>Ga0070746_10002171_pt1 | contig 11637 bp, 14 predicted proteins | sample VirMetDEL_Mar_21_FD_77016 | JGI IMG/M metagenome (GOLD analysis project Ga0070746, IMG submission 77016) | Aqueous microbial communities from the Delaware River and Bay under freshwater to marine salinity gradient to study organic matter... | ecosystem: Environmental > Aquatic > Marine >... | reverse complement strand
TCATAATCTTTAGTGTTAATATTAAATTTATAAATTGATGTATAAAAACGAGCCGTTGTAGTTGTTGCTAAGCTTAATATCTTTATATCAAAAGATGCAATTTTTAGTATAATCTAATCTAAATAACTCGCCAAAATTAGTATAAGTACTTAAACCTGCACTATTAGAAAGTGAAATTGTTTGATACCCAAAATCTGTTGTAATTCCATCAATAGAAAAAGCATCTGAACCACCACCACCACCACCACCACCAGTGCTGACTTCTTGGAATCCGTATTGTAAAAGTGGATTGTATTTTTGTGACATAGTATAAAATTTTTATGACAAGGTAATGTCTGTTACATAATAATCACCAGCACTTCCACCATATCTGAATGTCTCTGTGACTGATAAACCAAGAGCAACACTTGAATAAACGATTGTGTCAACTCTTCTGTTTGTTGGGTCTGCAATGTCAAGGTATGAAAAGACTTTTGACAAGTCATCTGCTTCACTGATTAATTTCTGATAATTGCTTTTTGCTTGGCTTACAGTGTTGATGAAGTATTCATCATTCAGCTTGTTGACAAATTCGTCAATTGTACCTACAAATGCACTTGGACTTCTTCCAATGTCTTGCACCTCAACAGTGCCATCAAACTTAATTACTTGTGTGGGTTTTCCGTCACCATCCATGATGTTGACTTGGTCACTGTATGGGTCTTTGTGCTGAACCTTTGCAACACAATCAACAGCAAGTGAATTGATGATTTGCTCACCAGCTGCTCTTGTACTTTCAAGAATATTGATCACGTTTTCAAGTTGTTGGATAATTATTGCCATCTTATATTGATTTTATAATGTTATAATTTTTGTTTTTCATTTCAAGCACGATGTTGAAAATGTCTTGTTCAATATTTACATCTAAATTATGAAATTTTATCAAACTTATCAATTCATCTTGATTGATTTCAACATCAAAAAATACTTTTATTACTTGTTTATTTTCGTTCTGTTGCGTTATTATTGTGTCATAGATGTATTGACTAATCACGCCAGAATTAAGTGCTTTTTCGTAGCGTTTATTCCAATACAAAAAAGGCTTTTCTGGAAGCACAATAATAGATGCGTCAAGTTGTGATGTTTCTTGGTCAACATCAATAACACAAAAACCTAAATCATGCTTTATATTTTCAATTCTTCCTTTAATAATATACATCAGAAATAAGGTTTTATTTGTACTTCAAATTTGACCATTATGTCATATCCACCAGTTGTGATGAATGACAATTCCACTTCATGCTTGTTTGTATCTGGCAGCGTTATTGTTTGGCTTCCTGTCAATAACACTGGAGCAAGACCAGAAACAATTGCTGGAATAGTTGTGACCACTGCACCATCCAGATAGACTGTTGCTGTTGTGCCTACATCACCAATATTTGTAAAGGCAGTGCCTTGCTTGTCAAACTTCCAATCAAAAGTAAAATCATAAGGTGTGCTTCCAGTTGTGAATGCAAGTACATTGTCATCATGTGTAATTGGTACAGCCGAATCCAGCGCAAAAACATAATTAAGTTTTGCTTCTGCTGCTCTATTATTTTCACTTATGAAACCACCTTTTGAAACATTAACACCTTTAAAATACCATTCATTATTATTTGGCAAAACATCAATTGTGTATTTGTTTGAAAAGTTTGTTGTTGCTGTAAGTGTGAATGCTCTGATAAGTTCATTTAAAGCAGTACCACCAGATACATCTGTTCTTATATCTTGTAAGTTCTGCAATGTATTCTTCCTATCTATCTGTCCAATAGTTGTCAAGCCATATTCACCAGTTGCAAAGACTTGAACACCACAACCATGAAAACCTCCCCAAATAGTGTACACTTTTTGCATTGTAGTCTTGGCTAAACCACCACCATCAATTTGCAATTCAAAGCGCACTTGAACAGCACGTTCTTCTTGTTCATCACTCAAATATCCATTGTCTTCACTGAAGCCTTGCTTATCAAAAAGCATGATGTTTGTGTGTCCAACAGTTGTCAATGCTGCAAAATAGTTCCAGATTTGTTGTGTGCTTTGCCACTTTGTTGCATCATTCCAAGCATCACCAAATTGTCCACGAAATACACCAACTAAAGCCTCAAATCCATCTGAAGCAATCGCATATACAAACAAATTCACATCACCACTGACAGCTGGTGTTACACCATCACTTTCATAATACAATTGATAGGTAGTAAATCCAGCACCAGTGACTGCTTGGTATTCTGCATCACCATTGATGTCTGGTGTGCCATCGCCATTGTTGTCAAAATAAGCAATCTTCTGGTCATCTACTGCATAAATATTTGATTGAATCTTTGTGATCGGTTCATCTTCAAAGGTGATATTCACAAGATAGTTTGGTGTAAGCTTATCGCCTTCGTCATCTATGTCAATATTTCTGATTGTGTACTGCGCACCAGTGTCCATCAGTTCAATTATCTTCACATCGTGCTTATCAATTGACTTTAGAAACTGAAGCAATGGAGTTGTGGCAACTACAACAAGATTAAACCTTTCAATGCTTGTATTTTGGGTTCGTTTTGTCTGACCAGTTGCGTCTGTTTCTGTTTCTATGATGTCTTCAAAAGTTGACCTTCCAAAATCACCACACAAATAAAAGACATTTTGATAAGAATTACCCCAATAACAATTCATTGAAAAGTCACTGAAACCTTCTTGTGTTTCATCGTAATTATATGCAATTATTTTTGCTCTCATTCGCTTAATTTATAAAAGAAAAGGGTAACCAAAAGCTACCCTTTATCTTCATATAAATAGGTAAATTAGCCGATTTTTATGGTAGTGGATTTGGAACTTTGTCTGGTGCTGTTTGACCTTTCCAAGTAATTGTGAATGTCCACTTTTCAACACTTTCTTCACCTCTTTCAAGAATCGGTGAAAGTCTTAATTGTGTTGGTGTGATGCCACCATCTTTTCCATATAGATAACCTCCAACAGTTGAAAAAATGAATTGTGGCTTAACCTTTGAACACTCAAGCTTTCTCAAATAGTCATAAGTGTCTGAACCAGCGTCAAACAAATCAAAGTTCAATGTCCAAGTTCCAGCAATGTCAACTTCATTAAAGTTGTTTACTACTACACTTTGAAACTCTGGTGCTGGCATATCACCAATTCCAAAAATTTGTTTTTGCTTCACATCTGTTGCATCTGTGTTGTCAATGTCAAAGTCACCAACCACCATTGCAGCGCCCCAATTCAATGGAGCTGTTCCAAGTGTTGGATGCCAAAAGATAATTGAATTTACTTCTGATTGAACAACACTTGCACAATCTTGGCTTTGGTCATTCATTGCACCTAAAGCACCATCTGGACAAATCAGTGTGGAACAATCAACGCTAAAAATATTTATTGCACTCATTTTTTAAAATTTAATTTTGTTTATAATCGTTTACTTTTTTTTCCTTCACAATTCCAAAGCATTCTGGCAAAATCATTTGGTGATGCTCCTTTTTTACTGCTTTTAATACCAAAACTTCTTGCACAATACGAATCGCCTCTTGGCGTTCCAGCACCAGCCTTGTATCCTTTTGCACCAAACTGGATGACACCAGAAGAACCATCAACAGGTGTGGCTTTATACTTCTTGCCTTCAGCAGTTCCAGCACTTATTTTGTACTGCTTACCTTTGACAGTCACTACTTTTCCAATCTGTATTCTGCTTTTCTTCTTTGCCATATCACACAAGAATTTGTCCTTTGTTCATGGTTTTGTTATTAGCACATACAAGGCAGTCTGAAACATCAGCTGGCATATAATAAACAATATTTTTTATTGCTGCTTGATAGATTTTCATGTAATGGTTTTGTATAGCATAAAGCTGTTTTGGATCAAGCACCATTGTATAATGGTTTATCCTTCCACTCATCAAAATACTTTGTGCAAGATTGAATATTGCTTTGGCTTGTATGCCATCAGCAAGTGCCATTCCAAGACTCAAACGCTGACCAGAAAACACTTGTGAATCATTTGGTTTTTGTGCTAAATTGCAAAGCCATGTGTAATAATCACACTCCATTGAAGCGTTTAATACAAGACCTTGCATTGTGTTTGTACCGACAACAGGATGCTCTAAATTTAGAATGCTATTTGCCTGTACACCACCAGCACAAAGGATTTGCAAAAATGGATTGTCTCTATATTTATTTGCTCTTGAACACTGGCAACCTTTTTCAATGTTATTTGAAACTGGTGTTGCTCCAACTGGTATTGTATAAGCAATATAAAGTCTTTCATTTAAATCTTCACGAATTGTTCCTAAATCCTTTATAAAAGGTGTTGGAAATGTCGCTGTGAAATACTGCTTGTTTGCTGTAACATTTGCTGTCGCTGTTGCAAGGGCAGTTGTTAAATCAAGACTTGAATAGATGCTTATATCTATGTTTGTTGGTGCGCCAATACCAGACCAAAAAGCTATATCAACAGAATCAATCCTTAAATTTGCACCTCTGATTTCATAAGGTTCAAGCCATACACCAGCAACAGAACTTTTCAACACTTCAGCCTTCTTGTTATACGAATCACCTATAACAGTGAAAGGTAAAAACTGTTCTGATTTTACCCTTTTTGTGTGTCCAAGATAGTCTGTTAAAAAGTCACGAATTGCTGTTTCTCTTGCTTGGATTGCTAATTGCCAGACACCACCATTTTCACAATCAGCAGAACTATTTGTCCATCTGATTGGAATTGTATTTGGCTGTAATACATACAAACCAGAAGATGAAGCATTTAATGTTTCAAAATCTACTGGCTTGGTATCGTCCCAGCAGTCGCAACCACTGGGACTCAAACCAATTATGTTATCTAAACAATTAAGTGACATTTATTACGCTTTGTCAACTCTGATAATACCAGTATTGTCACCTACAGCTGGAACAAGGTCAAACAGACCAACCATGTCAAGTTCCCAAACGTGATCCAGACTTGGTTTGCCATATTTGGTGTCAGTTGCATTGCAAGTTTTTTGGTATCTTACATCAATCATTACATCTTGCATCACACCATTGTTAGCAAATTGTAGTGTTGCAAGTTCACCTTCAGCATTTTGATACATATCGTAATACTGCAAAGGAAGACTGAAATTGACAGTGTTGTTCTTGTCACCAACATTTTCACCTTCTTCTGGATATTGTGAATAGAAATAAGAAACGACTGCATTTGGGTCAACAAGATAAATAACTTCAGCACCAATCAAGGTGTCAAGTGTGTCTTCATCATAGAAAATTTCACGCTTCTGGAAAGTCAAAGCATAGCTTCTTTCGTTGTCATTAGCAGCATGGTCTTGTGCTATTGTGTAAGGTACACGCAAAGCTTTACCAGATACAATGTAGTAGTTGTTTGGAAGACCATTCACTCTTGCCAATTGGTCAAGAATAGAAAGTGTATCGGCAGCTCCTTCACCTTTCCAAAATGCAGCACCAGTGATTGTGTAATCACCACCACCACCAATCGTTACATCGTCTGGAAGATTTGTTGCACTTGCAACAGATTTGTTTGCTTCAAGTGTATTGATTACAGTCTGGTTGAAAGATTGAACCATCAAAGACATTTTGTGAGCAAGTAAGAAAGCTGTTCTGTCAGCGAATTTGCTAAAGTTGTCACAATCTTTGTCGTTCAACTTGATGGATGGTTTTTGGAAGATATTAAAGTCATAATCTTGTGCTTCTGTTGACATTCCATCGCCAGTTGTTAAATCACAAGTTCCAGCAACAGGCGTTCCAGATACAGTTGGTAAACTGGTGACATCTGCCACGTTGTACCATACTTTTACGCCAGTACAAAGTGAACCAGCACCAGCAAGTAAAGGTTCAATTGTAGCTGTTTGCTTCATTAATACAGATGGTGCAGCAACAGGAACAACAGTAAGTTCTGGATTGACAGTTGCTTTTGACTTGAATATTGTGTCAAGTTTGCTTCTTAAAATCGGTATAACCGATGGTGTAAAATCGTTAGGCATGATTTAAATTATTTGTTTTGGTTTTCAAAATTATTAATCATTTGCTCTTGTATGAACTTGGCTTCTTCAGTCTTACCAGCTTTGTTTGCTCTCTTGAAATCATCATAAGTGAATTTCTTGATTTGCTCACCAGTATATCCAAAATTGTTTGTGGAAGCACCAGTCTGACTTGGAACAAATGTTTGTTTGTTTTCTTTTTTAACCTCTGAAACAAAATCTACTGGAGAAAGCTTTGCAACATAATCACCGAAATTCCAGTGTGTTGCTGTTTCTTTATTGTATAAAGGACTTTCGCCATCTTCATCAAGCACAATGATTTGACCTTCGTTATTCCTTTTAAATTTTATCTTGCTCAATTCATCTTCAAGTGCCTGTAATTGTAGTCTTTGAATCTTTGGATTTTCACTGAATTTTGCGCCTCTGTTTTTAAGTTCATCCAAAGCATCTTGCTTGATTTGTTGTAAGTTCTTAAATAAATTAAATTCATTCTGGACTTTATCAACTTGTTCAGCTTTTGATTTTAAGCTTTCAATGTACTCTCGAACTTCGTTACTGTTCAGTGCCTGTTGAATAGTAATATTCTTTGATTTGTCTGCTTTGTTAGAAAGCATATCTTTTGTTTCCATGAAGATGTCATCAAGCTTTTTTCCAGTTATGTCTTCGTTGAATATTTCACTCCAAAGACGTTCTGTTTTTTTACTTGCTTGTCGGAAGCCTTTGTTTAGGCTTTCTTCCCTTATGTCATTGAATTTTTTAACTTGGAAAGGCTTCAAGAAACTTGAAATGTTTTCAACATTACTCAAATCATTATCTTCAATCTTTTCGATTAAATCCTGTGGCTTTGCACCAATTAAGTTTGCAGTAATGCTTATTACTTCCTGTAAGCTAAATTGCTTGTTGTCGCTAATTTCACTCATAAATATACGATTTTATTTGTTAATTGTTCAAATTTTATTATTCTTTTGTTTCTTCTTGCTCTGATTCGTCTTTCACAATCATGTTTGGTGTTGCTTCTGGAGGCTGTAACATGATAAAGTCATACATCATTGGAAACATTTTTTCCATCTTATCTTTTGCATTACCAGAGCATTCAAGCCATTGTTCATGTTGTTGATATCGCCTGTATTGTGATTTCAATCTGTACTTGAAATCAAAACTTGTTTTCTTTTTCTTTGCCATTTTATAAAGTTTTTAAATATTCCTTCAATAAGGTCTGTGTCACCTTTAATTCAGCAGCCAATTCTTTGACATCTGCTTCACCAGATTCATATTTTGCTTTGGCAATTGCTTTTTGTTTATCGGTCAAACCTTTTTTCTTGACTGTCTTTTTTGCTGTTGTTACATCACCAAGAACTTGTTGAACTTTCATGCTTGGTGTTGGTTTTGGTGTGCTGAATTTAGACAACAATTCATGCAATTCTTCTTCAGCAAAATTGGCATCAATGTATGTTACTTGATAAGCCTTTGCTCTCATGATACCTTCAAGAAATTTCTTGCTTTGTTCTATTTCTCTACTGGTTGAACCAGATGGACTAAACCTTATGACTTCAGACTTTGCTATGTCTTTATTCGTGACAAGATATTTGATGTCATTAATGTCATATATTTGTTTGTCTACAAAGCCACCAGCACCACGCAATCTTTTGATCCGTTTCTGGATGCATTGTCTATATCCAAGTTGTTTTGGAAAGTTGACAATATTTAATACTTCAAGATCGTCTTTTGTTAACTGGCTTTCATCCAGTGACCACTTTGCAATGTTTTCAGAAATTTTGTGCATAATTTTACTATTTAAATGTTTACTAATTACTTTTTGATTCGCTTAATTTCTTTGTGATTTTTACCACGTTCAATCAAGTATTTGTCATCACCCATTGGAAAGACAAGTGGTGAATTTTGTGTTGCTTTTAATATGCCTTTAAGAATCGTATTTTGCCCTGTCAAAGCGTTTTGTATTCCTTTTTCATAGGACAGAAAGATTTGTTCTTTATGCTGTCTTATTTGCTCATTTATTCGCTGTGAAACTTTGTTGTTTCTTTTGTTTATCATTCTTGGACTTGGCATATCGCTATAATGCTCACCAATAACACCATCAAAGTCTTGCATTGACTTGTTCCTCAATCCAAGTTTCTGTGTTGTTTCTTTGTCAATTACAAACTCGCCTTTGTGAACCACTCCAGCTTGTTGATACTTGCCACCATCACCAGTGTAACCACCTTCAGAAAATCCAGCTGCACTGGCTGCTGCTGCTTTTGCACCTATAAATGAAGCAATCATCACACCAGACAAAGCTGTTGCAACTGCGATTCCAACAACAGTTCCAGCAAGTGAAGCGTATAGACTTGAAATGGCTGTTATTAGGTTAGAAGCCTGTAATGCTGTGTCAATAATGAACTTTGCTTGTGCTGCTTCTTTTTGGTCTTGTACTGCTTGTTTTCTTAGCCTTTCTTCTTCAGCAATTTGCTCCTTTAATTCTTTAATATTTGAAGCTTTTCCAAGTTCAGCCAGTCTTATTTCATTAGACAGATTGTTTTGTAATTCGCTCAATCTGTTGTTCCTTACATCTACTTCTTTTTGCAACGCATTGACTTGTTCACCAAGTGCATCTGAAACTGTTTGTGCAGTCTGTTCAACTGCTGCTTGGTAGTTCTTCATTTTTGCTTGTGTTTCTCTGTCAATTCCAAGTAAATCACCAAGCGTTCTTCCTTCTTGTGGTGCAGCTTTATCAATGCTTTTTCCAATGCTTCCGATTCTTTGTTCAAGTGCAGCTATTTCAAGGTCAAGTGCTTTCTTTTCTTCAGCATTAAGTAAAGTATTTGTCTGTCTTCTTATTTCAAGTTTTCTTTTTGCAAATTCTAATTCAAGTCTTTCTTTTTCGTTATTTGATTGTTCAGTAAAATCTTGTATTGCTTCTTCACTTTGTTTTGTTTCAGATAGTTCAAGCATTCTGGAACGCTGCTTCATTTCAAGAACAGCATTTGCACCACGTTCTTCAACCTCAAGTTCCTTCAACTGGTCTTGTATGCTTTTTTCAATTTTCGCTTGTGTTGCTTCTTCTTGATTTTTTTGTAAATCAGCATTTAATTTTTCTTGACTTTTCTTTAATAAATCAGCTTTTACTTCTTCACTTTCTTCAAGTGCTTGTATTTCAAGTTCACGCAATCTGGCACGTTCTTCAATAGCAAGTCTTGCTGCTTCCATTTCTGATTGTGCAAGTTCAGTTTCAATTGCCAATTTAGCTTTCAATCTTCCATCTTCATATTGCTGTGTAATTTTATCAATATCTTCTTGCAATACCTTTTGTGATTGCCTTATGAAAGCATTTGTTTTTTCAGTTCCTTGTTCTTTCTTTTTAAAATCTTCTTCACGTTTAGAAGCTTGTTCTTCAAGATTAATGATTTGCAATTGTAATTCATTAGCCATTAACTTTTTCATCATCTGCTCTGCTTCCAGTGCATTTTTTATTCTTAACTCCCTATCTTCTTTGGCTTTTTTTCTTGCTTCTTCAGCATCTTTTGCAATATCCTTATTTATTTTTCTTATTGCTAAATCTTGATTAATTGCTTCTGTTTTTACTTTTCTAAATTCAAGTAATAATTCTTTTTGCAATTTTTGTGATTCAAGTATTTCAGCTTCTTTTTCTAAAATTGCAGCTTTATCATTTTGATTAATTTTTGCTGCTTCACGTTCCAGTTGTTCAGTATTTCTTCTTTGTTTGATTTGTTTTTGATTTAGTTCAAATGCTCTATCTTCTAAATCAATTATTGCTTCTCTTCTAATTTTTATTTCTTCAAGTCTTTTTTCTGATTCACTTAGATTTTGTGTATCTAATAAAAGCAATTTTGCTTGTGTTGCAGTCTTTTCAAGCTGTGTATTTAATGATTCAAGGCTTTGCTTTAATTCATTATTTTTTTCTCTTGCCTCGTCTGTATTGTCCTTGAAAAAACTCATGGCAACAGATGCAGCACCAGCAGCGATAATGAAAGCACCAAATGGAGTTCCAGCCATTGCAACACCCATTCCAGCAATACTTGAACCAGCACGTCCTCCAGCACCAGCAAAACGACCAAGACCAGAAACAGCACGTCCACCAACACGATTGAATTTGCTCATGCTTTTTGTTGATTTAGTCACTTGTTTATCAACACGACCAACAGATTGATTTGCACCATCAAAACTATCTGATAAATCATTGACTTGTGTTGCTCCAAGACCAGACGTGATGCCTTCACCAACTCCTTCAATGCTACCTTGTAATTCTTCAGCCTGTTCAGATATTCCTTGCATACTGCTTATCAATCCAGAATCATCAGCTGTAATTCTAACTACTATGTCTTCAGCCATCTTTTTGCTTTTTAAGTTTTAATTCTAATTTTTTCAATATCCTGTAAAAGTCAACAACATAAATTTTTTTCAAATATTCTGGTTGATAGTTTGTATTATTTACTATCAAATCAAAGCTGTCAAAACTTACTCTTTCATTCGTTTCAAGATTATCTTTATATGCCACTTTTCCTTTCACGATCCTAACATTTACAAACCTATGTGATGCACTGACATTTTTTGAACGCAAATAACTACCTACTCGTCTTTCAAAATCTCTTGCAATTCGTTGGATATTGCCAGTGCTAAGCCGAAAAAATCAACAGCATTCAAGTTTTCTTTTACCCAATCATCAATCTTTTCATTTGCCTGTTCAAAATTCCAAGAATTCAAGTCTTCACCTTCACGAATTATGAACAATGTACAAATATAATAAGCTGCTGGATAGCGACTTGTCAACTCACCTTTGAAGCTGTCTACGTTGTTCAAGCAATCACGCAAAAGCCGATCCATTGTTTTTTGCCAATCATCACCAGTTGCCTTCATTAAACGTATTATATTGTTGTACGTTTCAATAAATCTTTTCTTGATGCTGGTTGGTGTTTGATTCAATGCAAATGCTGTTTCAATGTTGTGGTAAGCCACTTGTCTGTCAATGTTGAAAATCTGGTCTGGAGGCATAACACGATACTTGACACCATTTGCTTTGAATTCAGTCAAAAACTTGCCATCAATAATCAAGCTTTTTGGCTTGTTAATGACTTTCATCTTGCTCAAGACTTCATCAAAATTTTCTTGTAATACATCACTCATTTTGCTAATTATTTATATGAAATATGTTGAACTTTATCCAATACACCAACCATTATCATGGTACAAAATGGTGCATTTATAAGATAAAGATAAGTATTAAAAATGCTCAAATCAAATAAACATAGAACAGCAACAATACTTGTCCATCCAGCAGTACAGAATGAACATTGCAAGACCTCATTTAATATGCTTGGATAGTATGCTGGAAGCCAGTCAAACAAACCATAATTTGCTGTCAATTTATTAACCCATATCCAGCCAAAACAAGCTGAACAAATTACGATCTTAATAAATAATAAATCAAGCATCTTGTTCAATGGTTTGTGTCCAATGTGGACTGCTTAAAATATATAAAATTTCACCATGACCATATTCTTGATATTGATTCAAAAACTCATAGTCATTTGCATCACCTTTATGAAGCTTAACAACAATCTGAAGACCATCAAGTGAATATCTTTGGCTTTGTGCAGTGCCTACAACAACAGCAAAAATCTGGT
>Ga0070746_10002168_pt1 | contig 11656 bp, 14 predicted proteins | sample VirMetDEL_Mar_21_FD_77016 | JGI IMG/M metagenome (GOLD analysis project Ga0070746, IMG submission 77016) | Aqueous microbial communities from the Delaware River and Bay under freshwater to marine salinity gradient to study organic matter... | ecosystem: Environmental > Aquatic > Marine >... | reverse complement strand
GAACTCCGCCATCGTCTGCGAACCCGTCGGGGACGTATCCAGCATCATCCCAACAGGATCACCCACCACGGGCTGTCCACCGCAACCGTTCCTGCCTACCCTCAAGCTCGTCAGATCCTGCGGGTCGTAGAATACGTTGGCGTTGCCTGCGGTTTCCTCGTCGCGGATCAGCTTCAGGAACTTCCTGTACAAACTAAGGACACCCCCACGGCGAGACCACGGGGAGTGCTTAGTGTCGAGGAGCCAGAGGGCAGACTGACGGCGGAAAAACTCAAACATTAAAGGAAACCTTAGTCGATGACCGTTACGTTTACATTACCAGAGCCACTTGCGGTGATCGCAGAGACGGGCCCTTGGTAGATACCTGGTACCTCGTACCCGGTGTCGTTGTCGATCTTAACACTGTAGTTGCCATCAGTGGCAGCCGCAGAAGTCCCCAGTGCCACATAGAGGGGCTGACCGGACTGATTCCAGATCATCAAATACTTACGGTCCCCAGATGCACTCGCCAGTGTGGCAGTAGTGGTGGAGACCGCGACGGAAGATATTGTAGGTTCACTACCTATGAGTTGCATGACAGAGTCCTTTTAGAAAAACAAAGGAGAGCCCCCGGGGAGAGGTCAGGTCTGACCGACCTTGTAACCCGGGAGCCCCATTTGGTTAGTCTTAGACAGACTGTGGCAGGGTGTACTTAACGACAACCGTGCCGATTCCTGCGGTGAACGTACCAGCTACGACCAGAGCGATGAAGTTCCGCTCAGTCACACCTGTGCCCACGTCAGCACCAGAGCCGGATACCTTGGCGTTAGCCGTGAGGTTGGCAGTGGCACCGTTTGCAGCAGTTACCAGACCATCTGCGTCGATTGCTGTCCCATCTTCCTGATAGAGACCAACAGCGAGGGAAGTACCCCCGGCAGCAGCCGTATCAGTCATGTAGATTGCAGCAGACTCGATGAAAGCCTGATCAGGGATCGAAACGGAGCCCGTGTGGAATCCGTCGGTGGTCCCATCGTTGTCACGGTCTACCGGAAAGGCAGTACCCGCAGCAAGTTCTGACAGGTCAAAAGGAATGTGGATCTCGTGCGTGGCCCCGAAAGACTTCACGTACTGAGGACGGTTGCTCTTGCGAGTGTTGGTCCGACCAAATTCAATGTTGAGACCGTCAGCGTTGTACCAAGATGACATAGTTATATCCTCCTATTAAACGATGACGTCAGTGCTTGAGAGAACAGTTACGAAGTTCTCAGGACGATAGATTTTCGTACCGTACCGAGCAGTCGTAACGTACTCTTCGCGCTGGAAGTCTTTGTTGTACTCGCCATCAACTTCTGGCATCTGCCGCCATGCACCGATGAACGGAACAACGTCGGGAGACATAGAGAAGAAGACGTTACAAACGGCGTTAGCACCAGAGGCAACCGAGTTGATTGTCTCAGAAGCACCACCAGCGTCTGCACCACACAGTGGCAGGTAGTTAGACTCGTACACGTCGAACCCGTAGATGTTACGGATGAAACGCATCCCAGTCGTCAGACCAGTTGTGACGATACCTTCCCACTTGGGGTTGTAGGTTACGTCAGCAATGCCCGTGAGGGTTTCGAGGTGGTAAGCAACTGCCGGATCGACAATAGCAACTAGATCGGTCAACGGAACATTGGCCTTCTGCAGGGCGTACTTGGCTTTTGCAAAGTCTTTCGTACCGAGAACCCGGTTAGAGTTCGCGGTGTCCAGACCGACCCAGCGGTGATCAGCACCGTTGATCTGGTTTGCGTTACCTGCAACTTGGTAGCCAGCAGGGTTACCCGTGCGAGGCTGACCTTCCTTCAGAATGTGAGTTTCCAAGTCTTCCATGATGGCACGAGACATCGAAGGAATAAAGGAAGCTTCCAGTTCTGAAGCGTAGAAGAGATCCTGACGGTTCTTCTTGGTGATGTACGTAGCAGAGCTGACGTACTCGGTGATGTTAAAGTAAAATTCACCGGTATCCAGAGCATCATACTGGATTGCGGTGTCTTCTTGGTAGTCCCGAGCTTCGAGAGTACCGATGGAAGGAACAGTGAACTGATCGCCGTCAGAGAATTCAGAAATCCAGCGAACGTACTTTTGGGCTTCAAGCGTATCCTCAAGTACCTTCTTTAGTTCAGAAGACCAGATTTCAGAACGACGGAGTACATCACTGTTTGTCGAAGTCATACCTGACATTGTGTTGTATCCTTAGTTAGGGTGAAGTTAGTTTCGATTTTCAAGTTCTTTCATTCGAACTTTCATCAATTCTCGTTGGACCTTTGGTGAGAAGTACTTTGTCGGGTGTAACCGGCGAAGTTCATCAAAGTCAGCAGCTGTTTCCAGACGGTTCGGGTCGGGAGCCCGTGTGGTGTTTGGTGCTGTATAGGTTTGGAGAGCCCCTGTTGGAGCACGTCCTTGTGCATCGCCTATATCAACGAGTTTGAAAAAGACCTTTGGGTTTGCCTCAGCTTGTGCCTGAAGATCCCCTACAGACATCCCCAGTTCTTTTGCTTTGGCTTGGATGAACTCAGCAGCTTGCTGGCCTCCACCCGTGTAAGCCTCAAGACGAGAAGTGACCGCAGCCATGTTCTTCTCTTTTTGGGCTTCTTGGCCTTTTACCGAAAGAAGTCTTTCGACATCCTCCAGCGTAATCGAATCCGCTTCTTTGGTCACTTCTTCCTGGCGAGGCACTTCAGAACCGCGAGCGGGTGTTGCCGGGTTCTCTCCGTTGTCTGCATTGTTAGAAGATAGTTGCTTTAGAGCGTCTTCTATTTTTAACCGAGAATTAAGGTCGTCTCTCAGTTCTTTCATCGTTCCCTCAAGGGTTGCGATGTGGTTCTGGCTGTGAGCAAGAGCTTTAACCAGATCTTCCGGGGTCTTGTACTTTTTGTCTTCACCGATAAGATCATCCATGGAGACAGCGTTAGGATCCGCGAAAGGAACAGAAGGGGTCGCTTCTGCGTTAAATGGGTTGGACACGGTCATGTCCTTTCTTCGATTAATTTAATGATGAATTTTAGGGCAGCTACTTCCCCGTTTCTGTGCGCTTGTTCAAAAGCCCACCCAGCTGAATCATAGTCAGAACGCGAAACACTTTCCAACTCTGTAACCTTAGTATAGCATATCTCAGATAATTTGTCAAGTGCAAAAATGTTACCTGACACCATTTTCTTTAGTTTTTCGCGCTCTTGTTCTGTTTTAGCGCCTTGGAGCCATGCTGTGTTCACTGAGGCAGTCCTCCTTGAGGAGCAGCACCGGGTGGAAGCATACCAGCTTCAGGTGGAAGACCGGCTTGTTGTTCTTCAGCTACCATCTGTTGAGCGCTTTGAAGGGCTCTTTCAGCATCTGCTCGTTCTGAAATTCGAATGTTTTTCTGAACAAGCTTGTACTCTTTAAGTTCTAAAAGATCCTCAAGCATTTTAGCAATTTTAATTGAACTAAAGTGAGCCATGATCTCAGGGTCTTGCCCCAAAGAAGAGTTACCCAATTGAACAAGATCCTGCAAGATGTTCGCTTTATTTGCAAACCGTCTAGCGCCTAAAGCCCTTAGGTTCCCTGAAGCAAGTAAATCTTTTTTTGAAATGTTAACAAACTTGACAAAATTAAAATCACTATCCTCTACACGAACAGTCTCAGCTAATCCAAAGTTTCTTCGAGCCGTCTCAAGCATAGAGTTCAAAGCAGGCTCAAGAAAGACAACTTCAAAGTGACTGGTCTTGTTGATAAAGACCCTGTTGGCTCCGTTTTCCAGAACCTGCACTTCAAACTTAGTTTTCTCCCCTGGGGTCCTTAAACCCATAGCTTGACGAGGAGCACCTGCCATTTCTTCCATGATCTGCATAATTTGAACAATTTCAGTGTTCAAAGAAAGCACCGAAGCATCCGGGCTCATGAAACCTACATCACCTTCTTCGCCAGTGTAGATTCTCGCTCCGGGTCCGTAATCAAAGTCTTCAACAAATCCTCGAATCTTAAGAACCGGATGGATAATCATGTCAACTGCGTCAGCTTTTGCATTTTCCAAGTGATCAATACGATATTGAAGACCAATAAGATTATCCAAAGGGCCCATTGCATAAAGATTATCTGGGCGGTCTCGCCAACCCGCGTGAAAAATTGGAGGACACCCAAACCAATTAGGGTGGGCTTCTCTCCGAATAATGTAAGCACGGTCTACAACAACAATGTGTTGATTTCTGTGAAGGACTCCTTCGACGTGATCCCAGATGTCGCCGTAAAAATGCAACAATTCCACGTAGTCGCTTTCAAAGTAATCACGAAAAGAGCCAAATCCATCCGCAAGATACGCTGAATTTTTCTTTACGTCCATTCCTGTGCCAACACCAGCTGTGTTGAATTTGTCCCGGAGACTCATAACCTGTTCAAAAACTTCAGCAAGATATCCCATTTCAGGAAAGTCTTCCAACATAACAGCAAGATCGCTTAAAGCTGTCAGCTCTCGTATAATTTTAGGTGTTCTTCGAAAATCCGTGGCAGTTGGATCGAACACAATGTCTAGAGGGCTTACCCGACTAAATTGCGGACCTGCGTACTTTGTTGTTGTTTCGCCAGTTGTTGGATCTGTTACAGTTTCATTAACAAAATCTACTTTAGAAAAACAGTTTCCGTAGTCGATAAAATCGTAAAGACACTTTTTAACTTCTGTCCTAAAGTCACTCAAACGAAGCTTGTTTCGCATGTACGCTTCGATAGCTTCTTGTGATTTTGCAACGGCGCTTTCTTTGTTGTCAGCTTCAAAGGTAATTGCGCGGTCGTTTGGAAAGATAGCCGCCATGTAGTTAGCATGAAGATTATCTCGAATCTGACAAAGCTTAGGTAGGTGAGTAGAGTTTTTCCATCCAAGGTTTCCAGCACTTGTCGTACGAGTATCTGTTGCGAATACATAGTCTCGAGCTTCTTTAGCCAACTCAAGCCAAGAAGCCCTTTTTGTTTCCCAAAAATGATATTTAGTCGCAATTTCAGCAGCAAGTCTATCTGGCTCACTAAACTCTAAAAAATCAACAGCCTTACGTCTCATGCTCTAATCCCTCCAAAACGTGGGTGAAATTGTAATACATTATCGTGGCCGCTTCTTTCGTGACGAATTTGCGGTGGTACGATGTGATCTATAGCGTTAGTCAGCGCATCCTTAAGGTCGTCGTGAGGAGGAAACTGCATAACTAATTCATCTTCGAGAACCTGACAGTTACCACCTCGGTAGTGGTACACAGCACCGTTTGTGTACACAGGGTCGAGCATGGCACTCATACGCTCTTCTTTAGTCCCTTGGTGTCTCGTAGGTTTGTGCTCAACAACCTGAATCATGATACCGTTAGGCTGAAAGTACTCGTTCTTGAGTTCTCGTACCAAAGCCTGCTGGGCTGCCGTAGTTTCCACTACGAGCTTTCTGAAGTCCCACTTACGGTAAGCATCCAGGATGTTGCTGTAGTACTCCCGTATACTGTCAGTCTTGAAGCGGATACAATCCAAAACGTAGTAGAAGCGGTTGCTGTCCATGCCTAAAACAACGATAGCACTGTAGTCTGATCGTTTGTTAATAGAATACGCAAAGTCCATCGCAGCGACAATGTTTAATCGGTCACCTGCGTAGTTCCAGTAACCGTTTCTCTGTTTGAGTAGAGCCGGGTCGTAGTATTGGAAGTGCTGTCTGTCGATCCCGATCCCTTCACCTGAGTTAGGATCGTTGTAGTACTGAGCACGAAACTGTGTCTTGTCAAGGTACTTAGCACGTTTTTTGGCTAAGATACTTACGTCAAAACCAAACCACTTGCCATCACTCCGCTGTTGACGAGGCCACAGAAACTGTCCAGTGCCATCCCCTGCATCTTCTACCTGTCGCTCAAAGATTTCGTACACAGGAGCTTTATCAACAATGTTGCCCTGTTCATCAAAGATCTCTTCTTCGATCTTGAGCATTTCCCCGTACAAGTCCAGCGGATGGTACCGAGTACCTACAACCCACTCTTGGGAGTCCCCACCTTCGATGGAGGAGAGAAGCGAATACTGGGAGTGGACCTTACGTCGCCCCTCTTCGGTATATGCGTTCTCGTAAACCACAACATCATCAAGAACGGCAACATCGCAATGAAGCCCAGTGAGGCCGGTAGTAAGGCCACCAGTAAACACAGTAGGATCACGTACCGCTTCGTATTTTCTTTTAGGGTGATCAACACTGATTTCACTGTTTGTCCATTTTTCACGTTTACCCTCCTCAGGGTGTACCATTTCTGGCCAGTACTTTGTGTAAATAGGGTGCGTCAAGATACTCTTGATAAAGTGCAGCTGTTTCTCCGCAAGATTGCTTGTTGAGGAGATGTACAAGATGCGAGTATCAGGGTTCTTTGTGATGTGCCACGCTACTCGGTAGGCGACGTATCGGCTTTTTCCGTGGTCTCGGGGGAGGAGGGTGAGTTGGTGGCTGAGGGCTTCTGATCGGGTCCACCAAGCACAAAGTTCCGAATGGACACCTCCAATGACATTGTGAGGGGCCACCAAACGAATGAATGTCTCAAGATCTGATTCTGCAGCATTTCTAATTTCCCATTGCTTTTCGGTTAAATCTTTGTCGGTTCTCAATGTTTACGTCCTGCACGTTTCTGGCCCTTCTTTTGGTAGTTCATACTCCTGTTCTTAGAGCGTGAGACCACTCGAGTAGGACCTGGTTTTCCGTTGTTCTTTTTAGGATGGTGGACGTCTTTGCCATCCCCTTTAGTTGCTTTCCCGTTACGGATGGCTTCTCGTCGGGCACGATTGTTCTCGGCACGTTTTTTCTTAACGTACTCTTTAGCGTTGTATTTACGGCGAGCTTTCTTTTGTGCTTCAGAAACCATTATGCAAATACCACACTTTTGGTTGCACCCACTGAAAATCCAAAGGGGTTTGTTGAAACACCTGACCATATCCACTGAGCAGAGGAGCCCCCACCAGAGTACGATGCAGCTGTACGATTAAATGTTGTTCCAGCAATTGTAACAGTCGACCAAGTCGAGTTAGTAATTGTAGATGTACTGGAGACGTTAAGAGTTACAGTGTTTATTCCTGTTGACCAGTAAATTCTGGTAACAGTGTCAGCAGAAGGTCCGTAAATGTTCAAGGTGCCATCGTTAATAGACCCATAAGCTCCTGACCAATAGCCCCACTGGAAAGGGAACGATGGGTCGTCTCGTCCTACGGTGACAGTCTCAGAGTCTCCAGCGTAAGCGCTTGAACCCCCCTTGATGAGAACAGCTCCTGTTGATAAAATGGACCCACCATTCCTTCGAATGTCGACAGTAAGGTCTGCTGTATTGTACTGATCAACTGTCCACGTTCTGTCAGACGTAAGAGCTAACCAACTTCCGGTTACACCAGACTTGAGGGTGCCTGCGTCGAGTGTTGCACGGATCTCGTAGCCAGCTCCCGGTGCTTTGATCTTTGGAGTACACCAATCTCCGTTGTCTACGTAAGTTGTGGTAGCCCCAGTGCGAGCCATGAAGTCCCCGTCAACTTCGTATTTAACACCGCCGTCTACAGCTCCTGTAGGTGTGTACGTCCCTGCGTTGACGTTAATTGTAGGGCCACCACCTAAGAAGGTCTTAGCAATGAGAAGAGACATTAGCTAACAGCTCCACCGCCAATTACAGCTTCGGTTGCACTAACAAAGTAAACAATCGCCATTCCGTTTCGAGCAATAGAACGGTTACCAGAAACGGTAGAAGTCCCATCGAGCCTAAGTGTCGTCATTCCGTCTGTCACTTGAAGACTTGAAGTTGTTGTGTTGTATACAAAGATCATGTCACCTGCAGAAAACACAGAGTCGTTAAGAGTGATTGCTGCTGTTGCGTTTACAATCTTGTTTGCAGATGCCGCTGTAAGAACTCCAGATGCCTCAGCAGAGACGTTTGCAGCTGCTGTAATGGTTCCCCCTGTAATGGCAACAGAAGTGCTGTTCTGAGTCGCCATAGAGCCTAGACCAAGATTTGAGCGAGCAGTAGGCACACTTGCCACATCACTAAGGTTATTTGTAGAGACCATGTCTCCACCGCCAGACCCGACTCCCAGGGTTGCCCGGGCGGTTGCAGCATCAGCGTCATCGAGGAGCGTCCGAGCAAAAGCACTCAAGGTTGTTACTGCGTAAGTGTCCGAAGCTGTCGTGTAGATCATCCGATCAGCAGCAGTCGTCAAACCTGCAATAGATGTAAGACCCGGATCGTACGCCTGTACGTCACTTCCAATTGCAACACCTAGGTTTGACCGGGAGGTTGGGGCGTCTGCAACGTCACTGAGGTTGTTGGTTGAGACCATGTCCCCCGTGCCTGTACCCACTCCAATAAGAGTACGAGCACCAGCAGCATCGGCGGCAGCAAGCAAAGAACGACCGTAGGACGTAGAGGCAACAGTCGCAAAAGTGTCAGTGGCTGTAGCATAGATCATCTCGTTTGTTGTTGGAGGCGTCATAGCCGCAAGACCCAACAGCGTCGTGTCAACAACACCAGCACTTACAGCAGCGTCTACGTAACCTTTTGTTGCCGCGTGTCCTGAAGCAGTTGGCGTTGGAAGGTTAGTAATAAAGTAGCTGTTCATGTCAAAGTTGGCACCCATAGAATTAGGTGTGGTGCCGTCTCGTGACAAGGTGTTTTCGATAGCTGTTTCGATTGCTGTGAAGTTGTTGTTGATTGCACTAATGGCTGTAAGCCTATCAGTCGTCAAGTCGTTAAGCGTAAGCTTTGCCATTACGTAATATCCTTCCCTGTGTTAGCCAAGTATCCACTTAATTGAGCAAACACGGCTGTGTTGTTTGAGTCTGAAACTGCTGTGACCCGAATGTCTGAGTTACTCGGTACAATGATTACGGGGTCAAAAGGAATGTTTAAAACAGCCGAGCTGTCTGCCAGAGATGTCATAAACACCGGTGTCCACACGTAACCGTTTTGTTTGGCCTCAATATCAAACTCGACCTTTGCTGCGTTTGTTTTTCCGACAGCCAAAAGGATGTTTGTAATTATCCAGTAATCTGTTGCACTAATAGATGTTGCAGTCTTAAGGCTTTTGTTGTGTTCGCCCTCAGCTGTTAAATGTGTACGACCGGTTGTCGTGTCCCTGACTGTAACAACACCCGCAAAATTTGAATTGTCGTTGTTGATCAAAGCAGTTGCCCGACCAAGAAGTGTCGGAAGGGTGACAGGGGTTGTACCTGTAAGCGTCACAGACTGGACTGTAAAAATTAAATTAGAGCCACTGAAGTAGTGACCCTCAACCAAAACACTCTGTGTGTCCAGAGCGCTTGTACTCACAATCTGATTAATAGTATTTGAAGTGGGAAGGACTTCAAGGCCCCCTGTTTGCCACACCTGTTCTTTTACGTTTTGGTTTAGATCAGGGTTGTATCCAAACCTCGTCAGGGACTTAGGCTTGACAAAGACCTCTTCGTTGAATTGGTCCTTGATGATCATGCAGGCGTGACGAAGATTCGGAGGAAGTTCGGATCCGTCTTCAAAAGTGTACTGACTTGTTTTGTACTGATGTGAAGCCACAATCAAACTCCCGTAACAAAGGCAACAGAGGCAGTCACAAAAGTAACAGTGACGATAGTTTTATCAGGTACTGTAATTGTCCCGGATGCTTTGGTCGACATTTTTATCAGGGTGCAAGAACCCTCTGCAAGAGTCTTGTTAGAACCGCTGTTGTTGAAAAGTGTAAAGACCCAACCTGCTGTCCCAGAGTTGACAGTAACAGTCCCGGTCATTTCGTGGAGAGTTGTCTGGTCTCCGGGGGCAAGTGTCTTTGTACCAGAAGCCGCAACACTTCCAAACCCCCTCAGCGATCTTTCGATGCGCCGGTTGTTGGTGTTTTGTCCTACGCGCTGTTGCCGAGGGTTCCGGGTAAGACGATTGAGTCTGGTCACTTCTTTTTCTTCTTTTTAGACTCACGAAGGGCTTTTGCAGTTGGAGCACCCTTGCTCCCTGGTTTACGCATTCGTTCACCAGAGCCTGCCTTTATGCGCTTACGTTTGGCGTGTATGTTTGCCCAAAGACCTTTACGAGGCATTTTACCACTTCACCTTATCAGCCCAGTAAGCTGCAGACATCTTACCCTTGGCAATGTTCTTACGGTGTCTTGCCTTGAAAGACGCTCTTTTCTTTTTCATTTTGTCAGACTCACCAGCCTTGGCTTTACCAGCAGTCTTTGCACCCTGTTCACCAAACCGAATAGTCTTGATTTTGTCGCCCTCTTTGGCAACGACAATGTGCGACTTGGTCGGATGGTTTGGGGTACGCTTGGGTTTGTTGTAACCAGAAACCCCGGCACGTTCGAGTCGAGAGTCTTTCTTTTTCTCGGCCATGTTACTTTCTCTTTTTACGCAGGGGTGTCATCTTCATGGCTGCAGGTCGAGCATTCTTACCGGATTGTTTCCGAGAAAGAGCCATTGCAGTTTTCATTGGTTTTTTGTAGCCTTGTCTGTAGGGCATGGGTCTTACTTTCTAAAGTTTTTGATTGCAGACTTCGGATGTTTTACTGTACGGTGTCCAGGAGCGTATTCTGGTACTTCAATTGTAACTACGCGCTCTTTTCTTTTATTACCAGAGAAGTGCATCTTTTGGGCTCTTTTGGCAGCTTTCTGAAGGACGCCTGATAAAATACTTCTCATGATCTTTTCCTAGTTGAGGTGTTTCGTTATGCGTTCAAAGTCGGCGTCGTCCTCATACGCCGCCTTCGTGAGTTCCTTGAGGTTTCCTTTGACTTCTGCCTTGGAGGGACGACCCCGCGAAGATCCCGTTTGGGAAAGATTCGAGTGAAGGTACTTAGCTGCAGCCAAAGCAGTCGCCCCCTCACCTTCCATTATTTCCAAGATCTTTTGTTGTGCCTTGGCGACCAACCGATCCTGAAGTTCCTTCTTCATACGACCAAAAGCATCTTTGAACCAGACAGAACGACGAAGAAGATGATCAAGTTGCTCGGTAGACCCAAACAATTCCACCGCGACCGCCGCCCCTGTGAGATCCCCGTGGGCTAAGTAGAGATCCCGAAAACAAGGACGACCATCCCCCTTCTCATCCTTCTCGAGCCAGAAAGGTCGATCATCCTCAGGAATTACGTTGTCGTACGTGTCAGCCGAAACATCAGCGAACAACGACACAGTCATTAACTTGTTAGACCCAGGAACTCGAATCCCAGTGTTTTTACGTGAATAGATTGCCATGTGTGGGTTACCCTTAGTGTCCCCGTGTGGGTTTTTGTTCTTTTGTGTTTGTCTCTTGGGAAGAGAGATTAAAAACGACCAAAGAAAAATAAACCCTAGAGGGCCAATCCCTGAGGGGCCGCATCCGGGAGTCCCTTAGGGATTACATCGTTGAATACCTCAACTTATAAATAAGTATAGCATATTTTGATTGAGTTGTCAACCCCTGAAAAGGAACTTTCTTAAGTTTTACGTCGTTAAACCCGCAGGGGCCCCAGATAATCAAGGAATTTCTCCGAGAAAATTTTAGGGTGTATTATGCAAAGTGTTCTGAAGCGCGACCCCCCGGGGACCCCGTTCCCTTTTTGTTCACCCTTTGTTCTCCCTCCGTTCACCCTTTGTTCTCCCTTTGTTCCGCCGAGGGAACACAACGGGAACACATGGGGAACACGAGGGGAACACAGTGATGAG
>Ga0070746_10002166_pt1 | contig 11664 bp, 4 predicted proteins | sample VirMetDEL_Mar_21_FD_77016 | JGI IMG/M metagenome (GOLD analysis project Ga0070746, IMG submission 77016) | Aqueous microbial communities from the Delaware River and Bay under freshwater to marine salinity gradient to study organic matter... | ecosystem: Environmental > Aquatic > Marine > Coastal... | reverse complement strand
TTTAACTTTTTATGATATTCTTGAATAGATATATCTACTGTAAATCTTTCTGTTTGAGAAGCAGGATTGGCGCGTAAATAATACATACCAGTTTTTAAACCCAGAGCATTTGAATAGCTATGTACTGCTTTCATTTTCTTAACATCAGGTTCAGGTAAATAAATATTTAATGATTGGGATTGACAGACATAAATACCTCTTTGGCGCGCCATTTGCATAGTATCTTTTTGTGATATTTCATACATGCCACGATGAATACGTTTAAGGTGTTGTAATTCGGTTAATTTAGCTGCTCTAATTTTACCATCGTTATAGAAATTGGCTGGGAAAATACTTTGATTATCGGCTACAAAATGATCCAATTTTTCAATAGAACCATTAGACATCATAATGAAATCAATCGTTTCTTTGTTCCATAAATTAGCTTTACTCATAGCGTCGACAAAAGGTTCCGAAAAAGCCGTAAAATTACCATGTACCAATTTACGAGAATAGATCAAGGTTTGATGTGCTTCTGTCGTTTCAGCATTACGCAATAATTGAGCAGAACTAGCCGTGGGCATGAGAGCTATCAACATAGAATTACGAACCCCGTCTTGTACAATATCTTTTCTTAATTGTGACCACGAATGTTTTTCTATATCCATACCCCAATCAATGGGATTGATAGGCTCGTTATCTTCTTCATTATAAATTTTAGTATTTATCCTATTCATAGATTTTAAATAATCGGCTTCTTGTTGCCATAAATCAAATTGAAAAAAACCATTGGAAAGAGGCGAACCTTTAATTTTCTGCCATTTACCGTCCATAAAAGCTTCACATTCACCGGTACGAAAACTACTATATTCGCCGTCTTTAAGAGCCAGTAACCTAGATTGATAAAGAGCATGATAATACATAGCTGCAAAAATCATCTTATTTAACTGGAAAGCCTCTGGACTATCGTAAGCAATATCTAGATATGCAAAAACTTCAGCTAAACCAGAAACACCTATACCAATAGGTCTATTAGCAAAATTAGGGGTACTGATTTTGCCTCTTTTAATAACTTTACCATTTTCATCTCTTTCATCCAACGGATAATAATTGTAATCAATAACTTTATTAATATTTCTAGTCAAAGACTGTGTAGCTTTACCCATAGCTTCAAAATCATAAAAATCTTTTAGATTAGTAAGAGTTATTTTCTTATCTAATTTTTTAACATAAGCTTTCAAATTAAGATGACCAAGATTACAACTAGCGATAGAATCAGGGGTAGAAGGCTCGCTTATTTCTAAACATAAATTGAGGCTCTCAGTTGTCCCTATATTAGCCATATTATTTTTCTCATTAACTGGGTCACGATAAACGATATAAGGCATAGAACTTTTGACATTCATATCGCATAATTTATTATAAACATCACGGGCTTTCATAACTTTATAATCAATTAAATGTTTGCGCATTTTAATCCTGTCAATAGTCTTAGCATGATATTCTAAAATTATTTTTCGTTCAGCTCCTTCTTTATTAACATTTTTTTCCATTTCTTTAATTTCTTGATCCAATTTATCAAATTCTATTTTCTTATCAATAGCGGCCTTTTCTACTTTTTCATAAATTTCTTCAAATTTATGACCATGACTTCCCAATAAAGAATGTCCGTCTACCTTAGCTTTGGCGGGACAAAAGAAAGTCCAATCTTGATCATTTTTAACTCTTTCCATAAATAAACGGGATAAATAAGCACAGGTATTAGCTTGTTTAAACCTAATACCATTATGAGTGTAATTATCACGCGCCTGAATGAAATCCATAAAATCAATATGCCAATCGATCAAAGTAATGGTCATGGCTCCGTTACGTTTTCCTCCTTGATTGACACAAGTAATAGTGGCATCGTAAATTTTAGCAAAAGGTAAAACACCGCTAGATTTACCGGTATTGCTAATATTAGAATGCCTGATTGCATTCATAGAAAGTCCAATCCCTCCTTGTAATTTACTAATCAAACCAACGTCGCCTGCGCCTGAATATAGTAGGCTTTCGAGATTGTCACCTAAGGATAATAAAAAACAATTTTCTGCCATAATACCTTCGATACAATAAGAATGATCATCATCCACACCAATAGTGTAAACATGTTTTGGTCTATCTAGACTTAATTTTTTACTATCTAATCTAATAAAAGTTTGATTATCTATTATTTTTCTACGTGTACTACATTTCATATCTTTTTTAGACGACATTCTATTGTCATCATAATGTTTGCTAATTTCATCTTTTTGTAGATATTCAAAAGGTAATTCTATCAAAGCAGAATCAGTAGTAGCTAATTTGTTCCTAGATTTATCAACAAAATTATATCTAGCATAAACACCATTGGCTCTTAACAAATAAAATATATTTTTCATTAAATTAACATTGCTTAATTGAATTAATAATTTATTTTTTTCTGTCCAGCAACCATCGGTAGAAAATAAACCAGTCATAAAAGATTTAATTTCTTGACCGCCCCAATAATACATTCTTTGGTCTAATTTTTTATTATCAAAACCAGAACCATAATTTATATTAAAATAATTACCCAATGCAACCGAATGGAAATCTAAATAATAAAGATCATTATTTTTATTAGTACCTTTATTTACTTTGGCTTCAATACCAGTTTTATCTTTACCGATTTTGATTAATCTTTCAATAATTTGATAATTAGATTTATGTGCTACAAATCTAATACCATGTACTTTCTTTTTTTCATTTCTAGTTTTATTAATGATATTGCCATCTCCAAACCAAGCTCCTACAAAAAAAGCCCAATTTTTATCTGCTTGCCATTCCTTTTTTATGGGCGAGTTAGACTTTTGTCTAGTAATTAAATTATCAGTACCATTTAAATGATCAGGTGTAGTGTATTCAGTATTAATTTTTAACCAATTGTCTTTAATTTCATATTTATGATGACTTTCAATGCCTTCCATCATATCAACATTATAAGTTTTGCTATTTTCATCGGCAGGAGGAAGAGCAATAAAATCACCTTGACATAAATATTCCATAGGTACCCATTTAGGCTTATTTTCACCTTTGGATTGGATAGCCCAGAAACGATGATTATCAGTTACTTCAAATTCAAAAGTACGATTAAGTTTAACATTATATAGATTTCTATCACCTAACAAATTTTTATGTAACTGGGATACTTTTTTAATATTACCTTTATGGGTTTTGACTTCATCGCCTATTTGAACATCTTCAATATTTATAATTCCTCGATTATAAGTAAATATTTTAGTACCAGCTTTAAAACAGCTTGACATCTGATTTTTGCGCGTTCCAGCATTGAACATAGTGGGTGAAGCGTGAACATAATCTTGATTAATTAATTCATAATAACATTGTTTTACTTCCTCCCAACTATCTTGATAATAAAACTGGATAGCTTGACGTAAAAACATCTGACAGGGTGTTTCAATTGGATTTTCTTCGTGAGAAATTTTTAATAAATAATTAACACAGGACGAAGCTGATAAAATATTATAGTTTTCAAAATTTTTGAAATAAGTATCTTCCAATAATTGATCAATTTCCCGAGCATGGCCTAACATAAAATCTTTAATTTCCCTGCGTAATATTCCATCGGCAATAGTTACATATTCTTTTATATCAATAGGGCAATTTTTAATATTAACATACATAAAAATACGTCCGGCTAATAAATAACTATCAGGATATTTTAAAGTAGGTAAGGATAGAGCAAATATTTTTAGCTCTTTATTATCCCTTACTATATCTAAGCTTTTCACCATTTCTGGCGAAAGCTCTAGACCATCGGCAAACTTTTTCACTAGATCGGACATTTTTATCTATTTTTTTTTAAAATTTTTTTAATCAATTTTGGTTTTTGTATTAAAAATATATTTCTAAAAATGGATGATAATAAGATAAATAAGGATTTTAATTCTTTAATTAAATTTCGTTTATCTATATTTATAATTGTTATTATTTTAATGGTAATAATTGCTCCGCTTTATTGGATTTATATTTTTAATAAAAAAAGAAAAGCTAAACCCATCATAAATAATAATACTGTCACTGGTGCACCAGGTAACGCAGGAGTTGGTTTTTTAAGCGCAGGTGAGGTAGATAATAATCAAGCCGGTAATGGTTATTCTTTTTCCTCGCTGGGTCAACCTTGTGTTAATTCATCAACAACAGGAGGTTTACCTAATTTGCCAGGAGTATTTACACCTCAACCATGTGATACTAATAAAGGTTTAAAATGCACAGAAGGTATATTAGAAGGAGCTATTTGCCTATCGCAATTAGGTTTTACATGTGATTCGGTAAATGATTGTACTCCCGAAGCAGATGCTTGTTTAAATAATATTTGTTCCAGACAAAGTGATACTTTAAATCAGCTCTGTAAAAATGATAATGATTGTCAAATAATAATAGATAAAAATGTAGAAAATATTCAACCAAAAATATATAATCATGTCTGTCAAAAAGAAAGAAATCATCTTCATGGATATTGTAAAGTAAATTCTTTCCCTTACGACACGGGTTGTAATACTGATAGTGAATGTGTTACCGGAGCGAAATGTTCTAATAGTATTGGCAAATTTGCTATCGCTGTTGAACCTTTGACAAGCCCGCTAAGTAAATTTGGTTTTTTTCCCAGCAAAGATGAGTTTACTTTACAAAATTTAACTGGATTAATAGCTAATGTTTTTGATATTAAAAATAATTTAGTAGGTATTTACCAGATTATTGATTTTAACTCTTCCACAATGGAAGGTACATTGACACCTAGTAGCACAAATGCTAAACAATTAACTGATACTAAAACTTTATATCAAATATCTTTCGGCCAAGCAACTAATGGTATTTGTTTGGAAAAAATACCGGAAGGAGGTCCGGCTAATTTAACTTTGGGTGGAATAACTATTCCGTGCAAAGATGGTCTAGAAAATATCAAGAATTTTTGTTTAAAACCAAACCAACCAAATATAGGAGATGTTTGTGTTAGAGATATTGTTGGCTGTCCTTCTCAGAGTGTAGCCGGTGTAGAAATTGGTGTGTGCTGTCTTTATGACGATAATACCGAACAGACAATATTGAATGATTATTATTTTAATATTAGCCCTAATTCTTTTGCCGAATACAAAATAGGCAATTGTGTTGTACCCTCTGTGGGAAAAGGTTCATTGTGCGATAATACATGGAACGGTTGTTCTGGTCCATATATTTGTATGCAAGAACCTAGTCAAAATGGCGCACCAATAAGTATATGCACTGTCCCTTTCCAAGCACAAATATGTTTCAATGATCGTTGTCCAGAAAATTATATTTGCGGCAATTCCGAAGGAAGACCTCCTATTTGTGTGGGAAAAACAGGGGCTTTTTGTATTGAAAACGAAGATTGTAAAAGTAATAATTGTTCCAGTAATTATAGTATTAAAGTTTTTGACCCTGATAGTGGTAAGATAATAGGTACTGAAGGAATAAAAGTTACTTCTGACATTACTACTACACCTAAACTTAATTTGTATCAACCTTCTGTCAAACCGTCCACTTTTCCCAATTCTAAAAAATTAGCTGTGGCAGGAATAAGATTATATTGGTACAAATTAAGCAGTACCGCGTACAGTGTTAATATTATTGATGAAAACAATAATCTCAAAACCTTAAATGTTAATATCCCGCTTTCTCATGAAATTAAAGATATAATCAGAGACGAAGATAATAATTTTATAATATTATATAAACGTATGGTAACCGATACTATGCGCGAGAGAATTTTTCCTATCATTAATGTTTTACCTAACAATCATTTTAATTTACCTACTTATAACGGCCTTACCGATGGAATAAAAGTTTATTATGTAAATAGAGGAGGAAACGTAAATGTAGTACAGACAGACATAATATATACTTTGAGGAAGATAAATAAAAGTCGTCCCGATTCTGGTTTTTATTTAGAAAATCAGCAAAAAGAAATGATACCACTACATACCAATTATACTGGCAAACATTTTATTGTTACTTATGATAATAAATATGCTGTGCAAAGTAATTTAATTACTACTACTGAAAGCTATCGCCAAGGCAACCCTTATCCTTTGCTACTTAGTTATGATTTCAACGGGGAACCATCAACTGAACAATTAAGTGCCGGTGATTTGATTTATATCCACGATTTCGATTGCGACGATTGTGGAGGTGAGCAGCTTTGCTATTCAAAAGTAAAAACTTCAAGCGACGTTAGTAAACAATTTTGTCTAAACTTCCCTCCACCATCATGGCCTATGTATATTATGCCTGTCGGTACTGGGCTAGAAGGAGTTTCAGGTTTCATAACTGAGCGCGATCCTGGTGATAATAATTATATGACATATACTAACGGTGTAACTCCAGGTAATTTTATAGATTATATTATTACTGAAAATTATTATCACTCTGTCGGAGGTTATCCTACATATAATAATCATAAAGTTATAGGAGAAAGTATATACACCGATAATGATACTAAAAGTTATTTTAGTCTAAATGGTGAAGGTTTTTATACTTATGGTATAACTAGTTTTAATCCCGATGATTATGATAATGAAGGTTTTGTATCATTTGAGGATAATTTTGATTATATTTACGAAAAAACTAGTAGTGAATTCGGTATCAATGGTATTAATCGTGGAATAACTTATGTATATAATAGTTTAGATGATGATATCAAAATTAATAGTAAAAAAATAGATGGAAAAAATTATTTGATTATTAATAAAGGTCTTTGTTATGCACCCGAATACGAAGAAAATAGATATATTAACCAATTTACACAGATAGAATATGATATACAAAGGGATAATGATGAAGGAGGATATACTAAAAATCCTAATTTTGACAATACTTTTATAACTATTTTCGGAACTAGTAGAAGTGTTGTCTCTTTTAATATTGTCAAAAATATTGCCCAAAATCAAAGTAAAGGATTTTATTACAGTGAAGTTAAAAACGGGGAAAATAATATTGATTATGTTAATATAAATAATAATGATAGTATCTTCTATACATTAATAAATAACAACGTTTTAGGTAATACATCAGAAAATAGTATAGCTATCAATAGTAAATATGAAAAAATTGATTATACCCCTCCGGCTGGAACTTACATACCAGAAGTAAAATATTCAGATTTTTCTAATTTTGAAAAGTTAAAACCTTTGCCATTTTCTCCCTTAGTTAATGTAAATAAAAGGAAACCAGGAGAAAATTATTTTATTGAGGAAAAAAATTTTATATGGATTTATAATCAAACAGATATAGATAATATTTTAAATTTTTCGTCCAGCGAATTAGTTTTGACCAAAGAAGGTTCGGCTGAACAATTTGAAATCAATAGTGTTTATTCGCAAATTCAAACTCAGTTAACATGGTGTTTAGTTAATATAGTTGAATATGAAGTTAATGTAGATACAGAATATCTAAAAATAAAAATACAGGTCCCTGTAAAATATGATGTTTTGAATAATATTATAGACGCGAAAACTGATTGGAATTTACATGTCTATAATTTTGTAGAATTACAATATTATGATTTTTTTGCTACAACATCACTATTCAAGAGTTCTTCTGGCGGTCCTCCAGGGATCGCTATACGTGATGGTCATGTTTACCAAATTTACGATGCCAGTTTATTATTTACAGGAAGTAAAGGAAGTAAATATTATGCTAAAAATACCAATGATTTTTCCAGGACAGGCTATAATAATGTAATGATAGAAACAGCAGGTAAAAACGGTCCGACAACAAATAGTATACCTGGTTACGGAAAAACATTTTCTATTTATAAAGTAACAGATGGGGCTGGTGTTTACATTGAACAAGAGGGCACCCCCGGCAAGTCTGGTTCTCATATGATTATTAGGGACGAATCTAACGTTAAACTAACCCCCGGTAAGGAAAAAAATTTTTATAATTCTAATTCCACCATTAGTTATATAGATACATTTTTATCAAATACATATGTTGATAATGTCGATGTAATAACTCCTACCCGTATGCCTTATTTTTATATTAATAATAGAAACTTTATGTCACCCGATGGTTCTTTGGATCATGCAACCGACACTCCGTTTACATTATCGGCAACATATTTGAATGTTGAATCGGATAGTAAAAATTATCCCCTAACCCGATTTAATTCTTTTAGTAATGGTAGATTTTTTGTAAATTTTGTACCTATCACTTGGTCACAGTTCGATATACAGGCTGCATATGTTCCAGAAGCTGGATCAAGGCTAGCTGTAAAAACATTACCTATACAGGACAATAGAAATTTAATACCTTATATTCCTTACAATACTACTGTAGGAAAAATATTTTTTAATAATGGTGTATCAACTAGCGGAGGAAGTAATACAGTTAGTCAATTCGTATCCGAAACAAATAATATTTATAAACTCCAAAAATCTAACATCAATACACCAGTTACATTAAGAAATATGTTTAGCGGATCTATTAGATTACCATATGGCGGATATGCTGGTAAAATATACACAGTTAATGATTTATTCGCCAGTTCTTTACCATTAGGAGATCATTTTTTTATAAACAGTAGTCCTATCAAAAAAGATTTTATTATACCCACCGTAGCTTATGAGACAAATCCAGATTACAAAGAAATTAATGTTGTTACCAAAAATTTGGGCAATATTCCGTTACATCAAACTCATATGGCTCATTACCAAACCGATGTAGCGGGCGTAGATGCTGATTACTTTAATCAAACTAATCAGGTAGCTATTAAATTTCCTTCATGGTTGAAGGCTAGATTCGTTAATAAAAATAACGAAATTCCCAAAATAAGAAAAGTTATTATTAATAGTAACGATGGTAATAATTATGGCAATGCTAGTTATTATGCTTTTATAGAATATGGAGAAAATACTAGTCTAGTTTATTTAGATGCCGAAAATAATAATTATGATTTAGCAGAAAATCAAGGCATACCTACTAGTCAAAGTATTTTTACGGATGGCGATAATGTTAAAATTGCCGAACCAGGTTTTGCCATGACTGGAACAAATAGATTACTCTATATGCTGAGCAAAGATTGTAATTAAAAAAGCCAACCATAAAACATATTTACTTTCGGGCGAATTTATTCTAGTAATGAAATTAATCATTGCCAGAACCGTAATACGATAATTAATAAGTCTAATAATGTGAAAAGTAGAAATAATTAAACATAGTAAATATACCAGCATATGACCTTTACCGGTGACTATTTTTTTCCTATATAAGGTCATCATAAAGGCCGAAGATTGAATAGCGATTAATGCGTTAAATCCTAAATCAGCTGTGCGATGATTATAAGTTATATGCGAAGCAATGGCCAGGAACTGGTAAGCAGAATAAAATTTAGATAATTGTTTGTAAAAGAAATTAACTTCTAATTTTTCGGCCGTAGATCTAACGGCCGTATTGCCCGGAGTGCCATGTTTTTTAGAAACAATATCGGCCACATAATGATGAACAAAAACTACCAATGGCAGTACATAACAAGGTCTTGTTGGAAATAATACCGCGATAGTAAAAACAGAGAGACATCTTAATGTAAATATAATAGCATGTATTCTATATTCTTCGTAAATTATCATAGGTTTGTCATTAATTCTTTTTTTGGGTACATGAAAAAAATTAGACGACAATGCCGAAGAAGTATGAAAAATCATAGTCAACCAATCTTCTAATTTCCCATCCATACCCAAATTTCCTTCCCGGAGGTAAATATAACCATATCTGTAAATGAAACTAGCTATACTTAAAAGGCCAAAAAATTTGTGAATATTAAAAACATCTTGTTTGGTAAAAAGCTTTCGCCAATTGGCGTCTTTATGAATAATCCTCATCTTTATATATTTAGCAGAAAGTAAATATATAAATAATTTCATTTTTGATTAATAATATCATAATAAAGTCGAAAAGATAAGAAAGGACAAAAAAAGACAGTAGAAGCAGCAAAATGAGTAGCACCTAAATTTTTATAATAATTTATATCATATATATCTGTAATACCTCCGCCGGCAATAATTTCTACATCTTTGTATTGCGAAGTAAGATAAGTAATGATTTCTTTATTATAATTCATTACATTTTTTCCACTTAAACCTCCTTCTTTTACAGGTACTGTATTGGAACAATGGAATTGTCTAAATCCTTGTTTGTAGTAATTATCAATTAAATTATAGGATACTAATGGAGATAATTTAATGATACACCATTTTCTTTCCGCATTAAGAAAAGAGGATAAATTATTATGACACAAATTCTTGTCGACATTAGGGCAACTTATATTTAATTCTATATTCATATTTGTTGGTATTTTATTCAATATTTTAGGTATCTCTTCTTCTTCTAAGATAGCGATACTAACAATGTGACTAGAATGATAATTTTTTATAGCATAATCTAAACCGGGATTTCTTAATCCTATTTTATTGACCCAGCCTCCATATTTGCTATAATATCTTAATGTCTTAAATATTTGTTGTATTAAACCACTTCTAGGTTCTAGGGTATAACTACCTTTAATAGAAATAGTTTGAGGTAAATTCAAATAATTACCAAAAGGAGGATTGATAAAAAACATATTTATTTTAGTAAAAAATAAATATTTAAGTGAATGGATTATAAGGTGATTCTTTAAAGGCCGGATTTGGTTCGTTAGAAGCTACTTCATTCCCAAACCCTCCGGTCCCAAAACTACTGCCACTAGCTTGCCAACTTTGTCCGTCGGTAGAATAAAGTAATTGGTGTGTACCATCTCCGACCGCCGCCGCCCATAAGGGCGTACCGTCCGAAGTAAGACCATAAGCTACTCCACGCCCAGAGGTTCATATTCCAAAAAAGGCATCAAATCGTTGTGTTTTTATGATATATAAGCATGTGCTTCTTCTCGAGTATCACATTTATAAACTTTATCTTCGTTTAAATAAATTTCATAAAATAACAACATTTTAATTAGTTTAATATTAAATAAAATATTAATCATTGAGCTGACATCACCCCTGCGCCAATTACCACTTTGCCATTAGCAAAACATATTCCATTCATTGAACGTATATCCGGAAAATTTAATTTATCATCTTCAATAAAAACAGGGTACCAACTAACGGCATTATCACTGTAATAAATACTAGCACTAGTACCTTTGCCTACTCCTAAGGCTATCCAGGAAGAACCATTATAAACTACATTCGAGCCCGCGCCGATAAGGAAGACCCCTTCGATAGATGTCCCTCCAAAAGGCACTTGACCATCGTGATAAGCAGGGTACCAACTAACGGCATTGTCACTGTAATAAATAGTAGAACTCGTGCCCTCGCCAGTGCCAACGGCTACCCAGGAAGAACCATTATAAGCTAGGCCAAGGCCAAATCTACCATCGTCACTACCAAAAGGCACTTGGCCATCGTGATAAGCAGGGTACCAACTAACAGCATTGTCACTGTAATAAATATTAGAACTCGTGCCGTTGCCAACGGCTACCCATGAAGAACCGTTGTAAGCTACAGTAAGGCCAAATCTACCATCGTCACTACCAAAAGGCACTTGGCCATCGTGATAAGCAGGGTACCAACTAACAGCATTGTCACTGTAATAAATATTAGAACT
>Ga0070746_10002164_pt1 | contig 11669 bp, 28 predicted proteins | sample VirMetDEL_Mar_21_FD_77016 | JGI IMG/M metagenome (GOLD analysis project Ga0070746, IMG submission 77016) | Aqueous microbial communities from the Delaware River and Bay under freshwater to marine salinity gradient to study organic matter... | ecosystem: Environmental > Aquatic > Marine >... | reverse complement strand
TCAGCGTCATGACTTAGCATAATATTAACATCTACTGAATGCGGAACTAACGTAGAACCTTTAAGCTTACCATCCTTAGTAAGATGCATAACAAAAATCAAAGCGCACTCAGCATCCTTAGCTCTTTTACAAAGAGTCGATACAGCATACTTCTCAAGCTCGCGACTATTCATCTTCTTCTTAGAAGTAAGAGCCTGGAACGAATCGATAACTAGAATATCTAGATCGTTCATAGCATTAGATAATACATCGATATCAGTCTCATTAGCAATACTCACACTCTTAACGTTAAGACGCTTACAAGTAAAAGCTAACTGAAAGGTATTCTCTTCACCAGAAGCATAACCAGTCGAATAGCCATTATTCGAGAGATTCTCTAACAACTGCAGCAGCAGAGTAGTCTTACCACAGCCAGCCTGCGCAGTCACAGTCGCGGCAGATCCAGGGAGAATACCATTCCCGAAGATCGTATCGAACTCCTTAACACCAGTTGACATTCTCTTGAAATACACATCCGGAATAGTAATATCGGATACCTTCGTAAATTTAGTTGAATTGATTCCTAAGTTCATATTTGTCGTGCTTACAACCTAATTATATCGGAGTTCCTTATGCTGCAAGCAGCTGTAGACCGCGTTGGGATAATAGATTTCCTCCACTAACGAGGTTGCGAATAAGTTTCGATGAACTCTGCTTCCCAGTATGAGTCTCGAACTCTGTAATAGCGTTGAGTGCATCCCATTTAGTTTCTCCCACGTTTCCTCGACCGCCTTCAAACAATTCTACAAGCTTTTCACGCTTATGTACTCGCTTTGTAGATTCATCTTTCTCAACAGGAAGGATAGATTGCGTGAGTTTAATCATCTGATCACGACTAAATCTCTGACTCTTCAGCTTAACAACTGTATCGTTGAAACGTTGAGCTACGTTAATCGAATTAACAATTTCTTGTTCCATTTGAAACACACGTTCATCAAAATTACTCGCGTGTCTACTAGACATAGCTAATGATGAGTCTTTATTAATGAGATGGAAAGCATTATCACATGCAATTCTCATAGTAGATGGGATAGTTTTATTGGATCCCATTCCAGTATTATCTACAACCGTATAAAAATATGGCTCAATAATATCTCCGTCTACATTAATATTTTTTGTTAACTTAGATTGAATAAGAGCCTTACGTCCTCCACGGGATGTAGTATAACCTATGTGTTTAATATCTCCGACTTTGTTAGAAGCTCGATCAAGTACATCAACCATTTCTTCCAATTGAATAGGTCGATAGTTTTTACCTACAATTCCAAGATGTTCATGATTATCTACTCGACGGAGCGAAAACGTATCCGGAACCGGTGAGCTTTTTCCTTCAAAAAATAGAGGAGCTTTCTCTACTTTGAACGTATCGATATCATCTAGCGAATTAATTTGTGTAATGAATCCCATAACTTTATTTGTTCTACGCTTTAATTATATCGGAGTTCCTTATGACTCAACTTTGAAACTTCAAGGGATCGCCATTCCATAAGCTAATCTCCCACGCTCGACGTTTCTCTAATCCTCTTCGAACCTTTCCTCCCGCAATTCGATATTGAGGTAGTAATGATGCGACACTATCATAGTGCCCATCGTTTAATCTTCCTGAACCAGTCACTAATTTCTTTAAGTTAGATGGTCCGCAATTAAAGGTAAATGATGTTAGTGCTGCTAACTGATGTTCTTTCAATTCAACTTTTACAATACTCTTGACGACTCGCTCTGCATCGTCAAGTTCTTTCTTTAATTCTGTAGTAGCGCGCTCTTTAGAGATAGTTCCTCTGGATACTACTCTTCTATCAGTGCATCCATATCCAATAGTTCGGACGCCACCTGAGCAAGTATATGCCCTAGATCGATACCCTTCAAAATATTTAACTCCATCTAATAATTCAACCTCCCAATTAATTTCAGGGGGGCCCTGAGGAGGACCCTGCTTAGTATCTTCAGGAGTGAGCATGGGCATCAATAATGGCTTAACCAAAATAGGTTGCGGGACTGGCATAATTGAAACCGCTACATCCCTATCGGTAAATGGAACTTCAATGTTAGTATAATAATGATGAGTTGTTAATACGGATGTCATATCCTTTCCAATGTAGCCAACCCCTACACCGGTAAGAAATAACCCAACGCTCAAAAATTTCTTCATAATATTCTATCTGTATTTAAGTTTTATTCAGGAAGATCACGTGCGAGATCTCTATCTTTTGACGTTACAACAATATATTCGTGATAGTCTTTGTATAACTCAGCGTACTCAATACAATCCTCGTATTTACCTGAGTGATCGATGTAAGAAGCATCGATGACGTAATAGGTTTCTTCCTCAACTTTAGGAATTTCTTCAGCGTTAATTTGCATACCATCCCCTGTATTAGATTGCATGGATATCAATGCGAGCCCAAGCGCTCCGATGATAGCTACTTCTTTTGTATAGGTTTTATTCATATGTATATTTTTGTTTAAATTTTGAGCTCTTACGAACCGAAAGCCAATTCTCCGTAACTCTCACAGAGTTCATTATAAGTGAGATGATTGCAGGGATCTCCTGTCAAAGCTGTATAGTCATCACACAAGACTGGATCAGTATAGGCAGAATTTGCTTTTCCATCAGTAAGTTCCACCATTTTATCGACCAGTTCATCATATCTCTCTACTCTCTCAATATGTTTCTTCATGTCATAATTAGCTGACGGTGTCATACTAACATAGAGTTCCCTAATATCAACAGCAATCTTTTGAATCTTTTCGCTCTGCATACTCTTATTATAAAGGAGTTCCTATTTAACCTCGACATAGATCCCATCAGGAGAATCAATTGCTTTCATGAAGCAATCTTTCTCTAAGGAAGGGCTTTTTTCATAAGCAGTATACGCAGACACGTAGTCAGTCCATTGTGTTTGTGTATACTTTTTCCCTTCTACATAGAAGTGCTCGTCTTCACCTATTACTAAAGCAGGACCATTAAGATTATGTTTAGCCCCATTTTTAGTATATAGAGAATAATTCTCACCTTTTTGAACACGGTAAATGTTTTTGTCTTTCATAATATAATTACATTCGACGCACCGACTTAATACGAATGGTCTCTCTGCCATGAATAATATCATGATCGAAGAGATGCTTTTTCTTCTCGTATATCATGTTCTCTGCATCTGGTCGTGATTCAGCTTTAACGATAATCCTTTCATCTCGACCATTGTAACTTACAACTACCAAATAACTTTCCCTTTTCATACCTAATTATAGCAGAGTTCCTTAAACTGTTACAAACTCCATATTGGATTCTTCGACAGCCCCAGCATCAATAAACATCTTCTTAGCTGTCTCTCGTCTTCCTTCTAGGAAGAATTCAATCCTATAATCATCCAAGTCATTAAACCTACATGAAAAGTGATGAGTAAGAATAGTCTTAGCTGCGATGTAGGCTTCTTTTGTTTTGAATACGATGTCGTGTTTCATAAGTTAATTATATCTGAGTTCCTTTACATTTCTTCAACAACTCCGAGACATTCTGCTGCAAAGAATAGAAACAAAAATGACTGAAAAGCTGCTGTGGGGTTTGATGTTAGTAATAAAAATGCAGCGCAACACCCGAATATACGGAGAACTGATTTGACTACTGATATTTGAAAATGTCGGTTACTTTTGGATTCTTTTGGTTCTGGCATTTGTTTATGTTAGTTAAAAATTGCAATCATAGTTAGCACAAATATTAGAAAAATTAAGCAGCCTAACACTACATTCTCGAAAAATTCTCTATCTTCTTGCTTCATGATATGTATATTATACTGAGGTTCCTTTTTATCCAACCTTGTTCAGGTTTAGTTTAGTAAACAGATTGCCCATCTCTACCATCGAATTATACGATTTCATTACTTGGGTAGTAAGTCTTTCCATCTTACGCGCATCGATCTCTTCTCTTGAAAACCAATAGTCCTTCCACGTTTTCATATTAGCGGTATGCGGCCAATAATTGAATAGATTTTTCTGAATACAATGTCGAAGCTCATGCAAGATACTACCGAATAGATATCGAGGCTTACGTTTAGATGTATCGAGTTGTATTAGAAAATTATATCCATCTTCATGGAGACAAAATGAAGTACCAGCAATCTTACTTTTATGAACTCTTGCAACAATATTGATCTTACGCTTATGATTCTTCTCAAGCACAGTTGTCAAAAGCTGACTAAGTAGATCAAAGTCAATATTCGTTTGTTGTTTGATCGTTCTTGACGGTTCTAATAATATCATCACCCTAATTATATCGAGGTTCCTTTTATTTTGCAACTAAATAGTAATATGCGGGTACATATTGTGGGGCAAATAGCAGAGGTTTACCGAGGGGCTGAGTGGTTTCCTATATTTAATTTATTTTTTATTGAAAATTACCTATCAAAACATTTTGATATTGAGATTAAGATTTTAGATAATACTAGTAGTGAGCCATGTTATAATGTTACGCCACCTTATAACTCTATAACCATTATACATCCAGGTCTCTCTAAAGCTATAATTTTTTCAACATTCTATGATACTCGACAACTGTATAACCAAATGAAATCCATTATAGAAAACTTTGATACAGTAATCTATAGTGGTCATTACAGCTTAGATTGTTTAAATTTAGAATGGCCAGGCGATATTAATATTATAAAGCCTTGGCTTTTTAGACCGCTACCTTGGGAGATTCCAGAATATAATTATAATCCAAAGTATAATCGATTATACTTTAGAGGGTTGACACTAGATACTCATCAGTGGAGATCCGAGGTAAAGCATTTAGAACAAATTAATCACGAAGAAATAGATGTCAAAGGGGGATACTCTAAAAACTATGAACAGGAATGTCGTGAAAGTAAAATTTGTTTATCGCTTCAAGGTATTCGTGATATGTGTAATCGTGATATTGAATTATGGTCTAGGGGTATTCCAAGTATAAGACCTCGTTTTAGTAGTAAATTAGCAGTAGATATTCCGGATAATATTTATATTCCGGTAGATTTTGAATATAATAACAATATAACTAAGAGTCCTACTGATCCTAAAAAATTAGCACAAGACATTACTGCAACTTATTTTAATAATAGGGATAATAATTCTCTTCTTAAAGAGATATCATTAAATAGTAGGGAGTTTTATTTGCAAAATTTTACACCATCAAAGATTGCTAATTTTACACTAGAAAAAATTATAAAACATTTTAATTAATATATGTTACTATATAGTATAACAGATCGTGAAAAGGAAGCTATTTTAGATAATTTAAATCCACAGGATATTATGCTAGAGTATGGTTCGGGTGGTAGCACTCTTTTATTTTCAAAATATGTCCAATCATATAATAGTGTAGAGCACGACAAAGATTGGTATGAAAAAATAAAACCGTTAGTAAGTGAAAATACAACTCTTGTGCATGCTAATTGCTATTACAAAAATAATAATGTTCATTGCGATTATAACAGTGAAGAGGAGCGAGATAAGTGGAGAAGTTACTATAAAGGTGTTAAATTATTAAAAGAAAATTATTATAATAAGGTTTTTATTGACGGGCGTGCACGTGCTTATTGCGCTTTAGAAGTAATAAAATATATAGATGACCAATCGTTAGTCTTTATTCATGATTATGTTGGGCGAGCATACTATCATAATTTAGTTGAGCAAAAGTATGACCGAGTGGATTTAATTGATAGCTTAGTTATTCTTAAACTAAAGACTAAATAATAATATGTTTGAGGAAGTAATTTTAGACAACAGCACAGAGCAGATAGCTAAACTCTACGGTCCAGCGGAGAGGGCTCATGAGAAGCCTGACACCGGTATTGAGGTTAAAAAGAAGTCTGCTTATTATGTTATTAGAGACTGTGCTAGTATTACTCGTCAATACTTAGCCATCCACGTTTGGGGGTTATATGATGATCCTATTTTAACTCTTAAAGGTAAGTTTACAAGTAATCAAGTTAAAGATTTTTTAAACCGTGCTGAAAAAGAAACAGGTCCTAAATTATTAAAGCAATTAATTGTAGCAGGTATTAAAGACAAATATGAAGTCGTGCAGACGTCAAAAGGCACATCATCCTTTAGCTACGAAGCTGATGCCGATGATATTTACTCTTATTATGAGGAGTATGAAGAGGGTTTCGAGTCTGCACAAGAAGAGGGAGAAAAGGTACTCACAGAAGAAGAGCTTATACTTAAATATCTCTTTTAGATAAAATCGGTATAAGTATCACCGCAAATAATTTCTTCATAGTATTTAGTAATAGTACGCTTACCCTCATCATCATACTCATACCACCACTCTTCAATCAGATTATCTGATCGTTTTTTCTCATAAATTACCCTTCCTTGCTCATCATCACCGATAAGATGTTCAATATGTTCATCGTTATTATGCATGACTAAAGATTTTTTACACGTACGTAACTTTCTTCTTTTCTAATAAGAACAATAGGGTCGTTGTAAAAATTAGAATCAATAATGTCTTCCTTGTTTGATAGCCAGTATTTCATTGCAGCTTGTTCGTTATCAAACTCTGGCGTATTGGCAATCTGCTCGTATTTGAAGCTTCTATCCTTGGCGATTATATGAACCTGTTTGTAATTCTTCACTAATAAATTAGAGTAGTTTTTCGACATACTCAGGTCTTTATTATTAGTTATGTTTATTTTTGCACTTTACCCTTAGAACCTTTGGGTAACTTACGAGCCTTACGAGCTTTAGCTGCTTTGGCACGATCAGCTGCAACGGCTTTGCGCTCCTTTTCACAGAGTTTACCGTCTTTATTTTTATCGTACTTTGCTAAAAAAGCCTTCTTAGCTTCAGCTCTTTCCTTAGGACAAAGCTTACCGTCTTTATTCTTATCGAACTTGGCCATAGCAGGTGGAAGCTTTTTTGCATGCTCATGCTTTTTACCTTTTTCAGGCTTATCTGCAGTAGCTGCAAGCGTAAGCGCTCCTACTCGTAATGTTATTAGTGTAGTTTTCATTATTTGTATTTATCGTACCAATTATCGGATGGCTTTAAAATATGGCCACAGTCTTTTTTAGTATAATTCAGAGTATTATTTTCCATAAATTGCTCTTGAACTTCTCTCTCTAGCCAGGTTCTATGTCTAAGAATATTAGGACCGTACCTCGGCTCTTTCTTTTCGAAAAGAGACTTAATACACCAGTAGATATAAGATGGGCTAAACATTATCCTTGAATGTTTTGATCAATAAAATTGAGAAAGATTTCTACATCCTCAATTTCCTCAGCGGTTACATTTGATTCAACTTCATTAATAGTTTTAGTAACCTCATCTTTGAACGAGGCTAAGTTCTTCTCTACAGCTGCTAAACGAGCGTCAATAACTGCCGTCATTCCTTCTTCGATCGATACTCGATTGTCAATGCAGTAGTCGATCACTTCTTGTGGGATATCATTTTTATCTTTCATCACCTAATTATATCAGAGTTCCTTTGACTCGAGAACATTTACTGAATCTACACGAAATGAACGCCACCCTTCCGCATTAATATCATACACTCTTACAACCTCTTCATTAACGTAGCTTGCACGATCTTCAGAAGGATGCTCACTCTCTGGAATGAGATCTAAATTAGTTGTGCAATCCATTTTACGCATCTCTCCATTCTTTTTAGTAAACTCTACGTGAATAACTTGCCCGTTTTGTAGCATTTCCTTAATATGTTTATACATCTGTTTTTGTTTTTTTAATTAATCCAAGTGCTTCTAGCTGTTTAAGCGTATTCTCACTTACTGTTACGTCTTTTTGTATTTTCTCTTTAGTTTTTATATCCTCAGCATGCTGAAGATCCTTTAAGAAGTAATCTCTACCTAGTTGACTCATGTTAGTGTTCCTTTAAATATGGTTTGTATTTTTCTTCAAATATTGTTTTAGTGATATAGAATGGTTTACCGCTATTACCGCTAGCTTCTCCAAATTTACCTGGCGCTTCCATGATAACGCACACTCTAACTCGATCACCTTCAACTTTATAGGTAATTGTATCACCTTCAATAACATCTACATCACCAGGAGCGCCCCAGATATCATCTGTAGCCTTAGCTTTTGTACAAAAGATATTATCGTAATTAGAAGTATACATTCTATAATTTGAGGTTCTATTTTTATCTCCTTTTCCTCCGTGCCAGTTTGTACTCATATATTTATTATTTAAAAGTTCTTTATAGATACCAATCCGGTCTACTAGAATCAACCTCCTCATCGTCATACTGATCGTCAAGTTGAGTCCATTGAGCATTACCGTAAACAAGCATATCCCTCTCAAGCCTCGTTAGATATGGAGCATAATCCCATACATCTCCGGATTGCCATTGAGTATACATCCAATGTTTTAGCTGATTACTTACCAATAATTTTAATGTCTTTTTCTTTTTATTTGAAATGTAATAATAAACAGCATTGTCTGATAACTCTAGAATCTCCTCTGGTTGACCTTCTATTTTTAAAATGAAAGTATCTCCAACTTGATGCAGTTCCCATGATTTTGAATATCGATGAGCACAGTCACCAATTTTTTCGCCTGTTTTTTTATTGAAGCTCTTTATTACCATGCTAGATAATGTGATTGAGGTGAGTTATAATGTTCTTTCTTCTCTTGAGCTGCTAGAATCTTATGATCACGAAGAATTTCTTCTTCAATGATCATATCTTCTTTAAAGTCTTTCATCTCTTGACGTGTAAGTCCATGACGTTCAGCATACTCTTTATCAGAATCAGTCAACCAAATCTTACGCTCACGTTTAGGAGCACGTGCGATGGCATCTCCAGGTTTGAGATAACCGAGGGTGATAAGATCTTCTCTTGTTGGGTTCATACTATAATTATATCGGAGTTCCTAAAAATCATGCCAGTTAGTGAGAACTTCAGGCATATTTGCATCAAGATTATTAGCGAGCTCCTGTAATGCAGGTCTCATCTCATCAAGTTCCTCAAGAAGACGTTGTGCGTATCTTGCATCCGTTTGTGAGAATTCTTCAACCTTGCTCATCATGAGACAGCCATGAAGGTCTTGCAAGAAGAAGTAAGCATCCCTAACATAATTACCTTGAGCCTTTCTACGAGCATTTTTATCTTTACGCGCTGACATTTTTACTAAAGTTCTTAACAGCACTACGAGCACCTCGAGGGCAGAAACGATCCTTATTCTCTCGCCAAGTCTCAGCAGACATAATCTCAATCTCAGCTCCAACCTTACCAGTATAGACCATACGGCCTTTCGGAGGTTCTACAGGATTCTCATGAGCACATCTAATACAATTATCGTACCCAGCTTCAGCACGAGCAGGTCTTACAAGACTTCCACATCCGCAATAAACTATCTTCGTCATACCAATATTATATCAAAGTTCCTTACATATTTGAGTTTTGCATAAACCAATCTGAGATTTCATAATGAAATTCTTTCTCAGTAATATTAGGCTTTACTCTAATGAAGCCATGTGGTCGATCAGCTTCAGAATTTATGTATACTTCAATAATATTGTTATTTTTATCTAATTTAAATAAAAAGTTATTAATATTTGCTTCCATTGTTTATTTTATTTGTGTTAAAATATGATTATGTAGTTCTTTGTAAGTGTTCTTAAACAAGTATCGGTATAGCTGATCAGGTACTATATCTTGCTGATCAGCAACATTTGCACCTGGGATACTATTCACAATGAATTGTATAGAATAGTCTAAGATTTGCAACATCTTATTATCATATTTATAGTATATGCTAACTACAGTACCTTCTTTTGGTAACCCGACATCTATAAAATGCTTACGGTGAATACAAGTAAGATTTTTTAGATCATCCCCCTTTATCATCAACCTACTTGTTTGATAATTACCTTATCATAACCTTCACCCTCCAGGCGTTTAGCTGCTAATTCAGCTTCGGCTTCCGTATTAATCTCTTCCTTCAAAAAATGTACAGGTCTTTTAGCACCCTCTGAGTATTCGATAATAAACTTACCAAATTTAAAAGGCTTTCTTGGAAATGTTTTCTTACCCATAACTCTATTATAAATTTAAATTATTCTAAAGCAACTATTATTATGCATAAAATTTAATAGTATCATCCAAATTAAAATCCCGCTGGTTAGCAACAGCTGATAGTTTATGTTTGGTTGTTAGGGAGTATCTAAAGTCGTGACCAGCCCTATCTTGCACATATTCAATATAATCCTGTACGTTAGTATTAGAACCTTTTGCAGTCTCAACAATCCTCTCAATTAATTCTAAGTTAGTTAACTCACACGAACCTGGAATGTTATATACTTCACCTTGCTCGCCTTTAAAGAGCACTTCTATAATAGCCTTAGCATGATCTGCTACGTGAATCCATTCACGTATATTCTTACCATCACCGTAAACGGGAATTCTTTTACCTTCTTTTAAGCTAGTAATAACTGTTGGGATAAGCTTTTCCGTATGTTGCCGCGGCCCGTAATTGTTGCAACATCTAGTAATTGACACGTTAGTATTGTATGTTGTACTATATGATAATGCAATGAGGTCAGAACTAGCCTTTGAACTAGAGTATGGTGAGCGAGGAGACATACAAGTCTCTTCTGTAAATGGGTCGTCATTAGGGCCTAGATGACCATATACCTCATCTGTAGACACATGAACCATTCGCGCTCTATCTTCTCTGGCTAGCTCGAGCACGTTAACTGTACCAACAACATTACTTTTTATAAATGCCATTGGATCTTCTATCGATCTATCAACATGTGATTCAGCTGCCAAATGTAAGATGTAATCAATCTTAGGTAATTTCTCTTTCCAATAAACATTACACAAATCCTGAACAATAAGATTTACTCGCGGATCATTAGAGAGATTCTTAATGTTAGACCCAACTCCTAGAAAGTCTACAACAAAAACTTTCTCAACATCACTACGCTCTAAGATTTGATCTACAACATGCGAGCCAATAAAGCCCGCAGCACCAGTTACTAAATAATTTCGTTTCATTCTATTGAAGAGAAGTCTCCGTTCTTGATATCTTCTAATAATTTAGGCGTGTTTGTCAATAAATCAAGCAACTTTTTATTCTGTGCTAGAGTCATAGCAGCAACTCTATTCTTAAACTTAGTAGTAGACCACTCGTGAGAGCGTGTGGTGTAGATAACTTCAGCTCTTAGATCACTACCAGTAAAGTCATTACCAAGATAATCTTCTCCTAAGATACGAACATCGCAATCGAATAGCTCCATTAAAGTATAGAGTTCTTCTTCTGTCTGATACATGTAAACCTCGTCAATATGTTTAATGGACATAAGCATCTTATATCGATCATAGTAAGGTACAATAGGTTTGTACTTTGTATTACGTGTAGCGGAAGGATCACCATGAAGGAAGACAATAAACCTATCACAATGTCGTTTAGCCTCTTCAAAGGTAGCTGTATAACCCGGGTGAATAATATCAAAGTTACCTGCTGTGAAAGCAGTTACGTCTCTATGTGGGCTAGTACTCTTAAGCTTTTTATAAGTAGTGCTCTTATGAGAATCAACTAGAGGATCGTATCGCATATATATATTATAATATAACCTACGTAAAAATCAACCTATCTAAGCTAATATTCCTGGTATATTCAGCGAAGC
>Ga0070746_10002160_pt1 | contig 11675 bp, 20 predicted proteins | sample VirMetDEL_Mar_21_FD_77016 | JGI IMG/M metagenome (GOLD analysis project Ga0070746, IMG submission 77016) | Aqueous microbial communities from the Delaware River and Bay under freshwater to marine salinity gradient to study organic matter... | ecosystem: Environmental > Aquatic > Marine >... | reverse complement strand
GATTTTATTACCGCCGGAGCCTGACATCTATCGCAAAGCTCCCTGCCCTGTGAACTCTTCGAGGTCTGTTTGGAGCGGGTCTTTGGATGCAGATGGATTATATTTTCCGACATTCTCCATCTCCTTTTTCAAAAGTGCCAACAAACCCTCCGATGCCAAAAACTTCATAGCCTCTGAATCAGCCTCAATCGTCATGACCGCGCCCCCGTCATCACACTCAAGAATATCAATAACATTTATTTCCATAAATTTGTCCCCTAGTACAATATGTACTATATAGTACATATATGTATTATATATAATATTACATAACTAGTTAAAGTACACAATGTACTATATACTGAATTTGAGGTGCAACGTCTCCCGGCACCTCCGGTGGGGTCGAGCTTCCTCCCTAGCTCCCCCACCGTCATATTTTGGGAGAAGGGGGCATAATGACAGACAATATAATTCAATTTCCAAGTACAAATCCGCTTGACGAAGAAGCTGAGTTGGACCCAAAAGAAATGATGTCTGTTATTCAGGAAGAAGTGGAGATGACTGAAGCCATGGTTATAGGATGGACCGAAGAGGGAAACCTTTTCATGGCTACGTCTCATGGCAAGGCGCCCGATATGGTGTTTTTGTTAGAGTTGGCAAAGTCAGTATTGATGAATAGATGCGTTTCTGATGGCTAAGTCTGCAACAGTATCGGTAATGGATAAGATATCCAAACTGCCGCCTGACCAAAAGCAAGAGATAATCGAGCTTCTTGAGGAGCTTGAGGAAGCCAAGGCTAAAGAAAGCTCCAGAACGGACTTCCTAACATTCGTGAACAGGATGTGGCCGTCTTTTATTGGTGGGCGACATCATGGAATCATGGCGAATGCATTCGAGCGCGTAGCTAATGGAGAGCTAAAGCGCCTAATTATCAACATGCCGCCCCGACATACCAAGTCTGAGTTTGCCTCATATTTGTTTCCAGCTTGGTTTTTGGGCAGATACCCAGAAAAGAAAATCATTCAAACGGCGCATACAGCCGAACTTGCCGTTGGGTTTGGCCGTAAGGTCAGAAACCTAATCAATCAAGAGGACTTCCAAGAGGTATTCCCCGGAATAAATCTTTCGTCCGACTCAAAGGCGGCTGGCCGTTGGAACACAAACAAGCGAGGTGATTATTTTGCTATTGGTGTTGGTGGTGCAGTCACTGGTAAGGGCGCTGATGTCCTCATTATTGATGACCCGCACTCGGAGCAGGAGGCGGCACTGGGGGCTTACAACCCAGAAGTGTACGACAAAGTGTACGAATGGTACACATCAGGACCGCGACAGCGTCTGCAACCGGGCGGAGCAATCATTGTAGTGATGACAAGGTGGTCTGTCAGGGATTTGACAGGCTCAATCATGAAGTCCGCAACTCAAAGAGACGGCGCGGATGAGTGGGAAGTAATCGAACTTCCGGCAATCATGCCATCTGGCGACCCGTTGTGGCCTGAGTTCTGGCCGCTAGACCAATTAGAGGCACTAAAAGCCGAACTTCCCGTATCCAAGTGGTCTGCCCAGTATCAGCAAGACCCAACTTCGGAAGAAGGGGCGCTAATTAAGCGAGAATGGTGGCAAGAATGGGAAAGCGACAGCCCGCCACCGTGCGAAGCAATCATACAAAGCTGGGATACTGCGTTTTTGAAAACGCAACGAGCTGACTACTCTGCCTGTACGACATGGGGAGTGTTTCATTATCCCAATGAACAAGGCGAAACAGTGCCTAATCTAATACTTTTGGACGCATACAAGGAAAAATTAGAGTTTCCAGAGCTAAAGCGCGCCGCATACGAAAAATATTGGGAATATGAGCCTGACCAGATGGTTGTGGAGAAAAAAGCCTCTGGTGCGCCTTTGATTTTTGAATTACGGGCTATGGGAATACCTGTCACGGAGTTTACACCATCGCGCGGACAGGATAAGATAGCTAGAGCGAATGCGGTCAGTGATTTATTTGCTTCCGGTGTCATATGGGCGCCGCCTACAAGATGGGCAGAGGAAGTTATTGAAGAATGCGCCGCGTTTCCTGCGGGAGAACATGATGACTTGGTTGACTCTACCACCCAAGCTCTACTGAGATTCCGACAGGGAGGGTGGATTAGAAGCTCAATGGATGAATGGGATGACGAACCAAGTTACAAAAGACCAGTGGAATATTACTAAAACCTTTGTGTTGCGATATGTTGTTCACGCTGAAGTGGACAGCTACAAGCAGAAGGGGTGGAAGTTGGTCAGTGACCTCTCAGACTCCCACCATGGTAGATATTCTGTTATTATGCAAAAACCAGACGAATTACAGGATTGATTGATATGGCTGTCGAAAAACAAATGTTCCCTGCTGACTTGGATATGGAAGACACAGAAGAAGTTCAAGTTGAGGTGGTAAACCCAGATGCAGTTGGCATTTCTGTTGATGGCGAATCTATGGTAATTGATTTTACTGGCGAGATGTCCGAAGACATAATCGGACCAGAGCATGATGCCAATATTGCCGAATATATTGATGAGGCTGAACTTCAGTTTATTGCATCAGAGCTTGTTGATGATTTCGTTGCTGACAGACAGTCCCGTAAAGAATGGGCGCGTAGTTACGTTAAAGGCCTAGACCTCCTTGGAATGAAGATTGAAGAGCGCACCCAGCCGTGGGCAGGCGCCGCTGGTGTGTTCCACCCAGTTCTTACAGAAGCAGTAGTTCGGTTTCAGGCACAGGCAATGGGCGAATTGTTTCCTGCTTCAGGGCCAGTGCGTACTAAAATCCTTGGCAAGCGCGACCCAGAGAAAATGGAACAGGCGCAACGTGTTGAAAACGAAATGAATTATCTTCTCACTGAGGAGATGACTGAATATCGTGATGAGACAGAGCAGATGCTGTTCAGGCTTCCACTCGCTGGCTCTGCTTTTAAGAAAGTTTACTACGACCCAATTAATGAGCGCCCAGCCGCAATGTTTGTCCCAGCAGAGGATTTCGTTGTTTCCTATGGTGCCGCTGATTTGGCAACGGCTCCACGTTACACTCATGTAATGAAGAAGACGCCCAATGACATTATCGAACTTCAGGTCAATGGTTTTTATCTTGATGTTGAACTACCTGACCCAGAACCAGATTACTCAGATATCCAAGAAAAGTACGATGAGATTGATGGCGAAACCGCCGTTCTGGAGGATGATGACAGACACACCATCCTTGAAATTCATGCTGACTTGAACTTACCCGAACCATTTGAAGACCCAGATGGCATTGCGCGCCCATATGTCGTAACCATCGACAAGTCCAGTTTGACAATTCTGTCTATTAGGAGAAACTGGTATGAAGACGATATTAAAAAGCGTAAGAGAGCGCACTTTGTTCACTACCGCTACTTGCCGGGACTTGGGTTCTATGGAACGGGTCTTATTCATCTTATTGGTGGTCTTGCTAAAAGTGCCACAAGTATTCTTCGTCAACTTATTGACGCGGGTACACTCTCTAATCTCCCCGCTGGTCTTAAAGCTCGCGGACTTCGTATTAAGGGTGACGATTCGCCTCTCATGCCGGGCGAGTTCCGCGATGTGGACGTGCCGGGTGGTGCAATTCGGGATTCGATTGCATTCCTTCCTTACAAGGAACCATCATCGGTACTATACCAATTGCTCGGCAATATCGTGGAAGAGGGGAGACGGATTGGCTCCGTTGCTGATGTACAAGTTGGAAACCTCAACCCACAAGCTCCGGTCGGAACTACGCTCGCGTTGATGGAGCGCTCAATGAAGGTGATGTCCGGTGTTCAAGCCAGACTACATGCCACATTGAAAAAAGAATTAAGAATACTAGGTAAGATTGTAAAGGACTACATGGGTCCGTCATACGCCTATGAATTAGATGAGGGCTTCAGTAGACAGGAGGACTTTGATGATAGGGTTGATATTATTCCAGTGTCCGACCCCAACGCCGCCACCATGGCGCAAAGGGTTGTGCAGTATCAAGCCGCTATGCAACTTGCTCAACAAGCTCCGAATCTCTACGACTTGGGTAAGTTACACCGCCAAATGCTCGAAGTGCTTGGAATCAAAGACGCGGACCAAATTGTAAAACTGCCTGATGACATCAAGCCAGCTGACCCTGTTACAGAAAACATGGCAGTTCTAAAGCAGGAGCCTATTAAGGCCTTTAAGTATCAGGACCATGAGGCCCACATTCAGGTACACCTTGCCGCCGCGCAAGACCCAAAATTGCAAGAGATTATTGGTCAGTCACCATTCGCTGGTGCCATCCAAGCGGCGTTAGCGGCACACGTTACTGAGCATGTTGCGTTCCAATACCGCAGAGAGATTGAAAAAAATCTTGGTGTCGGTATGCCGAATGAAGACAAGCCGTTGCCAGAAGATGTGGAAATTGAGCTTTCTAGGCTTGCGGCTCAAGCGGCAGAAAAACTGCTACGCAAAGACCAAGCAGAAGTTGCACAGCAACAGGCTATGAAGCAACAGCAAGACCCGCTTACTCAAATTCAACAGCGTGAGCTTGCTCTTAAAGAAGCCGAGTTTGAGCATAAAAAGCAAATTGATGTAGCAAAACTTCAGACTGATGCTCAGTCTAAGATGGCTAATCAGGAACTTCAGAAAGAACGTCTGGAGTCTGAGGAGCAACGTGAGGGCGCGCGACTTGGCGTCAAAATAGCAACCGAAACCGACAAGGCTCGCAGAGAAGACGTGAAGCAAGGTATTGAGCTTGGCCGGGAAATAGCAAGGGATTTAACGGAGACAAATGAGTGACCCAATCTTATCGGTAGTAAAAGACCGAATCAGAGTGTACTTAAACGACATAGCTGACCATATGGCTTCTGGAGGATGCGAAAAGCACGAGGACTATGTTCGCCTTGTTGGCAAAGTAGAGGCTCTTGCTCTTATTGAGAGAGATATACTTGATTTAGAGCAAAGGCTTGAAGACGCCTAGGGTTCCGTAACGGAATTGTTTGCGTTATATTGTTTATGTGGAGACTTTCAAGGGCTGAACCCTTGCGAGGTACTGTGAACCTGAATCACTGCAAAAAGGAACAGAAATGTATTCTGCTGAAAAAACGGTTGACGATGATGTCGCCCGCAAAGTGCCAGACCCATCTGGCTATAAACTCTTAATAAAACCACTTGAGGTTAAAGAAAAAACAGATTCCGGCATTTACATGCCAGATGCACTGAAGAGCGCGGAACAAACCGCATCAGTCATCGGGTTTGTAGTGAAGGCTGGGCCAGACGCATACAAGGACACTGAAAAGTTTCCTAATGGCCCTTACTGTAAAGAAGGTGACTTCGTTATCTTTCGGTCTTATTCCGGCACACGGTTCAAGATTGAAAAACAGGAGTTCCGTCTTATCAATGATGACACCGTTGAGGCTGTTGTCGATGACCCAAGGGGATACACAAGAGCATGAATAATACAGCTGAGAAGGAAGATTTCACTGACGTGGAATTGGAATCAAATAATGAGCTTGAAGTGGACATCGTTGATGACACTCCAGAGCAAGACAAGGGAAAACCTCGCCGCGCGGAAGAAGCGGAAGCGCAAATTCCAGAAGACGATGAGATTGCAAACTACAGTGACAATGTGCAGAAGCGCATTAAGCAGTTAAAGTTTGAGTATCATGAAGAGCGGCGCCGCAAGGAAGAGGCATCAAGACTGCAAGAAGAAGCAGTTGAGTATGCCCGTAAGGTGCAAGAGGAGAACCAGAAACTCCGCAAAACCCTACATGAGGGTGAAGGTGTTCTGGTGGAGCAAGCCAAGGACCGCGTAGCGGCACAGTTGGACCGTGCAAAAGCCGATTACAAGGAAGCCTATGAGACGGGCGACCCAGATAAGTTAATCGAAGCACAAGAAAAACTTACCGCGCTCCAGAATGAAAAATTTAGGGTTGAGTCATACAAGCCCAAGCCAGAGCCAAAAGCTGAAGCTCCAATTAAATTAGAGCCAAAGCCAAAAGTTCCAGAGCCAGACGCCCGCACCCAAGAGTGGGCAAAGCAAAATGAATGGTTTGGTAATGACTCTGCTATGACAGGATATGCCTTTGGGATTCATGAAACTCTTGTAAAAGAGGGTCTAAACCCACAATCACAGGCAGATGAGTATTATAGCCGCATTGATGCAGAGATGCGTCAACGGTTTCCAGACAAGTTTGGTGAACAGCAAATTGAGGATGCACCTGTTCGTCAAACTGGTTCCGTGGTTGCCCCCGCTCAACGGAGTGCAAAAAAACCACGCAGAGTGCAATTGACCTCAACACAAGTCGCCCTCGCCAAGCGTCTTGGCCTTTCGGCAGAACAATATGCGGCGCAACTCTTGAAGGAGGCATCTAATGTCTAACAGAACCCCACGCTCTAGTGAGTCTCGTGAAGTGAAGGCTCGTAAAAAAACTTGGCAAAGGCCGGGCATGCTACCTACCCCCGAACCACGCGATGGTGTTGAATATCGCTGGATTCGCACATCTACTTTGGGTAACGCAGATAACACCAATGTTTCGGCTAAATTTCGTGAGGGTTGGACGCCAGTTAAGGCAGAGGACCATCCTGAGTTACAAGTGTTGCCTGATATCGACTCTCGATTTCAAGGTAATGTTGAGGTTGGAGGATTGCTACTTTGCGAGAACTCAACCGAATATGTGGAATCTCGCCGTGATGCTCACGATGAGATGAACGCACAACAGATTGAGTCTGTGGATAACAACTATCTCAGACAATCTGACCCTCGTATGCCTGTTCTAAATCCAGAACGGTCTACGAAAACTTCGTTTGGTAAGTAACCCCTAAAGGGGCGCTTACCGTTTTAACAATGGCTTTTTAGAAGGAGAGATGATTATGTCTTCAGTAGCCGCTCCCTTCGGTCTGCGCCCGATTGGTCGTTTGGATAATGGTTCTCAGGAAGTTTTCCGCCAGTATCCTATTGCCTCTGCATACAACACAAATATTGCCACTGGCGATATTGTGCATCTTGTAGATGGTGGTACTGCGACAACAATTGAAAAGCAGGCCGCAGTAGGTACATCTGCGATTGACCTCGTAGGTATCTTTATCGGTTGTTCATACACCGACCCCAACACAAAGCAGAAAGTTTTCTCTCAGCTTTGGCCAGCAGGAACTGTTGCATCTGATGCAATGGCTTTTGTGATTGATGACCCAAGTGTCCTGTTTACAATTCAGGCAGACGGTGCGCCAGCTAATACTGGTGACATCTACGGCAAGAATTGTACTCTGGTACAAACAGCTCCAAACACTGACCTAAAAATCAGTCGCGTAGCTTTGGACATCTCAGAACTTGATGTAACTGCAACAGACCCAATCAAGGTAATTGATTATCTGGGCGGTGACCAAGGTGACGAGAAGGGTACAGCTTTCCCAATTCTGGTTTGTAAGTTCAACTATCACCAGCTGACCACAGCCGCTGGCGTAGCGTAAGGAGTGTAAAAAATGGCAATTTCACGCGCACAACTCCTGAAGGAACTGCTTCCGGGTCTTAACGCATTGTTTGGCATGGAGTACGAAAAGTACGAAAACGAACATGCGGAAATCTATGAAACTGAAAACTCAGAGCGTAGCTTTGAGGAAGAGGTAAAACTGTCAGGCTTCGGTGCCGCTCCAGTTAAGCCTGAAGGTTCTGCGATTTCATACGACTCAGCGCAGGAGTCCTTCACTGCCCGTTACAACCACGAAACTGTGGCAATGGGCTTCTCAGTGACCGAAGAAGCAATGGAAGATAACCTTTATGACGCGCTCTCAGCTCGTTATACTAAGGCTCTTGCTCGCGCTATGGCTTACACAAAGCAAGTCAAAGCCGCTTCTCTACTAAACAATGGTTTCACCACTTTCCAGTCTGGCGATGGTGTAACTTTGTTCAGCACGGCTCACCCAACTGTACAAGGTGGAAACAACGGAAACCGTCCTGCGGTTAACGCTGACCTTAACGAGACTTCATTGGAAGATGCAGTCATCAACATTGCGGCATTCGTTGACGAGCGCGGCCTGTTGATTGCGGCTCGCCCACAGAAGCTAATCGTTCCACCAGCACTGATGTTCGTTGCAACTCGTCTGCTTCAGACAGATTTGCGTGTCGGCACAGCCGATAACGACATCAATGCATTGCGCTCAAATGGTTCAATCGCACAGGGATATCGTGTCAATCACTACTTGACTGACAACGATGCATTCTTCCTGACCACGGATGTTCCAAACGGCATGAAGCACTTTGTCCGTACAGCGATGTCTACATCTATGGATGGCGACTTCGACACAGGCAATGTTCGCTACAAAGCTCGTGAGCGTTATAGCTTCGGTGTTTCAGACCCACTTGGCGTCTACGGCTCACCGGGTGCGTAAATCGTACTAGAGTACAAACTTTTAGTGAGGGCGTCTTTCGGGGCGCCCTTTCTTTTGTTATAATAATTAAGAACCTTGACAGTTACATGGTGTAGCTGACATTTGCCACGACAAGGAGTTCCTCATGGCTAATACTACTTTTTCGGGTCCAATTATTTCTACTAATGGATTCCAATCTACTGGCATTGCATTTGCCGACCTTCCCGCCGCATCAACCACAACAGGCCGTATTATCTTCTGCTCTGACGCCCGCAAGGCGGCTGAAACAGCGGGCAATGGTACTGGAAACCTTGTGTTCTCTGACGGCACCAATTACATCCGCGTAGACACTGGTGCAGTAGCAACTGCTTAATAGGAGGCGACAATGTCTTCTTTTGAAGTAAGAGCTTATAACGTGCCGTTGGCTGGCTTTGCCGCTGGCCTTGTTGGCCCCGCTAGGTCCCGTATCAAGGGTATTCTTGTTTATGGAACCGCTCCAGTATCATTTACGTTAAAAGATGGAACTAATGCAGGCGAGACGCTTCTTGACCTGACGGTTGCCGCTGGCTGGAACGATGTATATATTCCAGATAACGGAATTGTTGCGGGAAACGGCGTGTATGTATCCGCTTTATCAGGCACAGGCGCCGTAATCACACTTTTGCTGGGGTAGTATTATGTCCGGTGATATAAGGTCAATATCACAAGTCGGAACGGTTGAGCCGTTTAACTTGCAGGTGGCGCGGGGTCAAATCCCCGGTCACGAATTAAAATTTAAGTTCGGTAACAACGCGGCGGTAGGAAACACAGAAGAGACCATCTGGGCAGAAGGTGGTCTATACGTTTACCCAACTTCAGCAACACAGATGACTGTTTCAAGCTCTAGTGCGAATGACACTGCGGCAGGCACAGGTGCGCGGACAATCAATATTGAAGGTCTTGACGCAGACTACAACGAGGTCTCTGAGGATATTATCCTTAACGGACAAACCCCTGTTACCACTGTTAACTCTTATCTTCGCATAAATCGCGCGGCTGTCTTGGCGGCAGGCTCTAGTGGGAAAAACGCAGGCATCATCCGCGCTGGAACAGGCACTGTAACATCTGGCGTTCCTGCAAATGTTTTTTTAAGTATTGACGGAGATGGCGATAATCAAACCTTGATGTGCCTATGGACCGTCCCTGCGGGATACACAGCTTTCTTGGTGCAGACCAACGTATCAACAGGCAATTCCTCAAACACTCCGGCGCTTTTAAGGACGACTATCGTAGCCCGCCCCCACGGCGGCGTGTTTAGTACGAAAGAACGTATTACTATGAAAGACGGCAACCAGTTGCAGGGCTATAACTTTCCGTTACGGTTTACAGAAAAGACAGACCTTGAGGTTCGCGCTCAGTCTACCTCTGGAAGCGTCACGTTTGATTGCTCTGCTTCTTTGGAATTTATTTACATCAAAAACAATAGGCCCTTATAATGCCTAGAAAAAAAGAAAACCCAATAAAGACATCCGTTAAGTCTGGCAACTTTCGCTCAACGAAAAAGGGCGCAGGAATGACTGCTAAGGGCGTTAAGGCGTATCGGGCTAAAAACCCCGGTAGCAAGCTAAAAACAGCCGTTACAGGAACTGTAAAGAAGGGTAGCGCCGCCGCTAAGAGGCGAAAGTCCTTCTGCGCGCGCTCTGCTGGTCAAATGAAAAAGTTTCCTAAAGCGGCCAAGAACCCCAACAGTCGTTTGCGGCAGGCAAGAAAACGGTGGAAATGCTAATGGCTTCCAAGTTGAATGAAAGTGGAGGTAGCTTTGGGTGAGCCTGTAGAAGTAACTTTAGCTCGACTAGAAGAGCGCATAAAAACCCTCTCATCAGAGGTTCGTCATGTTCACGAAGAGGTTTCTGACCTAAAGGCTCAGGCCAATAGGTGGAAAGGTGCTTTTTGGGTAATCATGGCGATTGGCGGCGCTGTAGGCGTTGTCGCAAATCTAGCAATGGGCTGGATGAAATGACAATTTCAAGAGCCAATATGGAGAAGCAAATGGCATATGGTAAAAATAAAAAAGCTAAAAAGATGCTTGTTGGCGGGGACGTTAGTCCACTAGCTGGAGCGCTTACTGGTAAAGGCATGATGGGAAGGGCGCTCGGTAAGGGTCTTCGCAACGTAAGCCCGCTTGGTCGATTGATTAGTGATGAACAGCGCAAAAAGAAAAAGGCTGTAGCTGGAGCTATGGCTCAAGCCGCACAGCCCGGCTCTGAGTCAATGAAGGCTCAAGGAATGCAACCAATGGCGGCTATGTATGGCGGCGGCGCCATGAAGCGCAAGCGCCCAATTGATGGCCTTGCCACGAAGGGAAAGACAAAAGGCAGAGTCTGCTAAATGAGACGCAATTACAAAGGTGAGTACAAAAACTATCAGTCAAAGACTGAACAAAAGAAGAAGCGCGCCAGTAGAAATGCCGCCAGAAGAACAATGACAGCGGCAGGCAAGGTCAAAAAGGGTGACGGAAAAGACGTTGCCCATAAAAATGGGAATCCAAAAGATAATAGAAAGTCGAATCTTAAAGTTGTCTCCGCTTCAAAAAACAGGTCTTACAAAAGAACAAAGACCGCAGGAAAAGTTAATCGCAAGGCCTAGATGCCCAAGGTGTGGGACAAGGCTAAGAACTGTATATGTTCATGGTCATGAGCAGTGTTTGGAATGTGACCAAGTTATAGATGATTGCTGTCAAGGAGAGGTATCATGCGAGCGGCAAAAATGATGTGCGGTCAGCGCAAAAAACCCATTGCTATGAAGAAGGGCGGCAATCCTGTTGCCAAGAGCTTATCTAGTCCGTCTCTAAAGCCAAAGGTGGTAAAGCCAAAGAAGGGCAAGGGGTCTTACTCAAGAAAGGGCAAGGCCCTTTCTATGTCTTCTGGCGGCAAAACAAAGTCTACAGTAAATAAGGCTGGCAATTACACGAAGCCAACCATGAGAAAGAATTTGTTTAATAGGATTAAGGCGGGCGGCAAGGGCGGCGCTCCGGGACAGTGGAGTGCGAGAAAGGCTCAAATGCTTGCTTCAGCTTATAAAAAAGCTGGCGGCGGCTACAAGGATTAATGATTCATGTATTTTTGCTTTTAGTTTATCTGGGGACAGGAGATTCGAGACAATTAGTTAGTGGGGATATGTATTTCAGGTCAGTTGATGACTGCAACTACTTTGCGGGCAGATTAGCCAAGAAATACGGGAACTATTCACATTTAAGTTATGTAGACCCAAGAGACAGGACTACAGCTTACTGCGTACCAAAATTAGTTAACCCCCAGAATACTAAGGTGTATTAAAATGATTGCTGAAACACTTGCAGG
>Ga0070746_10002159_pt1 | contig 11676 bp, 28 predicted proteins | sample VirMetDEL_Mar_21_FD_77016 | JGI IMG/M metagenome (GOLD analysis project Ga0070746, IMG submission 77016) | Aqueous microbial communities from the Delaware River and Bay under freshwater to marine salinity gradient to study organic matter... | ecosystem: Environmental > Aquatic > Marine >... | reverse complement strand
TACAATCTAAATAAATTAATAATTCTAAATCTGCATCTTTTAACCCGTAAGTTTTACAGACCCACTTTCTAGTGAGCCTGTAATACTTAAGGATATTCATTTCACGCAGATCCTGCGCGGTTAATCTCAACTATTAAGCGTCAAGAGCAATACCAACTGCAGAAATAGTGCTGTCTAAATATACACCTTCTACATCATCTGCAACAACAATTAAACCATCGCTGTAACCAGGACCAGTAGCGTTTATAGCTCTAGCTAAAGCTTTCATAATTAAAATTTCACCACCAGCTGCATGAGTAAGAGTTATAACATCTACTGAAGCAGCTTGACCTTCACCAAGAGAACCTGGTGCGAATTTTAAAAGAGTAGCAGTGTTTGAAGCACAAGTTACAGATTGTAATCTGTCTACATCGTACATAGCAACATCGTTGTCATCATCGTTAAAATAAAGATATTTTTTCATTTTTTGTTTTTTTTGTTAATTAATAATTTATTTTTGTTTTTAGGTTTCAGGGTTTTGGCTTGTGGTTTAGGTTAATCTACTAGAACAACGTCACCATCGCGAATAACTCTATAAAGAGTATCTTTCCATGAAATGTCGTGTCCAGCATGTTTATCGTAATATATCGTGTCACCATCTTCTAAGCCTTCAACTAAATTACCACACGATATTATTTTTGCTTTTAAATACCTATTGTCAACATCAGTATCATCTGTCATTATAAGACCAGCAACCTTTTTAGGCTCTGTTTTTATTTTATCTACTATTATATATCTATTGATCGCTTTCATTCGTCCTCATATTTGAAATTACACAATCTGCAGATATAATTGTTGATACTACACTTACTGCATTTTTAAGTGCGGACTTAGTAACAAGTACTGGATCAATGATACCAGACTTAATCATATCAACTGATTCACCTGTTACAACGTCTACACCTAGACCTTTAGTAGGTCGTTGTTCTGTTTGTTCTAAACCAGCGTTTGCTAGTATGGTGTGAAAAGGAGCTTGAATAGCTTTAAGTAGTATCTCTTCACCGACGCAGTCGGTTGAAATTTTTTGAGATGCATTTAATAGTGCTACACCACCACCTGGAACAATGCCTTCTTTTAAAGCTGCTTTAGTAGCATAAATAGCATCTTCAACTCTATCTTTCTTTTCTTTCATTTCAACTTTAGAGTCAGCACCTACTTTTACCATGCCTACACTACCTGATAGCATAGCTAATCTTTCTCTGTGTTTCTTTTGTATAAACGGGTTTTTCTCCCATTTATCTATAGTTTTCTTAATACTTTCTATTCTTTCCTCCATTTCTTCTTCTGGAGTTTCTATAGTTAATACTGTATTTTTATCATCAGTTATAGCTGAGTAAGCTTCACCTAAACAATCGATGTCTATTAAATCAAGATCATCACCTAATTGTTCGTTGATAACTTTAGCTCCAACTAAAAATGCTAAATCAGCAACTGTATCTTCTTTAGTGGGACCAAAGCCTGGTAAGTCAACTATGTTAACTTTAATATTACCTTTTACTTTGTTCATACATAAAGCAGCTTTAACTTGCTGATCTACTGGAGCTACTATAAGTAATGGACGTTTGTGTTTTATAACATGTTCTAATACAGTTTGTATTTTACGTATGTTAGGTATTTCTGAAGATACTATTAATACTAATGGGTTATCAAGCTCTGCTACTTGCTTGTCCTTATCAGTAACGAAATGTGGAGATGTGAGTCCTGAATCTATTTGTACACCATCTACAACATCAACATAAGTTTCTTCAGTTGGAGACTCTTCCATTAATACCACACCATCTTTACCTACTTTAGTATAAGCTTCTGCTATAATCTTTCCTAGTTCCGCGTCATTATTGCAACTTATTGAACTAACAGATTCAAGCATATCGCCTTCGATCTTGACAGAAATCTTATCAAGGTAATCATTTACTTTTTTAAGACCAGATTTAATCCCGTCTTTAATTTCTCTTATGTTAACATCACTATTGTTAACTTCTTTTAATAGTGATTCAGCAAGGACAGTAGCTGTAGTAGTACCGTCACCCGCTTCTCTCACTGTATTTCTAGCAGCTTCTTTAATAAGGGTTGCACCCATATTTTCAACCGGATCAAATAAGACAACAGATTCTGCTACTGTTACACCGTCTTTTGTTATTACCGGCAAACCTCTTGCATCTTCGTAAATTACACATTTACCAGATGCTCCTAAGGTTGATTTTACTGCTTTTGCTAGCTTTTCAACGCCAGCAACTACTCTTTTGTTAGCTAAATCGCCAAAGTTTACATCTTTGACAATCTCGCTAGGCTGATTGTATTCCATATTTGATTAAATTTAATTAAAATATTAGTAAAATAGACTTAATAGATATATAATACAGTAATATTGTTACCGTTATGCCTAACCATCCTAAAAGTATTAAGCCTATCTTACCGATTAGCTTCACTATTCGAATGTTTTTACTACTTTTGGCCCTTTTGTAGCCTCTAATTTGTCTGCAAAATGCTTAACGCTACCATTTATAGCAGTTTCTGCACCTTCTATAGTTTCTCTTCTGGTAACATCGTGCCATTCTCCTTGTTTTTCAGGATTTAAACACTCTGTTTGGTAAAAACCGTTAGGTAATTGTGTTATCCGCCAGTTTTTCTTTTCAGAAAGGTGTTTCCATTGGTTAATAGTTTTTTCATTCGGTTTTAGGTTGCCAGTTGAACTGGTCTTGTAGTATAAATAAGTCATTTTTTTGGTTTTTTTGGTTAATATTGACTTGGTTTAGGGTCTTTCCCTATTATTTATTTGCAGGATGAGTTTCACCTGGGAATTCTCTTTCAAATTGTTTAATAGAAGCTTCACTGTTATCTGCCATTAAACGATTTTTAAAGTTTTCTCTTTTTAAAGTCTGCGTAACTCCTTTCATGCCACCATAAGGCTTTTTTGCCATATAATCTTTTCTTGCTTGACCTTTCAATTCGCTACCTGCTTGCACGTAATCCGATACTTCTTTTCTCATATCGTCTAATCTCTTCTTTTTACCTTCATCATATGTTTGAGTAACTTCTTTATCAACTCCTGTGGTTAAGTTTTTCTTTGTTACTCGTTTTTCACCAGTAATATCATATCTATTAGGCCTACTCGCATCTTCGTATGCAATTTTATCTCTTTCATCTTTAACTTCAACTTCAGGTAATAATCCTGCCATTACTACGTCATCTTGCTTAGCTGGTGAAGCACCCATCATTTTAAAATTAGATGGTTTTCTTCCTTTAGCACCTAGGTTGTTTCCAGATTTTAGTGTAAATCCTCTTTTCTTTTTCATAATTATTGATTTTGTTTGTTTTTAATTCTAAGCTCTTCATTTCTTAATGATTTTGCTTGATTAAAACCAATGTTATATTTTCTAGCTTTTCCTTTGTTGTGTGATACAACAAGTTTTCTAAGTTGATCATCAGTCATGTCAGCTGTTATTGATTTAACAACTTTATCGTATGCGGCCATATCTGCTTTTTCATCTACTTTTTGAAATGCTGATGATTTAGCTCTACCATTTACGTTTCCTTGTGGTTCTTTATTTACGGCTCCTTTTCTATTAGATGGATAAGGAGCACCTTTCATTTTAAACGCCATAATTATTTATTCTTTTTTAGTACCCTTACCGTCATTACCACGGTTGGCTTTTGTTGATTTAAACTTACGGTCTTTGTGATCGTAGTCTTTGTTTTTAATATCTTTACCTTCTTTTATAGCTGCACGTCTCTTACGTTGATTTTCTGCTTTTTTCTTGCGTCTATCCGCTGTCATAGCCGCTCGCTTATCACGAATAGCTTTCATACGCCTTGCGGTAGCTGTAAGTTTTTGTTTTGCCATAATTTATATTATCACATAGTAAGTAAGTAATTTACACTACAAAGACAATAAGAACACTATAATTAATATAGCTACGTATAATACTGGTGATAAGTCTAGTTTTTCTGTTTTCATGCATTTATAATTACGATGCATAGTTTATATTTAGCAAAGCTAATGTTAAATAATTGTTAAGTGTGACAATTGCCTGTTACTCTAACCTTATTAATAGGCTTATGTCACTAAAAAAAATATTGTAAATATTGGGGTGTGGTGTTGCCCCCCCTCCCTAGCACCCACCGCCTTCTAGGAAAACCATATTTATTTACCGGGCCCCCATTGCCATTATACGTTTGCGCCATATTGTTCTACGTTTTTATTATCCACTAACTTTCGTTTTTGTTTTGTACATACTATTCTACACAGAATAACTACGACTTTGTTTGGATAATATATATGCAACAACTAAACAAATATACTATGAATAATTACAATGTAAAAATAAAATACTTCAGTGCCAAAGTTTATAATGATACTGACATTCAAACAATATTACATGAAGTAGAAATATTCACTGACTTAAGTAATATAATAAGTATAACTAAATTACAAATGTAAATTCGTGTACAATTGTAAACGCACAGAGTCGGGGTAGTGGGTGACGACTATAATTATCACTCAAACAATATTAGTACTTTTACAAACTAAATACTAATAGTAATGGATAATATAAATAACTAAATAAATAATTAATTAAAACAAAAAACTATGTCAAAGTTAGAAACAAAAAGATTTGTAATCAGAAAAACATTAATCGGTAAAAATACTATAATTACTTTTGTAAACAAAAAACAAGAAAAAGTATCATATAATCATGATGAAGTATATAATACTCATAAAGAAAGATTTGAAGAAATGAATTGTTTTCAGAAATATAAGTCATATACTAATTCAAATTGTGTACCAAGTTTCTGTAGAAATTTACAAACAATTACTGAGTAAGTTATACTGATGAGACTTAAGTAGTCGAAACACCGGTTACGGTGTCTATAACAAAATACAAACTAAATACGGCTTGTATTGGATAATATAACTGTAAATAAATTATAAATTAAAATAAATAAACTATGTCAAGAGAAATTAAAGTAAGTAAGCACAAAGGTAATACTCATTATACAGTGCGAGTAGTAGATAGTTATGGTCAAGAACATCATATTGGTTACTACAAACATATCTACACTAATAAACTAGAAGAAAAGGCGATAGAAATATGGTCAAATGAAACAAAACCAGAGGTAGATTTACTCGATGGTGCAATCAGAAACTGTATTGAGTTAGATAATAAAATGTGGAGTGCGTTTCACAGTGGTGAGATTACAATATAAATACGAATTACTACGGATAATATAATCAAATAAAATAAACAATATGAAATTTAAAAAACTAGACAGGTACAAACAAAATTTAACAATTATAAATGAAACTGATGTTTATTCTTATTCAACTAATGTTGCGGAAATAAAAGGTGATGAACTACATGTGTTCGGTTATTGGAGCCCAACAACATCAAGACATATTAATTATGTGGCGGAAAAGTTTAACTTAAAAAAAGTAGAATAATGAAGAAAATAACACTAAGTGTCGCGGCACTACTAATCGCGATAAATGGGTTTTGTACAAATCCACCAACTAACAAACAATTGATACAAGAAATGTCAATGACTGTTGAAGATATAATTCAATCAATGAGAACTATTGATACAACTGAAATATCTAAAATGTATGTACACAATTTACTAGTTGTATTAAGTCAATTAGAAGATTTACAAGTTAACAAATTTAATAATCGCTATGAACCACCGTGTGAAAACTGTGATGAGATAGACTAAAACCAAAAAACCATGAAGAAATTTATTGAAAACAACTTAGCAGAAATAATTGTACTAACTGTATTTGCATTTGCATTTTCAAGTTGCGCAAGCTCTTACTGTCCTTACAGTTCAAGTTATAACTCTAAAAACAAAACTAGTTGCGCGGCATACAGATAAAATAAACACACTATGAGAAATATATTTAAAACAATTATTGTTGCCTTGCTATTTAGCTCGTGCGCAAAACAAGAAACTGAAGTAAGAAGAAACTGGATGTCACCAACTGGGCTAGATAATTTTTGCCAAGATAAAAGAGCTTTAGGTCAATCTGGTACCGTAGGTTATAAGTTAGAAGAAAACCTTTCTGATGCTCAGATAGTGCACAGGATAAAGCAAAATAACAACTTACCAGATTACTATGTTATATTTTTATCTCCAACTTTTCATGGCGATGCAACAGGATCAGTAAATAACTTAGATCCAGAATATCTAGCATTTCCATTGCATTCATCTAGTATGAGTGATAAGTGGAGCCAAGAATATTATGAAGAATATTTATTAAACAAACAAGCTTTTCTAAATAAATATACTAATGGCGAAGAAACAGGCGGTATGAAGTACTGCAATTTATAAACTAAAAATTAAAAACAATGAACAAAATAACATTAACAATTGCATTAGTGCTTGGATTTACCATTGCTAACGCACAAGACACAACATGTACATTTTTTACAGGTGAAAGAGTAATAGAATTTGATTATTACACAAGTAAAGGATTGTACGAAGATAGACAAACTAAAAAGTTTTATGATGTAAAAGTTAAACTTGGCAATGTACTATGTCTTCACTTATGTGATCAAAAACAAAGAGTTAGAAAAGTAAAAATTACTTATTTTGATGGCTCTACATCTAACAAAGTATTAAATAGTTATGATGATTTTTATTATTTATCAAACGATATTGTTAAAGTATCAGTTGGCAAACCAAAATTAATAATTAAACTATGATAGGTTGGGTAATACTAGTTGCGATAGTAATGTGGATGTATCGCGAAATTACAAATTAAATACGAACACTGTCGGATAATATAAATGTTAATCAATTAAAATATATAAATATGCAAACAATCAAATTCTTAAAAAACAATTACATTAAACTAAATAAAACAATTTACAAACCATATACTATTTGTCAGCTTGCTGATACTAGCTTTGGTCAACTAGATGAGTCTGATCAATCAATTGTAAATCAATGGTTTAACTATAAAGGCTTTACTTATGTTGCAGTGTAAGTGTAAAAATATAATACCTCAAGGCAGAGTTGATCTTGGTTATGTAGTGTGTGTAGACTGCTCAACAACCGAAGCATATGGTTGTGCACCACTAATCAACCACAAAACCGGCAATTCCATACAGATAATGTCTAGCAGTGACGCTGCTCGCATATCCAAGATGACTCAACGCCGAGGTTATGGTACAATGTTAGGATAATAAATTAAATAATATAATATGAAAGAATTTTTAAAACAAAAATCAGGGCTTATAATGGTAATAGTTGGCTCTGTATTATTAGCAAGTGACATATCAGGTGTTGATATTGGTTTACTTTTACCACTGGGACTAGTATTAATAGTAGAAGGAATAAGCAGAGATTAATATGAGACTATTTAGAAAACGAGAAGATCAAGATGAAAAATTATTAAAAAACATAGAAAGATATGAGCAAGAAGAAAAAGCTAAACAGCAAGAATCCAAAGTACTGGGACAAAAGCCAGTTAAACGAAAAGCCAATCAAGAAAAAAGTGCTATACACAACAGTCAAAGGCTGTAAAGTACACGGCATATGGTATGAATAATATACGAGAGGCGGTAGAAAAATCTACTATCCTAGGTAGTCAACGCAACAAGAGAGAAGGAAATCCGCCCTCGTTTTACAAACTAAATACGACAATAGTCGGATAATATATACAAATAATAAAATTAAATACAATGTCAGAAACAAAAGAAATGTTAGAAGCTACAGTAAAAGGCTTACAAGACAAAGTTAATCAACTAAACATGGACTTAAAAGCTAAACAAAAAGAGCTAGAAGATGTAAACAAACCACCAATGTCAAATGATACTTATGCTTCACTAGAAGATATAATCGGCAATGCTGTTGGTGACTATGAGTTTGAGTGTGGTGAGTTTGATTATGAGTTTAATATAAACTATGATAACAAAATAGAACTCAGCGACTTATCATATAATGATGGCTACAGGTTAGCAGAAAGTATAATGAACAAAATTGATAACTACTTTAAAATAGAAGAAAATGAGCACTAGAGCACAGATTAGATTTGCAACAAGAGAAGATGGTGTATCATTTAGCGAGCATCCAGATGCTATACACGCTCAATTTTACAAACACAGCGATGGTTATCCAGAAGGGTTAGGTGTAGACATAGCTGAGTCATTGTTAGACTCTACAAAAATATCTAGATGGGAAATAGAACATCTTGATACAAAACACAGTGATTTAGAGTTTATATATTATATATGGCAAGCACCATTAAAAACTACGTGGATTAGTATATTTGAAGTAAGACCATTTGTAGATCAAACTGGTGAATGTATATTTGTAGGTGAACCACAAAAACTAATTGATAAATACAAAACAAATACGAATTATGACGGATAATAAACGTGTAACAAACAAACAAATATTAGACAAAATAGATGCACTAAAGGTTGGTGATGAAGGCCTTAACGCATTAGCAATCAAGATTGTAAGCCGTATGGTTAAACTAAAATCTATGGAAACTTGGTTTGACCACGTGTCTAGGTCTGACATAGCCTGGGCAACGGCTTACAAAGATCTTGAATTAACAGAAGAAGAAGAAGCATTAGGCGAAGCTGCAAAGCTTATGACACTAATGAATTTATTTCAAGAAGATGAAGCATATGAAAAGTGTGCTATTATAAAATCAAGAATGGAAGAGGTAAATAGAATATTAAAAAAAGGAAAATGATGAGATACAAGCCAATGCTAGCTTACCCTGTAAGCGACAGACCAATTAATTATGATAACAAAGTATTTATGCAACCAAAACTAGATGGTGTTAGATGCTTAATACAATACGATAAAAAAACAGGTGTAACAGCTTACTCACGTACAGGTAAACAATGGAAAAACATTGAACACATTACTAGTTCATTAGAAAAATGGTTTAAAAGTAATCAAACAACTGTACTTGATGGCGAGTTGTATAATCACGATCTAAGAGATGATTTTGAAACTATTATATCATTAGTTAGAAGACAAACTCCTGATGATATAGACATGCTAGAATCACGCGAGATGGTACAATTTCATTGTTATGATATAATACATCCTGACAACTCTCCGTTTGAAGATAGAAACAGATTTGTTAAGTATTGTGTAGAACAATCATCTCCTTATGTACACACAGTAAGCACATTACAATGTGTTGATGATGAAGATGCTAAAGAAATGCATGCAGTTAATCTAGCTTGTGGTTTTGAAGGCTCTATATTACGTACTAACGATGTATACCATCAAAAACGTACTCACAGCTTACGTAAGTTCAAAGATTTTAAAGATGCTGAAGCTCTTATAGTTGACTGGGTTGAAGGTGTCGGTAAACGTAAAGGTACTATTGGTAAGTTTATGGCACAAGATGAAGATGGTAATTTGTTTGGTATGCCTGTTATGGATAACTTTAAATACTTACAAGACAACTTTAAAACTATGCAAGGTTATGTAGGTAAAACAGCTACATTTACATACTTTGAGCGTACAAAAGCCAATAGCTACAGACATCCATTATTTAAATGTATTAGAGATTATGAATAAAAATGAACAACAAATGTATAGAGACATTAGCGAGTTAACTAAATCATTAACACGGTTAGCAAAAATATTAGAAAAACTAGCAAAATCACAATTATGAATGAAGAATTAAAAAAAAGAATTAAGGAATTTAATGAAATTAAATATCCTAATGATAATGAAACAAGAATTATTATTGGGACTGTGACAACAGCCCCTAAATATATATAGTAAGAGGCTAATGTCACGTAACTTAAATTATTTTAATAACAACCGCATCGTCTATAAAAGAGATCCGATAATTGATAAACCCACTAATGAGACCAAACAATATATGTTCTTCGAACATGGTACTTATGAGTGTTATCATTTGTTTACTAGTAAAGCTAAAATTACTACGTTTAAATCTCTTAAATGGCATTTATTAGTTTTGTGGTACTTAAATCCTCAGCTTGATCAAGATCAGTTTATGATTGTTGCAGAGATACTAGCGCACAAACCTAATGGTTTTACTTCATTTGCTATACACATTGATTTGCTACGCAAAATAGTATATGAAGTATCGATGCTAGATTTAGATGAGCCACCAAGTAACAAACTGCGCAAGGTTATATTTAAATACGGTAGTGGTTTAACTAAAGAGCAAAAGCTTAAAATAGTGGGTGAGTTAATTGGTAGATCAAAACGAATTCACTCTGATGATATTTATCAATGCATGATAGATATTAATGGGCTTAGTAAAAAAATAACAATAACTAAATTAGCTAAGTTATTAAAATGTACAACAAGAACTATACATAGAAATATGTGTACAGAATTAAAAAGAGAAAAAGAACTATTAAACAAACAAATATGAGAAGATTAATATATGACATGTACTATGCTGATGAGATCAGTGTTGAGATAGCAGAAAGACTGCTTGACAAGCTTGAAAAAATTAGAAACAAAAGAAGACAATACTAATGAAACACTATAATATACAAAACTACATAAGATATAAAAATGATCTTGAGCAAACTTTAAAAATATTACAAAGAAAAGACTGGCACGAATATACAAGAAATGAATTAGTAACAGTTTTTATGCCTTTAGTAGAGAATGTAGCTAGAAAGTTTGCTACATCACAACAAGCATCAGGCGTTATGGCTATAACAGATATGATACAAGAAGGATGTTTAAATCTTATTAAAGCTGTAGATCGTATAGACTGGAAAACAATAGAAGCCTCTGAAGATAAAGAAAAAACATTAAAAAGTTTCTTTTCAAAACGTATCAAAGGTGGTATACGCAGAGAGATAGATAAAAATAGAGGTCAAATGCGTTTACCAGAGCACATAACAAATAATATACGTAAAAACTTTGGTAAAGATAAAAAAGCTGTAGCCATGTTCTTTAATAGTATATTTTTAAGTATTGATGCTGGTACAAGAGAAGATGATGATATGTTTATGCAAATAGAAGATAAATCAGAGCCATACAACCAAGAGTTTTTAAATATGTATCTTACAAGTTTGTTAAAGCAACATTTGACAGACAAAGAATATCATGTATTAAGATTATCATATGGGCTTGACTGTGACAAGCACTCTGCGAAACAAATAGCTAAATTTTTAGACATTGAAGGTAGTGGTGCCTATGTAAGAGTTTCACAATTAAAAAAGCAAGCAGTAGACAAGTTGATACAAAATGTAGATCACTCACAAGTGTTTGATATTCTGTAAGTTACTTGTGTAAATTAAATTAATAATGTGTAATTATATATATACACCAAAAGACCAAATTATGAAAGAATTAAACCAAAAATTAGCTGTCATACAGACAAAGCTAAAAGCGAAAAAGTCTTCGTATAATTCGTTCGGTAAGTATCACTTCCGTAAATCAGAAGACATCTTAGAGGCTATAAAGCCTTTCTTAATCGAACACGGCGTTACAGTTACAATTAACGAAGAGTTAATAATGACTGACCCTGTTCCAACAATGAAATCAACAGCTACAATATCAGATGGCGAGCATGCTATACACGCTACAGCTCTAGTCGGTGTAGACCTTAATCAAAAAGGTATGCAGACTTCTCAGCAGTTTGGTGCAGCATCGACTTATGGTAAGAAATATGCC
>Ga0070746_10002153_pt1 | contig 11690 bp, 26 predicted proteins | sample VirMetDEL_Mar_21_FD_77016 | JGI IMG/M metagenome (GOLD analysis project Ga0070746, IMG submission 77016) | Aqueous microbial communities from the Delaware River and Bay under freshwater to marine salinity gradient to study organic matter... | ecosystem: Environmental > Aquatic > Marine >... | reverse complement strand
TATTTACTGCCATGGCAACGATTCTTCTTCCATTATATTAGCTAGTGGTACAAATCTTCCAGACTTAGGTTCCCACTTGAAGAATGCTTCAGCACCGTTTTCACCAAGGTTCTGGAACTTAACCTTTAATACTTTAACCTTAGTGTTTTTAGCTTCATAGTCTCTGTGGACTAATAACCCATGGTAACTAGCATCATACCATTCGCCACCACCTTTGATGTTGTACATCGTAGGCTCTTCAATCTTACCGTTTTGGTTCTTCATCATTTTAGTTGGATGTGCTACTATAAATACTAAAGCATCGTACTTCTTAGCAAATGTCTCAATCTTCATTAAGTAATCCATTGTATAACGGTTCACATCATCAGATGCTGCGTTGATGTCTCTTACTTTATTATAAGGATCGATAACAAGGCATTTAATACCTTTTCGTTTGACTAACTCGGCACCCTTTTTGAGCACCGAGTCTAAGTCATACTTGTCCATGTCAATGAAAAAGAAACTATCATTAACATGGTCAGCAACTTCTGTCCATTTGTTTCCGCCAATGTCGTTTGTACTAGGCATATCGCCCCATACTTTACGCATTAACTTATGTGCATGCAGATACGTTGGTTGGTTTTCAGGAGATGCAAACGCAGTCTTCCATCCATACTTTTGGTTATAACCAACAACCATTTGGTCTACAAAGTCTGATTTACCAGACGATGGGACACCAGTTACTGTAATGAATTGACCAGTGTATGTTGAAAATATCTGGTCAAAGTTGTCTAGACCTACTTGAAAGCCAGGTTTAAAACCATGCTTCACAAACTCAGTAACCTCACCCTCTATATCTTTAAACGTTGTAACGTTTTCTAGCGGGTATGGCCTTGCTTTGTTGATTGTTTCTCTTAGTTTTTCTTTGTCGTATTTAACTAAAAACTCATTGGCATCTTTGCAATCGTCAAAGTCTACTATGAAACAATTTTCAGCACCGAGTCTTCGAACAAACTCTTGTTGTAGCATTTGTCCTGGCTCGTCTTTGTCAACTGCTAGGATTATTCTTTCTTTATCTTCGAAATAATCAATGCAGTTGTCTAGGTAGTCTAGATTGTTATTTGTTAGAGTTGCACCGTTTGGTACTGATATAGCATTTTTAATTCCAGCTTCGTGTAAAGCTAACACATCCATCTCACCTTCGACTATGACGCAAGAGTCATAACCTACGATACTGTTGATGTTGTAAAATACTTTTTCAGCACCCTTGTACAACTTAAAGTTTTTACGACCGTCTCTGTATTTAATATTTATGAGTTGATCACCCATGAAATAATTAAACTTGATCGTATTCTCGGTCTTACCTGTCTGTGGCATAAACTCAGGGCCTGTGCTTATATTTAGATCGCGCACAGTACCCTCAGATATACCTCTTTCTTTGAACCAACTAAATACCTTATCGCTTATGCTCTTACTTGATACAGCATCCGCAGACTTAGGTCGCACGTACACTCGTTCGCTAGAACCTTTGCGCTGGTATGTGTGTAGTTGGAAAGTAGTGTTACAGTTGTGACAAGTTCCGAGACCCCGTTCCCAATCGTAAGAAGCACATTGTGCTTTCTGATTTTTGGGTTGCCTATCGTGCGAACAAAGAGGACAAATACCTTGAGTCTTCTTTGTGTCTAGGCCATACTGATTGAATTCATCAATCAAGAATCCATTGATCTCTGTTTCTTGCATTTAATTTAATTAGAATGGTAGGTCGTCGTCGACAACTGATGGAGCTGGTGCTGATTGCTGCATTGGTTGACCATCGCGTGGAGCAGGCTCAACGTTTGTACCGTTTGTCCATACTACTTTTACGTTGCCTAGATAAACCTTTTCAGACTTAGCATCGCGCTCTTCTTTACTTTGTTGTACAATGACTGGGCCAGAATTTCCAAACTGATCTGGCTCGTCGTTAAGTGTGATCGTGATAGGTAAATACTTACCTTTTTTACCGTTGATGATCTTATCTTTTGGAATCTTGTTAAGATCAATACTTGTTGCTATTATACTTGCCATTATTATAAGTTATTAATTTGTCTAAACATATACTTAAGTTGCTCTTTAGTGACGCTAGTGTTACGCCTTATGTTATCTACTGCTTTTAAGTGTGTCTGCTTAGCGTAGAAGTCATCTTCTGATGCTACAATACCTGTGACGGTACATGTTCTGGTTAGTGGTTTTGTTTTTGATTTTTTAAATTTGAATTTCATATTAATATTATCAATTTGGTTTCGTATTTATTTTGTTAAAGGGTTTTACTTATAAAATACTGTTCATGATCAAAGTTTTCTGTGTTATAAAACAAGTCGTAAGCTTCAGTAGCTTTTTTAACTTTATCATGACCTCTTTCTAAGAAATTACTTGAGCACTCAAATAAACCTATCTGGTGCGTGTTCTTGTCTATAGCTATGAATATCATTTCATAACCGAACAACTTACCATATATGTATGCTTGACTGTCATAGTTGTATTTCCAAGCAGAGTTTTTAAATGAATGGATATCATTGGTAGTTTTAAGATCTATAATTAACTTTTCGCTATGGTTAATTATATCTGCTTTGCCCTTCCATAGATTACCTTCAATTGCTGCAATGCCAGGCTCTTCGTATATTACATCTCCGGATCTTATGAGGTCATGGCATATTTGGTTACCTAAAATTTTCTCTGATAGTAACTCTATGTTATCAACCTCTTGTTGTAAGAGACATAGCTCTCCTCCTGACATCTCTCTATAAGCCTTGGAGTTCCTTGTTTTGCTCTCGATAATCTTATATTTTTTAAGTTTATCGGGTTCAAGTATTGCGGTGTGAAAATAACCTCCGACAAGGAACGCCGGTGTAGGCTCGCTAGATTGACCTAGCGCTAAAGGATTTGTGAGTAACGTTTTGATATCACTATTACTTAAGTACTTTTTACCGAAGTCTCCATAATAGTTAGAATCGTCACGTAGTTTGTTTATGATTTCATCTTTATCCATTTTTGTTTTTATGAGCAGCAGCGGCAACAAGCACAGCATTCTGCTCAGGAGTTAGCTCGTACTTTTTCTTTACAGTGCTAATGTCTCCTCCTGCCATTATATACTCTTTTGCTTTCTCCAAAGCTGAAGCTGTCATAAGATAAACAGAGTCCTTAGCTTTGTCTTTGCCGTGCGCATTGGTTGCATCTGAGTCTTGAGTATCGTCTATTAAAAATAGATTACCTAATGCATACTTTTTACCATAACTAGATGCAGAACCAAATTGTTGTGGAACTTGCATACCTTTCTGGTTTAAGTCTACTCCAACTATAGCTACAGCTTCTTGCGTGTTTTTACCGTCAGTTATGATAGCTTTAGTTTTTAAAATAGGAAATGGGTCACTTGTTATAAGATCTTCATTTATCATCACTGATACTCCTAACTCCTTTAAAAAGGGTTTTATTGCTTCAAGGATATCTTCGGCTGATCTGAAATGGTATTTGCCGAAGGAATTAAATCTAGATTTCTTAGATTTGAATCTAGTCTGGATCTCAATTAACTTTTCGTTTATCGTCATTGGTGTTGTGGTTTGTTAGTTATATAATTACACATAATTTAATTTATTTAATATCTAATTTAAAGATAATCAAGCACTTGCGAGTGGTCCACGTTCTCAATAAGCTTGTTTACTGCCTGTCTTTTTAGCTGTGAAACTCTAACGTATGCTGACTCTCCTTTGATGCCTAAAGCTTCCGCGATCTTAACTGCTGGCATCTTATCACAGTCAAGACCGTATGATAATCTTAGTACTTCATACTCATTATTATTAAGATATTTCTTTAGTAAACCTTTTAGGTATATATTCAATATCTCTTTGTTGTATTTTTCAGAGTTGTCTGGTATGTCAAACATTGGATCTGTTGGATCTCTATCGTCTATGCTTAAGAATATAGAATTAAAAAACATAGCAACCATTTTTTCGTCTTTACCAAAGTCTTTTCGTATATCATTTAGCTTATGCTCCGGTATACGTATATCTCCTCTGTTTATATCTATTGCTCTTCGTATAGCACCTTTTATTCTTTTAGTTAAAAAGGATTTGATTGTTTGTTCCTTGTTCTCAGACTTAGCAAATACCTCCCAATTCAACCTGTCAACTGCACTGATCAAGCCTATATGGCCAAACTGTATTAGATCCTGTATATTTAAAGTACCTATTGCTTGCTGTGATGTAGGAAATTTCTTTGCTAGATTTTCTACTAAAGGCATGAACTTAATAATTAATTCATCTCTAGTGTACGCAGAGTAATCATCTTCATGCTCTGGAAGTCTTGAGACGGAATCTATTACGTCATTCTTATACCTATTGTAGTTCTGTAAATTATAGTTCTTCATTTAGTTTTTGTTTTTCTTGCTTTAATTGACTAGACATATTACGATGCAGTGTCCTTACTGTACAGTGCAAAGCGTCAGCTAGTTTGTTCATTGTTATTTTTTCTCCTTCGTGGTTTATTTCTAACATGCTAGTATAAATTAGATCCTCTGTTATCTTACTTCTACCTATTAGTTTACCAACTATTCTTAGTTTCTCATTTATACTAAGTATTGCGCCGCTTTTAAATATTACTTTTCTAGATTTATTTATTGGCGGTTCCGCATCGTTATTTAGTACCTCATCTATCATTTCATTTAATGTTCTTTGCTTTATAAAAAAAGTAACAAAGCCATTTTCTTTATCAGATATAAATCTAAACACATGATCCATAACTTCAGGTGGTTCTTGATGATTTAAAAACCTTAACACCAAGTAATGCCATTTGAGAGATTTATATGTAGTTATCTTTGCTTTACTGTTAAACAGTGTATAGCACTGATAGGTACCGTTTTCATAGTACATGTAAATACCTGTTTCTTTAGTTGGTACGTCAGTCCATGGATAACATCTAGTTATTATACGTCTATCATGCAACCATTTAATATTTCTATCTTGTGACATTAGCCCCTTACTTGTTATAATCTTATAGGCTATTGTCATAGCCCTTGTTTTTAATCATTGAATTTAGTTGTTACAACATTTCCATCGTTCCATTTAACTTCTTTTTTAATTACATCATCATCTTTAATCCATGCAATTAATTTTGCATTTTCATATAGTATGATAAACTTAGATCTACCAGGTAGCATTTTAAATACTACACCATCTTGTATTTCTCCATATTCTACTTTAGATCTTAAAAAATGCATAACCCAAGTTTCTAAACCAGTAAGATCATGTAATGCTCTAATCTTTACGTTTGCCTTACCTGTAGTATCACTTTCGAACTCAGGTATATCTTGTGCATGTAATGATAATGATGCACCCATTAGTAATAATAATAATATCTTTCTCATTTTATTTGTATATAAATTCTGTTTTACCTGCTACTTTATGTTTCTCTGCTATGTAGTAGTTCCAGTAAGCAGTAACACTGTCACTATCTTTGTATTCATCTGGCATCGCTTGTGGCGGCTGTACGAACTTGCGCTTAGGTATTCTTGGTGGTAGCTTGTGTAATACATCTTTACACTTTTGAATAACTAAATGCTCTTTGTTGTATCTGTTTTTGTATTCTTGACCTAATGCCAGCATGTGGATGTACAACCATTCATAATGCTCACTGCTTTGCCTAACCCACTTACTAGATGGATGATTTAAATGCGTCATCTTGTATGGCACATCGTCATTTCCATAATATCTATGCGCAGTGCATAACATTTGAGCTGATTCTAGCACCATCTTAACTACGTGCTTATTATATTGTTTTTCTGCGGCCTTTATAGGGCACTCGTCTAAATAAAATATATTCATTTGATTTTTTTAATTTGTTTTATGTAACCTTTTGCTTCGGCATACTTGCCATCTATATTCTTAAGATACTTATTTTGTACCCTTACGTAGTCTTTAAGACAGTCTTTATATGTCGCGTATACATTATGCCCTCGATTTTTTCCTATGCTCAGAGGGGACGCGGAATTGCGTATACCGGCTAGGTTTTTATTCTCACGACATATTGCAGATCTGTAGTGGCCTGTCTCGATTTTAAATTGTGCAACAGCTACGTTGGGCAACACGCACCCCAGCTTAACTAGCTCTGCTGTTATAGCTGAGTCGTTTAGCTTTATGTCCATGTCTTTAATGATCATTGTGTCTATTGTGTTAATGATCTTTGTTTTAGTTATCCTAAGTGGATCTTTGTTCATTAACGCAGCTATTGTCACTGTACTTATGCCTAGCAGAGTATAGAATGGTACCTTATAATCTATACATCTACTAGGTCTTAACGTCTCTGTATCTATTTTATATACTTTTTTCATATTTATTTATAAAGTATTTTGTAACTTCAGGTATATTCTTTTTGTAGTAAGGCTGCTCTGATATAACCCATTCTTTAACATCTTGTGTAGAATTAAACATCCACATAGCTGTTTCGAAAGTTATATTTAATTCGTCAATAAAATCCCCTACTGTCCAACCTTCCCATATTTCTTTATTTCTATTCATAGTCTCGTAAACCTTTAAAGTGTGGATGCCTGTAGCTACCAGCTTTGGTACGCTGGAAGTACGTAAATGTAGCTGTCTTGCCAATGTAGTCGTTGACATTTTTAAGCATTAGCTTTAGATGATCGTGCGTGAAGCCTTTACCTGGCGGGCAACCGAACTTGACACCTTCGCTGTCCATCATGATGAACTTGCCTAACGTGCCTTTACGCTTACCTTTGCCTGGTTCAAAGTCGATGATTGTAGCTTCTGTGTCTGAGAAGTCTTTCATCTTCATCAAACCGAATGATCTGCCGTGTTTATACGGAGTGTTTAAGCGTAGGATCGAGCCTTCGAAGCCTAGTTCTAGGTTTTTCTTGTGCAAGAACTCTGCTTGTTCGATACGTCTTATTTCTTTGGTATCAACAAGCCTTACGCCAAAGAACATCCAGGCATGCTCGCCTAAGAAACGGTTTATCATAAGTCTACGTTGCTCGTAAGACTTGTCTGTGCCGTCTATAAGATCATACACGTGAAACTGGATCATTTCCTGAGCATCAGCTCTGTCTATATCCGTTGGCTTTTGTTTGCGTACTAGTGAAATAATTTTTTCAAAGTCTGCTTTTAGCCTGTGGTTGTAAAGCTCGCCATCGAGTATCGCATTTGGATTAGCGTCAAAGAATATTTTAAGCGCATCTTGCAAATGCTGTACATTCATAAACTGTTTACCTGTGCGAGAAAATGCTCCGTCTTTAGTAAACAAACAACGTACACCATCTAGCTTAGGCTGTAAGAATACCTTATCGTTCCAGTCAATGCGTGACTCGTCGAACTTATGTGCTAACATTGGTTTTATCATATTGTTTTGTTTATTTTATTATCGACTACCAGTCGTATTTTATTTGTTTAACTTTAATATCTGCGTCTTTTAATAATTTAAATGCTTTCGTAGAACTGTGGTATTCTTCGTGGAATACTACGCGTTTAATTCCTGCCTGAATGATCAACTTGGCACACTCGTTACATGGAGAAGTTGTAGTATACATTGTAGCACCGTCGCTAGACATAGTACTTCTAGCTACTTTGGTTATAGCGTTTGTCTCTGCGTGCAATACTGTCCACTTTGATTTCATTTCAAATCCTTGCTCGTCTTCGCAACAGTTATCCATGCCTGCTGGTGTACCATTGTAGCCAAATGATAGTATATTATTATCTTTGACTATAATGGCACCAACTATTCTTCTTTTACATTTACTTAGCCCAGCTATTTGGTAGGCTACATTCATGTATGTCTCGTCTAATTGCTTTTTATTCGGCATTTTCTGAGTACCATTCTAAGATTCTTTCCTTAACTTCTTCTTTGTCTAAGATCTCTTGCGCCATCTCAAAAAACTTCCTGAAGTATATTAACTCGTGTGTACTGAAGTCGTATAGATCATCATCATGGATCGCATACAAACATTCTCTCATTGCTTTGGCCGTATTTTCAAAACGGCAATAACTCATGTTTATCATATCTTTCTTTTTAATCTTTATATATCATTACTGTACCTGCGTCGTGCCACTCACTGTACCAACCACGCTTATTTAATTCATCTTCCCACGTATTTAATACGCCGAATGTTCTATTTTTATAGTCTTCAGAGTAATAAGCATACATTATGTTGCCTTCAAACTCGTAATCATGCTCACCGCTGATCCATATGCCTTCTGCCATACCGTCACGGAACTCTTCTGTGGTTCTAACAGTTTTAACATACTGCTGCAACCACTTGATCATATCTTCTCTATTAAGCTTGCTCATAACCTTCTTCAATTAATTCTTGTTCAACTATAGCTTGCATTTTTCTGTAGTATCTTTGGTAAGCTCTTTCGATTTGATCCTGCAAGCCGTAATCACCCATGTCATACTCGTCTATGTATATAGTCAAGCCGTCAAGCACTGCATCTTCGAACTTAGAAAACCTATCTGATTCATAATAGAAAACATCTTCACATATACGTACGTTATCTGGATCCTCGGTTGCTATGTATATACTATAGCCATCTGCTGTTGTTTCTTCGTAGAACTTTATCTCTCCACGCATGAAATCATGTGTAATCTCTGCATCGTAGTATTTTAGAATAATAGAAAGCTGCTCATCTGTGTCTAATTCGTTGATATCTTTGACACCTTCTGCTTCTAATCTTTCATCGATTACTTGTTGTGTTAATTTATTTTTCATCATTTAGCTTTTCAAATAAGTTACCGCCATACATAAGATCCCAAGATGATACTTTAAATACATGCTCGTCAGAGAATGTATAAAGATCTTGAACCTCCGAAATAGTTAGTTCACCAAAATGAACTTTTTCACTTAGTGTTTCTTTAATTCTTCTAACAGAGAAGCCAAATGCCTCCTCATTGTCGTCAAGCTTTTGCCTGACATTTGGTTTTAGTCTTTCTAATAATGTCTTCATATATAATTTAATTTTTTATTTAATATCCTACTGTCATCGTTTTTTGTTTGTAATTAACTTGTATAGAAGTTGCTTTGGTCCGTTAGCATTATTTCACACTCCTCTAAATCGTGACCTTGCTCTATTAGAAAATCGTCGAAGCAATGTATATTAGTGAAATCAAACTTAATGTTGGTGATATCATATCTGTATATACATGCATCTTCAAAGTCTAGTACCCAAAGATACAAAGAAACAGTGTAACCTTCTAATCCTTCCCATGTAGCTTTCATCTTTTTTTCTACTTTTTTGAGAAAGTCTTTTGATTCTTTACTATGCTTACTCATAATAGCTATCTATCCATGTTTTAAATTCTGATGCGCTTTTTATTTCTATCACTGGGCCTCCTAAAGGGAAAGGTCGTGTTAAGTCTTCTAGAAAAGCTGTATCTTCATCAACTTGCCATATGTAAACTGCTGCAAAACTATGATCTTCTTCAAAGTCAAGCACAGATATAGAATGATTTTTCTCATCTACCTTTACTTTGTAGAAGGATCTTAGAAGCTTTGCTGCTTCTAGCTTTGTTCTTATTGATTTAGTGTCTATTTCCATTGTCTATTTTGCCTTATATATTCAACAGCATCTTTGTTTACTATACTGTTTTTGTTATTTCTTACGTAGTTTCGCAAGATATAGCCACATAAATACTCTAAGCGGTGATCCTCGTCAAGTATTAAAAGTGGTTTTGTAACCTCATGTAGCACATGGCCTTTCTTTATGGTACTATACCATGCTACCATGCTTTTAAACCTTGTATTTATATAGTAATTTGCTGCATGTCCATTTGTAACTCTTCGCACATAACCTGACTCGTATATAGCGAAACGAATAGGTTCAGTGTGGCCTGAGTTATACATCTTCTTTTGCGGATACAAGAACATGCGAGTGCCATTGGCTCTCTGCCTGCCTGTAGTAACTTCCGTTACGCCAATTGTTTTAAGTATTTCTAGTGGTTCTAATTTCATCCTTCGCTACTTTTATATTCTAAAAATCTTTCAAATGCTTCTACTTGTGCTTCATAAATTTCTTGATGCATAACATCATAGAATTCATGCAGTACACTTAGTAATTCACCGTGCGATTCGTTTTCATAGTTTGCAAGGTGTTTTACATCTTCTGTACTAAAAATCACACGCTTATCTAGCACCATACCTTGCTCGTTCATTAGTTGTTTTAAATTCATATTCTTAATTATTATCGATCACTGTTTGTGTTTTTGTTGTTTTTGTTCATTCACTCATTCTCCAAACATATCGTTAGTTGTTTTTTCTGAGAAGCCAGCTGCAAGGGATAGTGTTCGCAGTATTTCTTTTAATTCTTCTGCGTTTATATCACTATAGGGCTTCTCTATGACAATCTTCATGTCGTAGTGTTCTAGTGTTATTCTAAATGGTTCTTGTCTCATATATTTACTTTAATTGTTTATAAAACTATGAAGTCGCATAGATCTTCTCCTGTACCTTCCCCATTGAAAGTTACTTCATAGTTTGGATCCATTCCACTAATTATAACGTCGTTAACTAGTTCATCTAGTGTATTAAATTCTCTTGTGTAATAACTACAATCTATACTATACATATTTTATTTCTTTATGGTGAACGTTATTGTATTGCAGAATTTCTGCAGTGATGCTTTAAATCTTTCCTCACAAAATACTGTGCCATTGGTTTCTTTCTCTACCCTTTGTATTAATTCATAAGGAGATAAACCGATCGCTATTTGTCTTTTGAAATCAAAATACTCTACACCTGCGTTAGCATACGTCTTAGCTCTAACAATAACTCTGTTTAGCTCTTCTCGCTGCTGCTTTTCTTGTGCTTCTTTATTTACTCTTATTTCCATAATTAGTGGACGTGGCAGGAATCGAACCTGCGTTACAACACACTCGAGATGATTTTCGATCGAGTTGTGTTGACTTACCAATTCACGCCCATATTAGTTATCGCAAACAAGTGCCATAACCTTTGCGTTCGCCCATCTTATTGATAGCGTCTGCTTGAGATTTAGGTAAGAATTGAAATTCATTACCTGTTTTGTGGTTGACTATTTGAACTGCGCCATAAGGCTCTGTTGTAGAACACTTCACACATGTTGGATAGTTCAACTTAATTCTTACTGGATGGATAGCGTCCCCGCACTTACATATCTTCATTTCTTTTCTTTTTGTTCGTTTTCTCTGATTTTCTTTGCAATCCACATGTCACTCATGTAGATGCTAGCTATTGTACGCTCTCCGTCTTGCACACCGATCTTGTATAGATCGATCGCATTTTTAATGTCTCTGATTAATCTGTCAAAATGTTCGTCCATATTCGTAGTTATTATCGATTACTTTCCGTATTGTATTTGATTCGCTCTTCTATTTCTTCGTTTAAGAGCATAGCTAACTCATAATAATTAACCTCACTTAAGAACGCGTCAGCATAATCAGACATAAAGCCATCTTGACTTTCATTACCAAATACTGCATATTCCACCCATTCTTTTACCATGTCTGCATCAAAACGAAGATCGTCTTCTACTGCAAATTCAATATCTATTTGCTCTACGATCTCTAAATTAACACGCCATGTAGCGTAGTTAGTGTATCCATTATATTTTTCTGTCATAGGTAGCGAGGGAGGAGTCGAACCTCCTTGCCATACGGCGGAACCAATTTCCTCGCTATCAACCCATGCCTCGACTAACTGG
>Ga0070746_10002150_pt1 | contig 11693 bp, 8 predicted proteins | sample VirMetDEL_Mar_21_FD_77016 | JGI IMG/M metagenome (GOLD analysis project Ga0070746, IMG submission 77016) | Aqueous microbial communities from the Delaware River and Bay under freshwater to marine salinity gradient to study organic matter... | ecosystem: Environmental > Aquatic > Marine > Coastal... | reverse complement strand
TTCAATCTGGGACTTTAACCCAGCAAAACAAAACTCTGGCTTTCAGATGTCAGACTCAACTTTTGGATACTAAGTAAATGGCAGAAATAGATGATCTCTCCTTTGAAACAGACGAAGTAGTCGCTGCTGAATCAAGTGATGACAAGCTGTTTAGCAGCTTAAACAGTATTGTAGGTTTTGTAACAGATCGTTTTAAACGTGCAGAGGATTCACGATTTGCTGATGAGGAACGTTGGCTACGCTCCTATCGTAACTACCGTGGTATCTACGGTCCAGAAGTACAGTTTACGTCTAGCGAAAAGTCTAAAGTATTTGTTAAAGTAACTAAGACTAAAACTCTTGCAGCGTATGGACAGATCGTTGATGTACTATTCGGTAACAATAAGTTCCCTCTTTCTGTTGAGCCATCTGTTTTGCCAGACGGTGTAGCGGAATCAGTACACATCAATGTTGATCCTAATGCTGGCCCAGCGCAGGGTGCATTAGCAGAAGCGTTTGGTACAGAACCTTCTAAGCCTTACTTGATTGGTCCTGACACAAAGCTAGAACCTGGTGAAACACGTACTACACTTATGAAACGCTTAGGTGGTCTGCAGAACAAGCTAGCACCTGTAAGTGATAAGATCATTGAGGGTGACGGTACTACGCCTACAAGTGTTACATTCCATCCTGCTATGGTAGCAGCTAAGAAGATGGAGAAGAAGATTCACGATCAGCTAAACGAGTCAGGTGCATCTAAGCATTTACGCTCTATGGCTTTTGAGATGGCTCTACTAGGCACAGGTGTAATGAAAGGCCCGTTTGCAGTAGATAAAGAATATCCTAACTGGGAAGAGGGTGAGTACGATCCTATAATCAAGACTGTACCATCTACTAATCACGTTAGCGTGTGGAACTTCTATCCTGACCCAGAAGCTACAAGCATGGATGATGCTGAGTATGTTGTAGAGCGTCACAAGATGTCTCGCAATCAGCTACGTAGTCTGCGTGGACGCCCTTACTTTATAGATGAGTCTATTCAAAAAGCTATCGACATGGGTGCTGATTATGTACGCAAGCACTGGGAAATGAAGATGGAAGATGATGATAGTCACCCATCTGAGACTGAGCGCTGGGAAGTACTAGAGTTCTGGGGCTTTGTTGATACAGACTTACTAGAAGAGAACGGCATTAAAATACCTCGTGAGTTACGTAATCTAGCAGAAGTAAATGCTAACATATGGGTGTGTAATGGTGAGATAATCCGTTGCGTACTTAACCCGTTTAAACCAACACGTATTCCTTATCATTCTGTACCATATGAGCATAACCCCTATAGCTTCTTTGGTGTAGGCATTGCAGAGAATATGGATGATACACAAACATTAATGAACGGCTTTATGCGTATGGCTGTAGACAATGCTGTATTATCTGGTAACTTATTGATTGAAATAGATGAAACAAACTTGGTCCCAGGACAGGATCTGTCTGTATACCCTGGCAAAGTGTTCCGCAGACAAGGGGGTGCACCAGGGCAAGGCATCTTCGGCACGAAGTTCCCCAACGTTGCTGCAGAGAATATGCAACTCTTTGATAAAGCTAGAGTCTTGGCTGATGAAAGTACTGGATTCCCCAGCTTTGCACACGGTCAGACAGGTGTATCAGGAGTGGGTCGCACTGCTAGTGGCATTAGTATGCTTATGTCTGCAGCTAATGGTTCTATTCGCTCTGTAGTTAAGAACGTAGATGATTACCTACTAGCGCCTATGGGTCGCGCATTCTTTGCGTTTAACATGCAGTTTGACTTTGATGAAGGCATCAAGGGTGACCTAGAAGTTATAGCTAACGGTACTGAGTCATTGATGGCTAACGAAGTACGTTCACAGCGTTTGATGCAGTTCTTGGGTGTAGTACAGAACCCAGCCCTAGCACCCTTTGCTAAGATGGACTACATCATTCGTGAGATTGCTAAGAGCATGGACCTTGATCCTAACAAGGTAACTAACTCTATGCAGGACGCAGCTATCCAAGCTGAGATCCTTAAAGGGTTTCAACAACCAGCCCCACCCCCTGAAGCAGCTATGGGTGGCCCAGCGCCAGTAGGACAAGAAGGTCCAGCAGTTCCAGCAGGGGCAGCACCACAGGATCAGACAGGCGCAGGTGGCGGTACTATTGGGACAGGTGTAGCACCAGTACCAGGTGAGGAAGGTTTCTCTGGTAATGTCGCTTAAAGCATTTGTAAATAACAAAGCTGAGTGGGATGCATTTTGTTTAGAGTTAGACGCAGAGATAGCTGTAATGCAGACACGCTTAGAGCAATCAGAGAACACGGTAGAGATTCACAAGACGCAAGGCGGTATACTTGCACTGCGTAGACTAAAATACTTGAGGGATAAAATTAATGGCACGAAACCCTAGACGTAGTGACCCTACAGGATCATACAGACAACGTGTAGAAGAATCTGATGCTTACGAAAACATAGCTGGTATGCTACCTGGCATAGGCACAGCTATGACTATTACTGACATAGAAGATGAATTAAAAAAAGAAGAGCCTAATTATTTAAAGATAGGTATGTTAGCAGGTACAGAAGCTATTGGGCTTATACCTGGACTAGGTACTGCAGCTAAAAGTATGATCCGCAAAGGTGCTGATATGGCACGTCAAACGGATGAAGCTATTAATGTAGCAAGTAACGTACCTAAAGTAGCTGAAGATCCTTTTAAGAAAACACGTCCCGCCTACAAACTTTTTGTAAAAAATGATGAAAAACTATATCCTTTATTTGTAAATGCCGCAGATGAAATACCTGTTAATCAATGGATAGAAGCAGACTTTCCTGATGTTGCATTTAAAGGTAAAACAAAAGCAGGTGGTGAAGGATGGTATGTACCTACTAAAGGTGCAAAAAGAGATAAAGGTGAAAAAGCCAAGAAAACAGGGGATACTATTACTATCCCTGATGAAGAAACTCGCCAGAAGTTAATTGACGCAGGTTTTATAACAAATAAAGCAGGGCGTACAAAAAACGCACCTTTTGGTAGAGTAACTGCTGTTGCAGCTAGGCCTGGTTTTCATGCTAGCACTAATCCTGTTGCAGAACATTTAGGTCCACAAGATATTAAAATAAGCAAAGATGAGGCTTCTAAACTATTAGATGCAGGTATTAACACTAAAGCTATTCGTACACGTGGAGATCAGTATTACGTAAAACGTAGAGCAGAAGATCAATTCTGGGCTGAAGTAGAAATGGCTGATGACACAAGTGATGAACTTCGTTCTTATATGTCAGAAAGAGGTAGGTCTGATATAAATGATAAAGTGCCTAAAGGCGGTAGTTATTCTTATGTAGATGGTCAGGCAGACGGTGATACATGGGTAGTAGGTGGTGATATGAAAGTATCACGTGTCCTAAGTAGAGATGAAGCAAAGGCAGCACAAGAGGCTGCAGGTGTAAAAGACTTACCTTATCGTGATGAAATAGAAGAAATACTAGGACGTAAGTTTGCAAACGGTGGTTTAGTAGGAGAAGACATGTACTCAGGACAACAAGATTATCTTCTAGCAGCGTCTAGTGGGATGCAAATGAATGAAGGTGGTGTAGCCACAGATGAACAAATGGATGCAGTATTTAAGTCTAGCCGTACAGATGTAGACCCTGTGTCAGGCAACGAAGTACCACCTGGATCTTTACCAGAAGAAGTACGTGACGATATTCCTGCAATGTTAAGTGAAGGAGAGTATGTTGTCCCTGCTGATGTTCTACGCTTTTATGGGGTCAAGTTCTTTGAGGACTTACGTTCACAAGCTAAGATGGGCTTGGCTGAAATGGAGTCTAATGGTCGTATTGGTGGTGAGCCTATTGAAGAGGGCACAGGTGAAGTCGGTATTTCTGATGAAGACCTTATGGCTATCATGGCCCAAGCACCTCAAGATGAACAAGCGGTAGGCGCTGCTAATGGTGGCCTTATGGGTTTTCAACAAGGTGGTTTAAGCTTCCCTGAGTATATTAAACAACCTGACATATCACAGTTCGGCATGGCTGGTCCCGACTTCCAAGGTGGTTTAGAGTATCGCAAATTCGTTAACGATGCTGGTATGACGATGACTATTCCGTTCTTTAATGGAGAGCCTATGGGTATGATCCCACCAGGTTATACAGAAGGTGATGCTCCTACAGCTACTGAAGAAGCAGAGCAAGATCGCAGAGATGATAACGATGATCCAGTACGTCCACCAGTACCTGTAAAAGATGAGTTTGACTTAGATGCTATACCTACAGAAAAACTAGAACAGACTGCTAAAGGTCTATCCACTATGAATAGCGTTGCTACAGGCCTTGCCTCTTTTGCAGGGTTACCTTTTTCTGCTCTTGTTAATACAGCAGGTGTAGCACGGTATAATGATGTACTAGATCGTTTAGAGGCAGAAGACCCTGAAGCATTCAAGAAGTCTGGTTTAGAACGTAAAGGTAGCATCTTTGGTGGTGAGTCTGGTTTGTTTGAGGGCTTAAAAGATAGATCAGATGAACAAGAAGGTAATAAACCTGGTCAGGACTTTGGTGATACATGGCTAGGCGACTTATTAGGCTTTGACGGTGAAGCAGGAGTACAAGGACCAGGATTGAAAGAATCTTTTGGTGGTGCACGTAGAACGGAAAAGGATGACTCTAGTTCAGAAGAGACAGCCGCTGCACCAGAAACTGAACTTACTGATGCTGAAAGATATGAAAGACATGAATCTATGTTTACTAGTGCTTCAGGTGATAGAGTAGATAGAGAAAGACAAGAGCAAAGAATACGTGACATAGTTTCAGGTGCACTGCAACCTAAAGATATAGATGAAGAACGAGAGTTCAATGCTGTAATATCAGCAGCGGCTGGATAATAATCCACATAACTATAAGGCTACCCAGTTATAACTTGACTGGCCCCAACATAAGGAGTAAACAATGGCTGAAGTAGAACAAGTAGAGGTGCAATCGGTATCACACTTACGTAACATGGCACGAGTTAATCGTGATGAAGAAGAACTACGTGAGCTTATGAAACAAGCTGGCATGGTGCAAGAAGACAATGAAACGCAGGAAGAAACCACTGATAGTGAATCCGATAGCGAAAGCTCTGATGACACCTCAGTTCAGGCAGAAAGTAATACTGAACAAAAAGAGGAAAAGCCAGCTAAAGCCAAAGCACAAAAAGAAGATGATACAAACTTAAGTGCTGAAGAGAAAACGTTTAAGCAACGCTATGGTGATCTTCGTCGGCACATGCAAGAGAAAGACAAGGAAGTAGCTACTAAGCTAGAAAAGCTAGAGCAGCAACTAGATGCAGCTACTAAGAATGAGCTTGTACTACCTAAGTCAAATGCAGAGATTGAAGCTTGGGCTAAGAAGTATCCAGACGTAGCAGGTATCGTAGAAGCTATTGCTACAAAGAAAGCTGATGAGAAGTCTGCATCACTAGATACTCGCTTAAAAGAGATCGAAGAGTTACGCATTACAGCTAAACGTGAGAAAGCTGAAGCTGAGCTAGCGGCTATACATCCTGACTTTAGCCATATTCGCTCTGATGATATATTCCATGAATGGGCTAAGGATCAGCCTAAGTGGGTACAAGATGCTTTGTATGAGAATATAGATGACGCTAAGTCTGTAGCTCGTGTGATTGACTTGTACAAAGTTGATAAAGGTATTACTGGTAAGAAGACATCTAGTAATGATAAAGAAGCTGCATCTTCTGTTCGTACAAAACGTAACACTACACCAGAGCATGATGAAGCATCTAAGTACATAAGTGAATCACAAGTAGATAAGATGTCTATGAAAGAATACGAAAAGCGCATGGATGAGATATTTGAAGCCCAGCGCCAAGGAAAGTTTATTTATGATATGTCAAAGAAATAGCTTGACAAACGATGATTCATAAGTAAAACTATAGTATATACACAAAATAAGTGTGTATGCTTTTATAAGCACTAACCACAACGAAGAACTACCTCAACGTATAGGCCCAGCGCATTACAGGACGGCCATCCTAATATGCAATGCTGACTACCCTAATATGAAGAGCCTCTTTCAGTGAATATGTAGTGTCTAAACTTCACGCCATATCTTTGAAAGGAATCAACAAATGGCTATTACATCCGCATCGGGTGGATTTGACGGGAACTTCTCCCCAATTATCTACTCCAAACAGGCACAGATTGCTTTACGCAAGACTGCCATTACTAACGCAATCACCAACAACTCATATTTTGGTGAGATTGCAAACCAAGGCGACACAGTTCGCATTCAAAAAGAGCCTGACGTAACAGTCAACGCTCTGCAGCGTCACACAGCTATCTCAGTAGAGAAGCTTGATGATTCTGACTTCTCGTTGACTATCGACAAAGCTAACTACTTTGCTTTCAAGATGGATGACATTGAAGAGCAGTTCTCAAATGTAGACTTCACATCTTTGGCTGCTGATCGTGCAGCATATAAGATGGCTGATGCAATGGACGCAGACGTACTGTCTTATCTCTCAGGACACACTACTGCAGGTGCTTTCATTACTACTACTTCTGGTGATGCACAACACGAAACTGCAGGTAGCTTGACAGGTGAATTGTTCACTGCGAACCACTTGGACGCAACTGACTTCTCAAGCTTGACCATCTCAGGTTCTGCTACAGCAGGAGACTCAGTTCCACTAGCACCACGTTTACCTGGTGCAACTGCAGTGTCAGCAACTACAGTATCCCCTTTAACAGTCGTAGCTCGTATGGCTCGTAAGATGGATACAGCAAATGTTGACTCACGTGGGCGTTGGATCTGTGTGGACCCAGTGTTCGTAGAGATGCTCAAAGACGAAGACAGTCGCGTATTAAATGCTGACTTCGGTGGCTCAGGTCTTATGAATGGTCTTGTATTGAACAACTTGCACGGCTTCCGTGTTTATGTTTCAAACAACCTTCCAGCAAAAGGCACTGGCGCTGGTACTTCTGGTACAACTGCACAAGACGCTAACTATGGTGTTGTTGTAGCTGGTCAGGATGATGCTGTTGCTTCTGCAGAGCAGATTAATAAAGTCGAGAACTACCGTGATCCCGACTCATTTGCAGACATCGTGCGTGGTATGCATCTATATGGGCGTAAGATTCTACGTCCAGAGGCATTGCTAACAGTACGTTACAACGCTGCTTAATACTACTTAGTCTGTTGGGCTGGTCTTGTCAAGAGGCTGGCCCTTCAGCACATTTAATTTCAGGATATCTCTATGGCTACTTATGTTAACTTAGTTAATCAAGCATTACGCCGTGTCAATGAAGTTGAGCTTGACATTGGTGGTGATGGCTTTAGTGATGCTCGTAACTTACAGGCTTTAGCTAAGGATGCTATCAATTCTTCTGTACGTGAGATATTACAACACGCACAGGAATGGCCTTTTACTCTTACAACATACGCGCAACCTATGACTGTTGGTACAGGTGTGTACGACTTTGCATCTGATGCCTCTAAGGTTGATTGGGATACGTTCTACATTAAGCGCTTATCTTCTAAGGGTAACACACCTGAAAAACTCCCTGTACTTACTTATGAGGACTACATTCGCTATCATCGTACTGGTGAGGATGTAGGTGGTAGTAACGCACACAGTATACCTAATAGAGTTTACCAGACAGAAGACATGAAGTTTGGTGTTACTCCTCTGCCAGATGATGTGTATGAGATTGAGTATCGCTACTGGTCTTACCCTACTGATCTGACTATTTACAGTGATGCATGTATTATACCTGATCGTTTTAACACTGTAGTAGTAGATGGTGCAGTTATGTATCTGATGCGCTTTCGTGCTAACGAACAGAGTGCTGCATTACATCAGCAGAAGTTTGAACAGGGTATGGATAACATGCGCCGCCTTTTGCTTGACTCACCTTTATATTTAACATCCCATGTAATAGCTGGCAGATACTTTAATCCACAACCAGGTCTTAAGTAATGGCTGATAACCTACGTACTTTTGCTACACCTTGTATGGGTGGCTTGGTGGTTAACCAAGATCCGCTAACGCAAGGTGGTCAGATGGCAGGTTCAGCACTGCGTCTTATTAACTATGAACCTGCCTTGAATGGTGGGTACAGACGTATCTCAGGGTATAAAAACTCTTATGGTGAACTTACAGGATTAGCTAATAGCCCTGTGTTAGGTGTACACGTATCTGCTGATATTAACCAAGGTATCTTTGGCTGTCGTAAGCCTACATCTGGTAATAACTATCTACACTGGTATAATCATTACTACGATGTTACATTAGCTTCAGGTGAAGGTTCTAGCTTTACAGTAGGTGAAACAGTTACAGGTGTAGTTAGCTCAAGTGATAACACAGGTGTAGCTGCTACAGGAACAGTTATCTCTAAAACTGCAAACGCTCTAGTAATTAACTTTGGCAAGCTACCTGATAATATATTCGCTACAGGTAATGTCATAACGGGTGGTACATCTACTGCTACAGGTACAGTACAGTCTACCCCTGTAGTTAAAGGCTGGCAAGCTGTTACTAGTGTAGGTTCTCCTACTATGACTGGTGTATCTAAGGTACGCTTTGAAAGTTTTAACTGGGGTGCAGCTAAGTTTGCTATGGCTGATGGCGTTAACCCTGCCTCTACTTGGGATGGTACAACGTATGTTCAGCTTAGCGGTGGAGAAGCGCCCAGCGCACCTAGTTTAGTTGCAGCGTTTAACAACCATTTGTTTCTAGCTGGTGATTCTTCTGAGCCTTACAACTTATACTTTAGTGCTCCAATAAATGAAACGGATTGGACACCTGCATCTGGTGCTGGGGTTATCAATGTAGGCTTTGAGATTATACAGCTTAAGACGTTCCGTAACGAGATGTATATCTTTGGGCGTAATAACATTAAGCGCTTAGTTGGTAACAACATTGCTGACTTTGTACTACAAACAGTTACTGCTAACCTTGGTTGTGTTGCCCCTGATAGTGTAGCAGAGTTTAATGGTGAGATACTTTTCCTAGCACCTGATGGTATTAGGCCCGTTACTGGTACAGACCGCATTGGTGATATTGAGTTAGCTACATTGTCTAAGCCTATTCAGTCTATCTTTGAGGACTACACAGCTAACGAAGACCTTGCTACGATGACTACTGTAGTAATTAAGAAGAAGTCTCAGTTTCGTTTGTTCTTTACTAATCAAGACTCACTTGGTATCATTGGAGCTATCAGGCGTAGCGGTCAGGGTGGTGCAGGTTTTGAGTTTAGTCAGTTAGTAGGTGTATCAGTCAACTGTGCAGATAGTGGTTATATAGGTGAGGATGAGTTTGTTATACATGGTGATAGTGTAGGGTATGTCTTTCGCCAAGAGGTAGGTAATGACTTTGATAGTAGAGACATCTTTAGTTTATTCCAAACACCCTTCTATTACATGGATGACCCTGCTGTTCGTAAGTCTTTCTATGATGTAGATACATATATGCGCTCTGAGGGAGAAGTCTCTGTAGTTATGGCTGTTGAGTATGACTACGGAGATCCTTCAGTAGAGTTAAGCTCAGATTACTTTTTGTCTACTGCAGGTGCTGCTGCCTTCTATGATAAAGCTACGTTTGACTCTACAGACATATACGATGGCAACCCTAGCCCTGTAGAAAGTACAACTATTGCAGGTTCAGGTAAGTCTGTGTCAATTCGATATGTTGCTAACAATACAAAGCCCAGCCATACTATTCAGGCTATTACACTAACATACGGCCTTGGTGACAGGCGCTAAGAGAGGAATAAAACATGTCAGGCTATACACGCCAATCTGTTGCAGACATTGTACCTACAGCGGTAGTACGTGCTGCCCCTATCAATGCAGAGTACAACAAACTTCGTGATGCCTTTGCACAAAGTGATACAGGGACAACAGGACACAAACATGATGGTACATCAGATGAGGGTTCCTACGTACCTCTGATTGCTGACCTAGATGCTAAGAATAAGTTTATAGTAAGCCAAGCAGACAATCGTTTTGGTTTATTTGTAGAAGTATCTAATGCCGCTACTGAGCAGCTACGATTCCAAGATGGTCTTGTAGTACCTGTAACAGACAATGATATTGACCTTGGTACATCCTTACTTGAATACAAAAACGCTTACTTTGATGGTACAGTATATGCTGATACATTAAGTGTCGGTGATAACGACTACACTACTATTACAGATAATACTTACACTGTGTCTGCTGGTAACTTACTAGTTGACGTAGCAGGTAACATTAACTTAGATGCTGATGGTGGTGATGTAGCACTTAAGGATGCGGGTGTTACATACGCTACCTTTACAAGTAACTCAGGTAACCTTACACTTAAGAGTGGTACAACAACTGCTGTAACATTTACTGGTGCTAATGCTGACTTTGCTGGTACATTAGATGTAACAGGCGCAGCTAAGTTTGACAATAACGTTACTATAGATGGTAACACTATCATTGGTGATGCTAACACTGACACTGTAGCTATCAATGCTAAGATTAGTACAGCACTTATACCTACAGCAGATAGTTCGTTTGACTTAGGTAGCTCGTCAGCTTACTGGAAAGATAGCTACATAGATAGTGTCACTACTACAGGTAACGTTAATATTGGTGGTAACATAACAGTTAATGGTACTGCAGACTTTACTAACACTACCTTGGACAACGTTACTGATCCTTCTAGTGCACAACAAGCCGCAACAAAGAATTATGTAGACACAGCTATTAACAACCTCATTGGTGGTGCACCTGGTACGCTAGACACCCTTGATGAGATTGCTGCAGCTATTAATGATGATAACAATGTCTACACTACTCTAACAAATAGTATCGCAACTAAGCTATCTCTATCAGGTGGCTCTATGACTGGTGCTATTGCTATGGGTGGCAATAAGATTACGGGTGCTGGTGCGCCTACAACAGGTTCTGACCTCACTAATAAAACATATGTAGATGGCATTCTAGGTTCAGCAACCGCAGCAGCAGATAGTGCAGCAGATGCACAGAAGCTTGCTATTAACCCAGAAGACTCACAGTTCACACTTTCTGATAGTTCTACTACTGGCTTTTCAGCTTTGCATTACGCAGAGAAAGCAGAAGAGACTTATACTAATCTATTAGCTCTAGCTAGTGTAGTTAGTGCTACTGTAGCTGATTATGGGTTTATCAACACTTCACCAACTTCAACGTCAGACTACGGAGCATTATAAATGTCAACACAAATACAACGCCGTAGAGGCACAACATCAGATCATTCTAGTTTTACAGGCGCTGGGGGTGAAATAACTGTTGATACAACAAAGAATACTATTGTTGTACATGATGGTTCTACACAAGGTGGATTCCCTTTAGCTAAGGAGTCAGCTTTAGCTTCCACAGTAGGCGCTTTAACAGATGTAACTATTTCTTCTGTAGGTGCAGGAGAGGTACTAAAGTACAGCGGTTCTGAGTGGGTAAACAACACTCTAGTAGAAGCAGGTATACAAGCTTATGATGCTAACCTTACTAGCTTTGTTACAGCGCTGACACTTCCTACAGCAGATGGTTCAGCAGGACAGTTCCTCAAGACAGATGGTGCAGGTACAGTAAGCTTTGCATCTATCCCTACTATCAACACACTGAATGACATTGGTAACGTAACTATTACTAGTGCATCTACAGGTGAGTTCCTGCAGTGGAATGGTTCAGCTTGGGTTAATG
>Ga0070746_10002149_pt1 | contig 11701 bp, 29 predicted proteins | sample VirMetDEL_Mar_21_FD_77016 | JGI IMG/M metagenome (GOLD analysis project Ga0070746, IMG submission 77016) | Aqueous microbial communities from the Delaware River and Bay under freshwater to marine salinity gradient to study organic matter... | ecosystem: Environmental > Aquatic > Marine >... | reverse complement strand
AGATACTACGGGGTAAAAGGTTTGATATCGCTTGTACCATGCAGATTGCACTGACATAGCATCAAGCTCTCCTTCGCAGATAACAAGTCTTTTTCCTCCACTATACAATTGTTGTCCAAACAAGCCACTTCTAACGGTTCCAATCGAGGTAAAGTCTTTAGGTAATTTTCTGACTTTATATCCTGAGAGTTTGTCTCCATCATAGTAGGGATAATAATGAGAATCAATATTACCATCAATATCATAAGCAACCTTAACACCGTAATGTTCAGATATTTGGCGACGAATATTACGCTCTTTAAAACCACGAGAAGTGAAGTCATGTTCTACCTCTTTGAGCTTGGTAGACCAATCTCTAGTTAATGTTTGTTGTTGCATATGTTCCTCTTTAGGAGCTAAAAAGTTGCTTCTACATGAAAAACAAAAAGCTGATTGATCATCATAAATTTGTTTTGCATCACTACTTCCACATTTTTCACATGGTTGATTACGAGTTACTATTCGACCCATTATTATTATCCATAGTTAATTCAGCTACAAATTTACTTAGTTCTTGAGCAAATAAATAAAAGACTATTGCGATTACTGGATCAAATACATTAAATTTAAATGTATAATCTATTAATCCAAATAGCAATGCAGCCATTCCAGCAATCCATAAGGCTGGAGCTATAGGTGACATTATAAATACCTCTTTTTTAATTTGTTAGGATATCTCTTAGTAGATTGTTTGGGAAACTCTTTTGGTACAAATCTTATAGCTGCAATTTGCCTATTATAAAATCTAGGTGTGATACTATCTGATAAATACTCTGTCATGCAACCGCAGACCATTTGTAAGTAAGCTTCAGCATAATATAAACCACCTTTTGTTTTATAAAGATCTATCATTTCAAACTTAAATTTAGATTTACCATATTTACTAATATCTTTTTTTAAAGTTTTAGAAGATCCCATATAAGTTTTCCATGACATAGCTTTACCGTATGTTTTAGCTTTTTTACGACCACCATGCCAAAATTGTTTTTTACCAATATAGTACTGATTAGTTTCTTTATTTTCTATACAATACACAAACCCAAACCAATCACTAGGTTCAAATTTTTTATTGTGTATCCAATGCCCTTTATCTGTTGACATAAGCATTGTACTTTTCTTTTGATAAACTAAAATGATCGTTTTCTTTACGCCAAATATGAAGCAGCTTACCGTTAGCTAACATATAAGCATGACCTTCTTCTCCATAAAAGTCTGCATAAGCTTTACACACAACTTCTTTTCTTTCATATGGAAAAATAATACCTTCAAGCATTTTTTCAGCTTTTTTAGCCCCAATCCCAGGAATCCCTGGTATATTGTCTACGCTGTCGCCCATAAGTAATTGTTTCCAATAGAAATAATCTGCATAATTACCCTCAATTATATAAGGTTCTCTTTTACGAGGATTGTAGTGAAGACCTTGGATACAATCTAAATCTTTGTCTACAGTAACAATTGCATAAGGTTGTTTACATTCGTTAGCCCAAATGCGAACCATATCATCTGCTTCACAATTGTCTGTTAATATACAACCTTCATACTCATTTACAACATCTGATTTCAAATCTAAGAACCATTCTGGTCTTGTTGATTTTGACTTTGATCGATTAGCCTTATACTCATTATATATATCTACTCGAAAGTTGTCAGGGCCACCTAAAGCCATAACGTAATCTGTTGTAAAAAGATCTTCTAATATAGAATCAAATAAACTATCAAAATTTTCTCTTGCTTCTTCTTTGGTTTCTGCACCCCATATACTAATATATAAAAGTACATCACCATCAACAATAGCTAACATAGTAGCTCCTTTATATTGTTCTTTAACGTCAGGTATTATTTACTCTTCGTTTTCTTCAGATTCCATACCTCTACGAACTAGCTCAAGAAAGCCCATGTTAAAGATTTGAGCAAAAGTTTCTTTGTCAAGATCTAATTCTAATGTTGCAGAACCGTCTTCATGTTCATCAATAGAAACAACATGAATGCTATGTACTTCACTTTCCCTTTTACTTTCCATTTAAAGCTCTCCTTTCAAGCTTGTTAATATTAGCTAACATAATATCACCTAAGTCTAAACCCGCATTATCAGCCAAAATAGTAACATACCACAGTAAGTCACCTAGTTCTTCAATAAGGTTTTCACGGCTAGTAGCATTACACACTTCTTCTACTTCTTCACGAAGACCTGCCTTTAAGTTTTGAGCATGTACATGAGTATCTCCGTAAAAGGTTAAAGCTAATTCTTGGTATAATTCCTTACCGATTTTCATTTGTTTTCCTTACTATCTGGAACATACCTTCAGGGCTGTCTAATGCTACACATATATCTTTTAATTGTTGCCAAGTAAGACAAATAACGTCAAATTCATTTTTATACTCTTGATATTGTCTAATCCAAACATTACTATCATCTCCAACAATTACTTCGACATCTTCTTGACTATCGTCTTCAGACAGTACTGTAATCACTGCTGCATCTTTTTCAAATTCTACTGTAAACATTAATCACTTTCTGACATTGCTTGATTATATCCTTCTATATAGCCATCTTCTTTACCTTCATCATAACCTACATCTCGTCCAGTTTCATAACCCTCATCATACATTTCTTCATATTCAGTTATACTATTTCTATTATCAACATTTAAAACTTCTAAAATTTCAGTTTCTAATTTGTTAAAAAGCTGTTTAACTTTTAAACTAGGAGTTTCATTTTGAAAGCTTAACTCATCAAAAAATTTATCAAATTTTGTACGAACTAACTCATTCAAAGATACTGTAATCATAAGTTTATCCTTTTGTTAACTTTTCTAAGTCTCTTGTTATACTGCCGTTTAATTTTCTTTAAATGACCTCTAGACCAATTAAGAAACTTTCTTGATTTACTAAAGGCATCATACTCATCACCACCTTTAGTAGGTATACGTTTATTCATTCTTGCTTAACCTTTGCATTTTTATATAAGCAGCTGTTAATTGCTGTTGTAACTCTCTAACGTTATTTTCTAATATTTTTATTTTATTAGCTTGAGCTACAATAATTTTTCTATTTTTTTCAGATTCCATTTCATCAGGTAGCATTTTTTTCTTTTTCCTTTTGATACCAATCTCTAACAAAATATAGATAGTTATTTATTGTGTCATCGTTAACATAGCCTTCTTTAATCCATGCTCTAAAAACTTTTTCATGATCTTTAGTCAGTGTAGTTGGGCTTGACTTTGTAGTGCTCATGTATGCTCCTTTTTACGTTAGCTTTCATGCGTTTAACTTCTAAGGCGTGTTGATATTCAGGCTTGTCTAGTAATACTTCCATAAATTCTTCAATAGCTTCTATTCTAGCTTCTAAAGATTTTTTAGGGAAGTTACCAAAGGGATCGTGCATATTAGCTATTGCTCTTTCTTTAGCTCTGTTTCTTTCGTCATCAGTCATCGGTCTAATGGACGTCATAATAGTCATCTCCTAACTATATTTAACTACTTTGTCTAGTGTTCTTGTAATTTTAATTACACGAAGTTCAACAGGTGTCCATCTTTCAGATAACAGTGCAGCTTCATACTCTGCTTCGTCCTTTTCATAATGACCATAATACTTTGGTTCTTGTGAATTTAAGAACCAAACTTCATACTCATATTCATCAGTGAACTTCATAGTAATCATCTCCTATTTTACAATCACCGCAAGTCATAATATTAATACCTAATGCTTTAGGTGCTTCTTCAAAACAATTCATAATAATATTACGAGCTTTTTCTGCATAGTTTTCTTCAACCTCCACAGTATGTTCATCATGATAGAATAATAAGTGTTTAAAGTTAATACCTGCTTTCTTTAACTGTTCGTCAATCATAACAACAGTTGCCTTCATAACAATAGCTTCAGCACCTTGAATAAGATAATTAAGAGCTTTGTGTCTTTGATCTCTTTCAAGAATAATCTTACGACCATCTAAACCTCTAATAAAGCCTCTAGTTTCGATTGCATTATTACATTTTTTAATTAGCCTTGCTAGAGCAGGTAAAGCTTTCTTATATTTATTCATAGCAACTTTAGTTTCTGAAACAGATTTACTAATGTAACCGCTAAGCTTTTGAGCACCTGCTCCGTAAAGATAAGCAAATATAAATCGCTTAGCTTCATTTCTCGTACAGCCAATAATATCAGCATTCATTTGATGGATGTCACCCTCTAATACTGTTTTAGTAAATTTAGGATCATTCATAAAATGAGCTAAAAGACGAAGTTGACAAGCAGCTGAATCAGCACTAACTAGTTTATAACCATCAGAAGTAATAAACAATCGTCTAAACTCAGGGCCAAGGGTTGCTTTTCCTGAAGGTAAGTTAGCAATAATTTTATGTGTTTGTCTGAAAGTAGGTGTACCAATATTAAATACATCACCATGTAGTCTACTATTGTCGTCTAGATATTGGAACCAACCTTCTAAGATTGACTTACGAGATCTTAAGGTATAATACTCCATTAAGGCTTGACCTACATCTCCGAGTCCTTCCAAGGAACTGTCTGAGAGCTTGGCAGAGACTTTGATAAATTCTCCGTTAACTTTTTTCCAATTCCATTCGTCTGGTTTCCAACCAATTGTTCCCAAATAAGACTTAACCGTATCAGTGTTACCAATATCACCAACGTGAAAATCAACCCTACTGTAAGAACCCAAAATTTTGGAATCATCAACAGTGCTGCCCATATCAGGCCCAAACCACTTGATAATATGGGAAGTGAGTTTTCCTGCTTTCGTGTAAGTTGGAGTTTTTGCTGTTGCATAGCGTTTTCCTGTAATTGGTTCGTGTTCTATTGTTGTATCAGGATCTACAACTACAGCCTTAGCTGGCAACAACGGATTAATAAACGCTGATATTTCCGTCATTTTGTTGTCAATAGTAAGCTTAAGGTTTTCTGCGGTTTCCCTGTCAAATAACCAACCATTCTCACACTGCTCTGCCATTATTCTATCCATTTCCATTTCAGAGCGTAATGCTTTTAAAATAGATTTAGACTTATCACGTTTAATGTACTCTACTAATTCTCTACACAAATACTTATAGACCTTGACTGTTAGTCTAACATCTTGTTGCATATATACAAACATTTCTTCGTTAAACTCTTCAAAGCCACCTGTATAGTCTAGTTTATTATCTCCAAACTTTTCACCCCAAAGTTTTAATGAATGTCCAAACCCAAATCTACGATAATTAAGAACTTGAGACATAACTTTAGTACATTGAACACTTGCTTTAGGTTGCCAATCTGTTAGTTTGGACAAAGCTGGAACATCATAACCCAAAGCATTATGAGCAATAATAGTATCTGCTTTATCTAGTAATTCTAAGAATTCATTTAACTGGTGAGGCCGAAACCAGTACTCAGTACCAGTTCCGACATCAATTGCTCCAGCACAATGAAACTTAGATATTTTAGGCAAAAGATTATCTGCCTCAATATCAAATACTAGTTTCATCAACTTTCCTCATTTGTTTTGACATATTGTAAATAAGATATGCAATACAATCTCCGTAAGCATCATCTAATGTTTTATTATAAAACAATTCAGACCAATGCTGTAAAGAATCTGCCAATTCAGAATATTTACCATTACCTAAATCAAACTCTAAATCATCTAATTCACTTAAGTTTCGATTTATCATACATCATATCCACTTCTGCCTCTCTATATATCTCATAAGCTTCATACGCTTTATGAACAGCTTGACGTATAGACATATTTAAATGATATTCTCTATACATTCTAGCCATGCGTCTTATATAAGCTTGTTCAAACTTTTTTATCACTAAGTAACCTCTTAATTAAGTATATGTGATCTTTTAGATCTCCACAAACATTATCTAAAACTTCTGATTGATATGGTTCAGTTTCATGTAACCAATGCATAGCACTTTCCATACAGTCTAAAGCCCGTTGAATATCAGGTTTAACCTTAATTAGTGCTTTTTCCTGTTCTAAGAAAAAGATATCTTCTGCTTCAGTCATATAGGTGCTCCATCTACAAAATCAGGCCATTCTTTATCTGGATCATAAACTTTTGAAACATTCTTTTCAAATTCATAATCAGATTTAAAGTAAGATAGTAATTCCATAACTGCTTTTTGAGCCTCTAAGTCATCATTAGCAGCTATAGCTATACTAATTGACATTAGTTTATTATGAATTTCTTTGTTTGTCATCGATTACCTCTACTAGTCGATTAGCATACCATTCAATCTTTTTAGCGTCTTGTAAAGAAGCATCTTTTTTACCTAGTCTCATAGCATATTTAAATATATGCCCTAATAGATGAGCTTCAACACCTTTATGTTGTTTAAGAATGTATTCCATAAGATCTATGTATTCTAAACCATTAGGAAATTTAGCGTAAGCTTCTTTTGGAATCATTTTGTAGTGTTTAGGGTTAATGATTGCGTCTTGTTCTTTATTAGACATATCATTAAAATTTCCATGAAAGTCTATTTTTTCTTCATGGTTTAAATCAGGTTGTTTTTCCATGTTTCCTGTACGATCTGTTAAATCATCTTCTGGATATATAGTAATTAAACCAGTTTCTTTAGCAATGCGTCTTTCTATTCGGTTCATATGTAAATATGTTGACCAATCATGTATGCATCGTTGTGTACTAGCTACATATAACAGCATCTGATTTGGATTATTTGATTCATAAACTTTTATTACAGGGGTCATTTCATTGCCTGTCCAATAAGACCAACAATCTATGGCCTGTTGCCAATTATCCCCAATATAGTCTGCCTTATCACTGTTTTTATTTCTGTATACTTTATACTGCAATATTACCTGCCTTTAGTTTTTGTATATGAACTTTAAACTCTGCTTTATTGTTAAAACCATAAGCTTGAGCTGCTCTTTGTTCTGCTTCATATCGAGTAAAACCCGCATCGTATTCTAAGATAGCTGCCCTTTCTTCGAAGCTATCATCTAGTCTTTGCCAATCATTAGGATCCATATAGTATGTCCTCCTCAAACCAATCACCGTAAAGCATAATCAAATAATCCTTTAATCTTTGAGAAATTTCTTTATTTCTTCTAGGATTATAGATGCTTAATATATCACAACAACTCCATACAGGTTCATCTGAGCCTGGAAAATTTGAACCACCATGAGTTACTCTTGCAATTATTTCTACTTCAAACTCATGCGTACCTTTCAACTGTTCTATCACAAAGTTCTTCTGTATTTCGTGCGATACCCCTGCCATTGAACACCTCTATAACTGGTTTATTGTTGATTTTACTTAATATAGCCATGTCTGCGCTATATATTCTTTCCTTTGTATCTGTAAATACAAAATGTTCGTATTTATAAGGATCATATGTTACTAATCTTTTATTACCATTTGGAATTATATATTCAAGTAAGTCATGACCTCTAACAAATGCGTGTACATTCTTTTGTTTTGTTTCTAATACTCTCTTTCGTCCTGCTTGCTGTACTGCAAACGTAGGTGATATAACCACTACACGAGGTGAATGTTTTATTACTTTTCCGTAATTTTCACCTTGTCGGGACTTTATTGAAAATATTTTATGGTGGAGATTATAATATACTTCAATCTTCATTATCCACCTTTTCTTTCATTCCAATTATATTTACTGAAATGTTTACCTTTATTATCATAAGGTCTTAATTCTCTTTCTAATTTTAGTGCTTCTTTTTTTGTAAGACCTTCTGCAATAGTTTCTATGATAACTGAATCATAGTATTTATTCATAAAGTCATGAACTCTCCGTTTAGATCTAACTTTATTAGGATCAAGCGCTTCAGGTATTTCAATGCCATACCGCATACCTAAACCAATTTCAGTTAATTTAGTTACTCCAATATAACCTTGATGTTTACCTCTATGTTGAGGAACATGCGCCCAATAAATACGATACTTACCATCTTTATTTGTATGATTATATGCTGTTGTCATGCAAGTAGTTAAATTAAGTATATTCGATGCCATCTTCATATGCCTTTACTATTTTGGTTTCAACAATTCTTACACCCGTATGTCCGCCATTTTTGTAACGATCATACCATATTGTTGCTTCTTCATAACTATAGTAACCTGCACCATAAGGTTCCCACCACCAGTCACCATCTTCATCTTTTAACCAAAGATGTATTTCATACATTCGTGGACTAAATCCCATTTTATTTTTCCTTTTTCCAGTATGTGAAATCTGAATCAGTTTCTATATCTCTAGATGATCTATAATAAAAAGTTACATTATAATCAGGGTACAAATATTGTTGTTTTATTAATTCTGCAACTTTTTTGATACGAAAAGGATCTTCATCTTCAATTCTAAAGAAAAATCTATAAGAGTTACTACTATCATAACTATTACGACCATCATACTTCGATACATTAATTTTGTACATCATTACAACCTTTCTGTAATATAATCTTCAGGACCATAAAGGTCTTCCCACTCTTGTTCCCAATCAGGTTGACCATCATCATCATCATCCTCTATAGGTTCATAGGTGTCAATATGTTCTAGCCTTTCTTCAAAAATTTTTACTTTATAACCTAAACCAGTTTGATGTTCAATAAAATCTTCGACATAAGACCAATCACAACCTTCGTGGGTTTGCCAAGAAACTTCTTTATCCCATTCTTTGTGCCAATAATAAGAAATTACAGTATAAGTTCTTTTATTTTTCATTCCAAACTCCTAACCATGTTTGAGAACGTTCTATTTCAAAAAGCTCAATTCTACCTATTGTACTGTCCTTTATAAGTTCTTCTATTCTTTCAACAGCGGTTTCATAACCAATCCAACTGTCATAATATGCTCCATCTATTGTTACTTCGTAAAAAATACTTGTTATAGTGTGATCATCCTGCATGTTCAATACAAGCCTCTACTGCTTCTGATAAAGTTTCATGAATTTCTGTTGCCATTGCTGTCATAAAAGGATTTAAAGTATCAATAGGTGCTACCCACATAATAATTACTTTATTTTTCATATGAGCAAACATTACTTCTGCAGCAGTACCTTGACCCTTAATCCCTGGAAGATCTCTCATGTCTACAAGTAATACTTCACAACGAGCTATATCTCTTAAATCTTGTTTGAAGATTCTGTTAGCAATATTACGATCTAATCCTCTATCGTTAAGAATTTGTTGATGATAGCTAATACGTCTAGTAGGATCAAGAACTTTAATATCAGCATCTAATAATCTTTTTTGAGCATAACTTCGCCATTCTTTCATATCTCGTGCATCTAACCCCGCCATAGGCCCAGCTAGATATACACCTCTGCATAATTCCATATCACTTCCTTAATAAGAAAGGGGGAAACCATTATAGTCTCCCCCTAAGTTGTTAATTATTAAAAGTCTAAGTCTTCTAACTCATCTTTGGATGCAAATTGATCTTCATCTACGCTTTGATTATCAGCTACTTTAATGACCTCCATTTCAGTCATTTCAAAATCGTCTTCTCTTGGTTTTGGTGTATATTCCTTTAATGTTGTTACTTGTACTGCCATAAGCATTGAAGCAACACCTTTACGGCCACCTACTTCATAATTATACTGATAAATACGAACATTGCCAATAGATCCATTACCTAATGTATTTGGGTCAATAGGTGCTAAATCGCCACCTACTAAGTTAACTGGATTCTGTGGTTCTCCATTAGCTTTCTTAGTTTTCTTTTTAAGAGTTGCTTTGTAGAAAACGCCATTATCATCATCATCTGTTTTGACATTAACGTTTAAGTCTTTCCATTCTTTAGCTTGCTTTTTATCACGAGTACGAATTTGAACTTCCCATGTAGGGTTGTTAGCATCAAACCTTGCATTAGGTTTATTTTCGTCTAGTTTAGCAAAGAATAATTCTACATTTTTAAGAATAGCCATATTTTTCTATTTCCTCTTGGATATATGTTAATAGTTAGTTTTTAGAACAAATGTTCTTTAACGTCAGGTATTTTTTATTTAATAATATCAACTAGTTCATCGATATTATCATCATACATTTCCATGTAAAAGTCGTCATCAGACTCCCACATATTTACACCAGAACACATAGCGCCGAAACCATCTTCAAAAATAGTTGTAACGGTTGCAGTTGGTATTTCTGGCATTGTTTCAAAAGCTTTAATTCGGATAATACTACCTTCTTTAAGCAAAGGCAAAGTCCGACTTAAGGACGTCTCTGACATTCAAGTTCCCTTTTTCTGGTATTAAATCTTCTGAGTCTAGTTGTTGCAGAATGTTTTCAAGAGGCAAGCTCTCATATAATTCAACAAACTTTTCCCTTACATGATAAAACATATTATCCATATTTCCAGCATGAGACCCGAAAGAATCATGAACAACTGTTACAGGATAATTAGCATCATGTATACACATAGTTAGATGAACAGCATCAAGGCTATGCACAATATTAGGTGCAGCACCTGTTTTCTGTTTAGTTTCATTAACAGTAGTTTCTTCCCAAACTTGCAATTGCACTTTTAAGATATCATCACCGTATTTTAGTTCTGTACGTTTAATAGTAGGTTTTCTATAAGCTTGTACTACTGGAAATCCAGTAATAGGTGAAATCCAACTCATATGTACTTTTCTCTTGTTTGCTCTTTCAGCAACCGTTTGGAATAGTCTTAACATTTTAGCTGGCCCTTTGAGCTCTTCATAGCAAGTATTGTACACCAGAGCGCCAAGGAGTGCGCCCCAGAGATGCTCTTTATCTCTTAGATACTCTGATATATCACGAGTGTCTTCTATCACCTGCTGACCCATACCATAGGACGTACCACCATAGCCAAGCGTCATTACATTTCGCTTAACTGTTTTTCGTTGCACTTTCTTGTCTTGAATATTATGCCAATAAACTGCAAACAATTTCTCACGAATATCTCTATTTTGATTTCGCCATGTTTGTGCAGCTTGAAAAGCTAAAGATTTTCTTTCAGACTTATCAGGTGCAGTGTCATATGCTCTTTGCAATGATACAGCTTTTTTAAAGACTTCTTCGAATCGATCTATTGTTTCTTTATCTAAACTATCGACTTTACTTTTTAGTCTTTCCCAAACCTTATCTGCTATAAACATATAAACATCTCCAGGCAAATCGCTTGGAACAAGATTTACTAAAGGTGCTACTTCATCGTCTTGAGACATAGCTACAAGATGCTGAACACCATTATTAGAACCATCGATGTAAACAGGTAAACATGAAGGAAAGTCTTCTGTATTTCCTTTCCATTCTGCTAACATTTTAATTTCATGACAAGCTGCAAGAAAGCTAAATGGTTTGTCTGCTTTCATCCAATCAGTGCTTGTCATTGGGTTTGTAGCATAATCGATAAATGTTTCTGCATTATCTATGACAAACTGTACTCGATCGTCAAGGCTTACTTTATCATTTCCCCAGATATTTGCAGTATGAACATAAAGCCAGTAAACACCTTGTTTACCTAACGGCACTGGTTCGTCTAACAGCAATAAACCTTTAGCGTTGTCACTAGACTGCTCGTGTAAGAAGGCTGTATTAGGGTAAATGCGGCCTCGGAAGTCGAGGTTATACAAATGATAAAAAGCTTTGTCTATGTGCTTCTCTGCTAGTCTCTGGATAGCTTCTGCTTCAATGATTAACGAAGCCCGT
>Ga0070746_10002146_pt1 | contig 11711 bp, 7 predicted proteins | sample VirMetDEL_Mar_21_FD_77016 | JGI IMG/M metagenome (GOLD analysis project Ga0070746, IMG submission 77016) | Aqueous microbial communities from the Delaware River and Bay under freshwater to marine salinity gradient to study organic matter... | ecosystem: Environmental > Aquatic > Marine > Coastal... | reverse complement strand
TAAAGAACTCAATAATTTTATCTAAAATACTTTGAGTCTTAGGTGTAACAGGTTTGAACTCTCTAGCTCTAAACATTTCTGCTATGGCTTCTTCTATATAAAGTTCTTCTACTCTTTCTTTGCTAGCTCCTCTTGATATTGCATTATTCGCAGTACCTGAGTTAATTCTTTTGGCTCTTGTATAAAAAGTTTCGTTTTTGCTAGAAGAATCATATTCAGTAGGTACTTTCTTACGCTTAACTTCTGCTCTTAAATATTGATATTCCTTTTCACTTATTAAATCTTTTTCTCTAAACGCATGAATCATTTCATGGTCAAGAACTCTATCTAAGTTTTGTAGTATTTGTTCGTCTGTTCTAGTGCCATCAGGATTAACTGCATTGAGCGATAAGAAAATAATGTCTGTATTCCTGTCATATTCGCCCTCTACTGCACCTTCTTTGGCGGTTGGTCTAGTTACCCTTGGATCAAATATAATGTCGCCAGCATCTGTTTTTGCTAATGTAGTTGTAGATAAAATATCATTACTAACTACAAGACCTGTATCACCTAATCCTGCTGCTTGTAATTTTTTCTGTAGTTCTTTTGCAAATTTATTTGTACGACCTTCTTGTATTGTTTCAGCAAAGTTAAATAACTTAGGTTCTAGTTCTTTAGGTGGTAATACTTTTTCTTGTCTTACTTCTTCTGATGTAACTAAATTAGTTATAGCTTCATCAGATAATTTATTTTTACCTAAAGACCTATCTCTTTCTAGTCTGCCACGAAACTCATCTGGAGTTTCATTAAATCCTTCTTGTCTTCTAGCAACTGTATATTCAAAGTCATCAGTAATTTCGTATTTGTTTTTGCCTTCTACTTTTCTTGCTCTACCACTACCTACTAAGTCATTAACAAATTGATCTACCGCTTCTTTATTATTTCTTATACCTTCAGGTCCAGCAGCTAATAAATCATCTTTATTAAACTCTATATTTTGTGCTGCTGCTGTAAAGTTTGCCATATCTAAACCTGTATAAGCTCTAGGTCTAAAGTCTGGAAATTTGTTTTTTGTATTAAATGCAGGCAGAGAATGTATTCTAGCTAAGAAAAGTTCTTTTGCTCCTCTGTTTCTAGTTTTAGGTATATCTTCAAAGCCTGTCCATTGCTTGGCTGCATAACGAACTGCTGGGTCGTTGAAATCTAGTTCTATATTTTTAGCTTCAGCAATAGCTTTAATGTTTTTTACAGAAACATCTACCTTATCTTTGTCTTCTCTTATAGAAGTTTCACCTGCTTCTTCGGATTTAGTAAAAGCATGATTAGCAAAACTTTCTAACAAGGCATTGTAATCTTTAGGTTTTAAAACCTTTTTAATATCTGGCATAGAGAAACTACTCTTTAACTCTAAGCCTTTACTTTCTAAATACTTGGAAGTCTTTTGTAGTTTTTCTACTTTATTCTCAAGCATTTCACTAACTGTATTAGCTGCATATGCTGATGTTTTTTCTTTATTTAATTCTTTTTTTAAATCTTCTGATAAAGAAGAATCAAATCCTATTAATGTAGATAAATTTATTTGTGTAAGGTTAGGGTCAAGTATAGTTCTTCCTAAAGTTTTAGCTGATCCACTATCAGGCATACCCATAATGTAAACGTCATTATCTACTTCTACTTGTAGTTTCTTTCTTTCGTAATTAGTTTGTTCTTTATTCTTTGCCCTCAAAGCTGTGACTTCATCAGCGTGTGTACTAATTACAGGGCTTTCTAAATTTGTGTAATCAACTACTGCAAATTGCCCATCAGGATTCTCTATAACACCTAAGTCTGGTGGTAATACATCAACAACAGCAGGAACTGGTATCTCAGGTTTTTCTTTTATTATAGGTTGTTGAAACTCTTCTACTGTTCCTTGTTCTTGAGCTTTATTGAATTTGTCTTCTGATTCTAAATTTGTTCTATTATCTCTAGCTCTTTCTTCTGCATCTTTTAATTGTTGGCTACTAACACTTCTTCTATTTGCTAAACTATTTACAAACAAATCAGCACTCGCACCAAGAATACCACCAATAGTAAACTCTTCTAATGCACTATCAAATATAGGAATTTCTTCACTATATAAACCTCTAGCTGTTAAATTTTGTGCTATACCTGCACCTGCTTCTTGGAATGCTTCAGCAGTACCTGTAGCTGCTGCTGATTTTAATCTTGTAGAAATAAGTTCTTGTACTGTAGGATTTTTTAAAGCACTTTTAGGTATGCTTCTAAACAATCTTTCTATAGGTGCTAATTCACTCATACCTATAGCACCACCAGTAAGTATGGCTACTTTTTCTGCAACTCTACCTGGTGTTTCGCCTAATGCTCTAGACTCTTCTAGTCGGTCTACTTGTTCACCCATACCCATAGGTACAGCTATTGCACCAGGAACACCAAAACGACCTACCTTGTCACTTACTATGCCTTGTGCAGCAAGCTTTCTACCTGCAAATGCAGCACCACCAAAACCAATTAATGAACCAGCTCCTTCAGCTAGCTTAGTTCCAAAGGTATCTCTGTATTTAGGATCGGATGCTAATGGTGATTCTGTAGCTACATATCTTTGATAGTCAGATATACCTTTAACTATATCGCTATCACTACCTAATGCTAAACCAGCTAAACCTTTGGCTGCTGTAGGTATCATTTGTGATAATCCTCTAACTGTAGATACAGGTTTATCTATTAACCATTCACCTAGAGAACCTTCATTAATATCAATGTTATATTCTGCCTTAACAGCATTAGCCAACTCATCCCTTTTATCAGGGGCTAAATCATTAGGAATTTTTAATGTTCTTCCATCAGGCAAATTAACTTTTTGCATATTAAGTATATGAAGCTATAAGATTTTTATTTGTACCAGACATTGCTTGTGGGTTATAGCCTGCTGTTTGTGCTTGTTGTGCTACTAAATATTGTAAAAATTGTTGTAATTGTACAACTTGTTGATCATCACCATTTTCTACAGCTAATTTTATAGCATCATTTATACTATCTATTTTTTTAGTTAATGCTGTTTCAGGTAATAATCTAGTTTCTTCTTCTAGTTTTCCTGTTTGTGCTCTTAAAAATCTAGCTTCTAAACCTGCACGTTCAGCAGCAGTTTTTCTTTCAGCAGAAGCACCAGCTACACCAGCTATACCTTGACCTAATTCACTAATGTTTTTAGCACTCATAATAGTGCCACCTAATTGAATTAGATCAGTCGGACTAAATCCACCACCTAAACCTTTTTTGGTATCTTTTTGTGAAGCTTTAAGATTTGCTAATTGTATATCTTGCATTAACTTTTGATAATCTTTTTCTGCTTGAGTAAGTTCACGTTCTTCTTGTTCAGGCATTTGTTCACTATCGCTTAAAGCATAATCAAAAATAGGTGAAGCTGAAAGTCCTAGTAGACCTGCTCTTGTAGGAGAAAATTCTCTTGATCCAATAATTGGAGGAGGTTTTTTACCAGATAAAATTGTTTTACCTTGTGTACTATCAGCTAAAAATTTTTGACCTGACTTACTAGTAACAGTATCTGGACCTTTTTTAGTATAAAGTTTTTGTCCTTGTCTACCTAAAAATCTTCCAGCATCTCCTAAACGACCTGATTGATATAATCCTTTTAATCCTAATCCAGCTCCTCTAGCCAATAAAGTTCCAGGAATTAACATAGAAGCATCTAATAATGCTTGACTGTAATCTAAGCCATCTTCATCTGTATATCTGTCATATATAGAATCACCTAAACCAGATATAAATGATCTATCTAAAGGACTCATTGCTGGACCACCTACTGCATAGCCAGTTAAGCCACCACTAGCCATCATCATAGGCTGTTGCATTGGTTGTTGCATAGGAGCAGAGGCAGGCATACCCATAGGCTCTGAAGAGAAACTATCAGTTGGAGCTGATTCAGACGGCATACCTGCTTGCAAACCTTTAGGCTGCATAAACTCACCAACAACTTCTTCTGCTACTGTAGTAGTAGGTTGTGGTTGTGCTGCTGCATAAGCCTTTTCATTAGCAGTTCTTCTCTGTATTTCTGATAAAACTAAATACTGAGGAAACCTACTACTTGGGTCTTGTGACATTTGTGCTAATTGTTCTTTAGGCACATACTCTAGTTCATTAGAAAGTTGTACTAAATTTGGCATTATCCTCCTCCATATCCTTTATATAGACCTAAACCTGATAAACCAGCACCTAAAGCTTGTTGGAATAATCCAGGTTGTTGTGTAAATGTACTTGTACTTGCTTGAGGTGCTACTGGTACACCCCTTAAAAGATTACTAAAAAATCCTAGTTGATCTTTAGAATATCCTTGCTGTCTCAAGAAATCATCATAACCCATATCTAGGCTAGCTTGCTGTAATGCTCTTTCTTGCGATCCTATTCCTAGAAGTGCTTGTATTCTAGAAAGTGCAGCTCTTTCATTTTCTGTGCCTAATCCAATAAGTCCTTTGGCTTTAGCTAAAGCAGTACGAGAAGACATGTCATAAGCACTCTGTGCAAATTTTTCTTTTGCTTGATTTGCTGCTTCTTGTTGTTGCTGTGCATTTAATCCAAGTTTGGCTGCTTCTGCTCTTGCTCTTTCTCCAGCTTGATAAGCTTGCAATCTTTGTGCTCCTGCTTGTTGGCTTGCTTGTGCTTGTGTTTGAAAAGCTGATTGTCTATATTTTTCAGCAGCTTGTCTTGAAGCTTCTGTTTGTTGTTGTGCATTTAAACCTAATGCAGCAGCTTGTTGTTTTGCTTGTTGGCTTGCTTGATATGCACCTTGAGCAAATCTTTCTTGTTGCTGTCTAGATTGTTCTTCAGAAGTATATTGTTGTAGACCAAATTTCGCAGCACCTAATTGCGAAGCTCTTTCTCTTTCTAGTTGTGCTTGTGCATTTTGAAAAGCTTGTTGTGATCCTCTAGTTTGAATATCTCCTAACTGTGTACCTAAGTTTCTTTGACGTTCAGATTGCATAATAGCTTCACGATATCCGCCTAGTCCACCTGATGCTGCTGCTGCATCTTGATTTCTTGAAGCCATCATTTGTGATTGTCGTATAGCTTCTCTTTTTTCTATATCAGTAACATTTTGTTGATAAGGAGACATAAATCTTTGTAGATTTTTTTCATACTCAAGAGGATTAAAAGCTTCACCAGCAGTCCTTGCGGTATATGCTGAACCTCTTGTTTCAGGTCTGTATCCTGATGTTATTTGTTGACCTGCATAACTAGAAGGACCTAAATTTCCAGCAGCATAAGTTGGTCCAACATTTCCTGCTGTATAAGAAGAACTAAAAGTTCCTGGTGTATAACCTTGATCCCCATATGCTGCAAGACCTGTTAAGGCTGTACCTGCATCTGTATATTGTTGAGGAGTACCAGAAGCTGCATAGCCTCTAGTCATAGCTTGTCCTGTTAATTCATCAGGAGAAAAATAAGCTAATCTTGCTCCGCCATAGGGAGTATATCCTTGTAAACTTTCTGCTTCACCACGTTGTAATAGCCGTTTAAAATACGGCTCAACGTATTCAGGTAAATCAGTATTTGTTACAGTAGTTTCTGTTGGTTGGCTTCCGCCTCCTCCGCCTCCACACATAATTAAATCCTCTTTTTAGTTAAAAAACCCACATCTTGATAACCATTCTTAATCAAAAAATCTTTATAATTGTCTGTCTTTAAACCTGTGCTAGCACCAATACAAAGCTCCACTGCATTTTTTACTTTTGCCCAGTCTTCAAATTCCGATAACATTTTTTCTATTCCTTCATAGGCATGCTTTCTATACTCTGGTAAAAATATAACTATTAAATCTTCTGCTAATTTTTCTTTTGAAAAATAATACTCAGTTATGTATCCTACAAAAGCACCGATAATTATGCCATCTAAATCCGCTACCCAAGCAAAAACATCTGATCCTGGTATAGCTGCTTGGCTTGCAAGATAATTAAATTTTTCTTTATCCCAGCCTGATACATTAAATAGACTGCTTTCTTGAAAACCTCTTGCAATTGCCTCACACTGATCAAGGTCTTTATTTTCGTAAGCTCTAATAATCATTTGGTTTTTTCCTGTTGATCAAATTGCATTTCAAAAAGTAAATTATTTTTTTTCCATTTTGTATCTTTATCTGTAAGCCAATTACCCATTCCTTCTCTTCCTACAGCTTCTATACCATGACAATTATTTCTTACTGCCCAATCTAATAAAATTGGTTTACCTATTTCCATCCAGTCTTCCATATTTTTACCAGATAATTGCAATATATTTAACATTTTTAATCCAGTTGGATATAAAACAAAATTTGTTACAACACATCCTTTAACAATGTCTTCATTTGTATTATAAACCACCCATAAATTTGCATGACTATCTATTAATTGTTTATAAATAGTATCAATAGTATGTCTTCCGTTTGATCTTTTACAAGCACGCTCTAAAAATTTATCAACATACTTCCAAACTAAATAAATATCTGAGGGTAATACAGCAGATATTTCTATATTATTTTCTAATTTTTTTGCTGGTTCATTCATGCTGGCAACATTCCTCCAGCATTAGCTAATCTTGGTGCTTGTTTTGTAGTACCAGTTTTTTCTTGTCTAACTCTATCCATCATGTCATAAAGTTCTTTAGAACCAGCATCTGAACTGCCATCTCCTAACATTGATACTACATCAGCAGGAACAATAAACTCATCTTGTGATACAGCTATTCTTTCTTTATCGCCTATCATACCTCTTAGATCGTCATCCATTCCTCCTTCACCATTACCTTTTATTTGTCCTTGTGTTTGTGCTCCTGGTACTACAGATTGCAACACAGCTTCTCTAAGTTGCATAAATGCTTCATTACCATATTTAGTTAAAAACATATTTAGTGCTTCTTCATTATTTGATTCACCTAATAAAAATGCAGTTACTTCTTGAGTAAGAGGATCATTCATCATAGTCATGCCACCTTCTTGATATCCCATTTTATCTACAACATCAGGTGCTACTTTATTTAAAGCTTCTAATCCTTTATTAGGTAATTGACCGCCTTCAGCCATAGTCAATGAATCCATTTTTGATCTATTTAGTTGATCTTCTGTTAAACCAAATGTATTAAGAGGATTAAAACCAGCTAAAGTATTTGCACTTAAAGTATCTGTTACACCTAAATTAGTAGTTGTATCAAGTTGATTGTAAGGGTCAAAAGCAGATAAATCTAATGTATTGTTAAGTGTATTATCTGTTGTTGTAAAAGAATCTATTCCTGCATTTATATTATCTAGATTAGACAAAGCATCTATATCAAAAGTATCATTTAAATTATTATTTATATTCGTATCTAAACTATCTGTCATTAAATTATTATCAAGATTTATTAAATCATCCATATTGGTAGGATCATTAACTTCAAATTTTGGATCAACTGTATAATCTAATGGATTAAATCCAGTAAGATCAATGTTTGAACCCATAAAATTTATATTAGATAAATCTAAAGAATCAATTAAATCTTGTATATTGTCAGGAATTGTATAATTATTGGGATCAAATGATTCATCAATAATCGGTTCTTCTTTTGTTATGCCGTCAACTGTTGGGTCATAAACTCCTTCAGTTCCATCAGTAATTCCTAAATCTTCACCAGTTATATCTATATAAGGTGCAGGTTGTGTAGTGCTGTATGGAACTAATCCTGCTGGTGCTTCTCCTGTATATGCACTAAATGGATCAATAGATGCTTGTCGCCCTTCAGGTGATATTACTAATGGATCACCGCCATATCCTCCTTTAGTGCCTGTATATGTATCTAAAACGATTGGAGGACCTCCTGCTTCTAAACCTGATGCTGGAGCTGATATTGTAGATGGATTAAAATACATAGTTTCTGGATTAAAACCAGCCATAAAATTTGGATTTACATCATAAGCTTGTCTTGCAGGTGCAAATATTTGTGGTAATTCGCCACCAGTTATATTTTGACCACCTACGCTATCAATAGCAGCTCTCATATCGCCACCCATAAAATATCCTGTTCTTCCACCTTCTGCTGAGTAAAGAATAGGTTCAGGATTCATTAATTCATTCTGTCTCTTTTTTTCTTCTCTTTCAGCTTGCATTCTAGCCATCTGTTCTTCGTAGTCTGCTTGCATCATATCCATACCATACATAGTTCCAGTAGTTCCTAGTGTGGCTAATGCTAATGGATCATTCATGGCTGCTGAACCAATATTAGAAAGTCCTTGTCCTAAATTAAAATTATCTCCTTTTCCAAACATAGTCGTAAAATCTTCTCCAAACGTAGCTGCACCTGGTCCTGCAATATTGCCAGAATATGTTGCAACTGCATCTTTGCCTCCTTGTGCAATAAACTCAGAAGCATCAGGCATCATATTTGATAATTGCATTTGTCCTGCTTGGTTTAAAACTGGAGGAACAGGACCTACAAGTGTTGAAGAAGCTTGTCCTGCTTGTGCTAAAGTAGGGTCTTGTAAAAGAACATTAGTATTTATTTTTGTTGCAGCATCAGTAGCCCCTTGAGCTCCTTCAGCAAATTTTGATGCTTCTGCTCCTCCACCAAATATTCTTGCTCCCATACCTGCTGTAAGACCTGCTTTTAATCCTTCTTTAATATCACCTGTAACTGCTGTTTGTGCTAGACCTGCACCAATACCTGCTGCTGCTGCTTTACTTAATCCTGCTGTTGCTAACCCTCCTAGTGTACTACCAGCTAAAAGACTGCCACCTAGCATTGAACCAAATATAGGTGCTAGAAATGGTAAGAAAGCTTCTGGTTGTCCAGTTTGAGGATTAACTGTTATAGGCATAGCTGATGCTAAACCTTTAACCTCTGCTGGATTAACGTGCAGTAACATAGAATCGCCATAACGACCTTGTGCTGCTACGTTTTTAGTTTGTTGTTGTATATCCATAGTATCTCCACCTTGTTGCATTATTCTAATATCACTTCTACCACCCTCACCTGTTCCTTCTTGAGGTCCATAATAACCCATAAAATTTCTTACTTGACTGTAAGGATTAAATCCAGCTTCACCTACACTAGATAAATAATCTTCAAATTTACCTAATCCTTGCCTTCTTGTTTTAGGTTTAAAATCGTAAACATCTTGTATTCTATAACCACCATCTTCTTGTGGTATAGCTGAAGCTTGACCTAAAAAAGTTTTTAAATTGTATGCAGGATTTTGTAATTTATTCAGTAATCCTAATAAACCCATGTCTCCACCAACATCTGCATATTGAGCACCTTCTTTGGTACTTTCATAATCTTTATACTCAATAGCATAAGGATTTAAACCTGATTCTTCTTTTTCGGCTATTCTTTCTGGTGTTTGACTTCTAGCTATAACTTTTTTTAAAACATCTCTTTCTTCTTTTGATAAATCTTTTTCTGTTCTGTTTTGTCCAGGATTAAAAATTTGTCTTATATTTATAGGCAAAAAAGATTCTTCTTCTATAATTTTTTTTTCTTGTACTGAAGGCGTAACACTAGTTGTAGATTTAGGTGTTGTAGATTTAGGTCTTGTACTTTTAAATGCACCACTTTCTTCTTGTATAAAAAATGGATCAGATTGATTTACTCTTTCTACACTAGAAGATTTTTTTGTTTTAGGTTTTTCACGACTAGGAATATCTAAAGTTTTACCTGCAAATATTTTATTAACATCTTTAATATTATTTAGTTCAGCTAATTTTTTTACAGAAATATTATTCTCTTTAGCTATTTGACTTAATGTATCACCAGATTTAATTTTATATTTCATTACCTTTCCTCTAAGGTTTCACATCCGAACACATTAAAACTCATATTAACTGCACTCGTATAAACCTTTAATACATCTGTTTGATTAAGGGTTATACCTATAACTATAGCTAATGAGTCGTTAGCTGCAACTGATTTGTCATAATATAAAAACTGTTTATCATCTGCACCTGCACCAGCTACATGAACGCTTAGTCTAATAGTTATAGCTGATCCTGTGCGATTAGCTGCCACAATAGAACTAATTGTAGTCTGTGTCATATCAGGCACAGTATATAAAACTGTTGTTGTTGTAGCTGCTGGGTCTAATTGACCTAATACTTTTAATATATCAGCCATGTTTTATTCCCATTAATAAAAATTGTTTGCGTATAACAGACTTACTAGTAACTGAATCTTGTAATCTTTGTATATTAGTAATTTTTGTATTTATACTTTCTATTGCTTGTTCTATTGTTCTTCTTGTAACTGCTTCATTATTAGAATCATATTCTATATCTGGTGCTGGTAATGGTACTGTTTTTATTTGAGCCATTATCTTTTTCCGTCTGGTCTAATTTCTAATCTTAAATCTCCTAATCTCCATCCATAATCACTAGATGAATTAGATATACGCATAGCTGCTTGTCTAGTTCTAGCTCTTGTATTTTCAAATGTAGAGGCTGGTGTTACGTTTATAGTTTGTAAAGTAGATAAATCTTGTAAAGGATAATCTCTACCTTTAATAGTAAAAGTAACACTATCACTTGTTGATTGTTGATCCCTAAATTCAATATCAGGTATTAATTTAGATATAAATGTAAATCTTTCTCCGTCTGGAGCTAAATCAAAATCACTAGACTCTATGTAAGCAGTAAATGCTTCACCATCATTACTATGTCCTACTTCTTGATTGTAGAGATAGTTAGTATTAGTGCCTGTTGTTTTAGCAGCAGCTAATGGAAAATCTAATGAAGGTGCTTCTATCCATGCAGTTCTTGTAAAGCCATCAGATGTAGTTCCTATAGACCATGTATTTTCTAAATAATTATAAATAACATATTTATCTATTTCTAAACTATTAGCTGAAGGATAAAACCAAATGACTTCATTATTGTTTTCATTTGATGTTCCAAATATTTTAAATTGTTGACCTAGATTTATATCTGAATATATATGATCTAATACAGTACAAGCCAGTCTTTGTGCATTTCCTGAGTAAGAATAAAATCCACCCCTATCCATAAAATAAACTCTGTTATTGGCATTAACTGCTGCATTAGGTGCTATAAGTGAAGGACCTTGTGCTACTTCTGAAAAAGAAAATATAAATGGTTCACCTACAAAACGCATAGATACTATACCTACATCAGTCCATATAAGTATTTCTTGTCTCGTGCGTAATGCACCAATAATTGTAGAGCCTTGTGATAGCTGTACACCACCTGCTTGATTAGTTGATGTAGGTGTCCAATCAATAGAACTTTCTTTATCTGACCACCTTACTAACAAAGGGTCTGCTGTTGATGCACCTATAGTATTAGCTCCGAAACAAATAATATGTTTGTCTACGTCTGACATCATTATTTGTAAAGCAATAATAGGTGGATTGCTTGCACCTGATAAATCTGAAAAAGCTACCGCTCTTTGTGTAGCACCTGCACTTTCATCCCAAAGAAATATGCCACCACCCCTAATACAAGATATAAGATCATCTCCAAAATTATCTTGTGACCATAATCTTAACTGACTAGAAGCTGATATAGGACTTACTGAACCAAATGTGCCTGCACCCCAAGTACCTGCACCCCAACCTGTTCCTTTAACAAAAACATCTAAACCTATACTTATTTGATAAGAACCATCTACTGCTGAACCACCATTATTGATATCATCTGAGTTTGCTGTAACTGTATTTCCGTCTGTATCTTTAGCTGTTATCGTATATGTATTAGTAG
>Ga0070746_10002139_pt1 | contig 11734 bp, 19 predicted proteins | sample VirMetDEL_Mar_21_FD_77016 | JGI IMG/M metagenome (GOLD analysis project Ga0070746, IMG submission 77016) | Aqueous microbial communities from the Delaware River and Bay under freshwater to marine salinity gradient to study organic matter... | ecosystem: Environmental > Aquatic > Marine >... | reverse complement strand
TCGCCTTTATACATCTTATGGGTTTTTACTAACGACCTCAATGAATCCATCATTTTTTCTACTGGTTTACCAATTACAGGTTCTCTACCTCTAAATATTGATTCACCACCTGTATGATCCCACCCCCAATATTCTGCATTCAATCCGCCTAATGTTTCATGGTCAGTTAATTGTAATAGATACACATAGTATGCCATCTCTTCTCTCATTGATTGCCATTTTTGGGCTTTATCTTTCCATACGCCTGTCTTTAATTCATGTATGTGACAACGCCCTTCTTCATCAGCAAACATTCTATCTACTATTCCCGTCAAATGAACCAATACTCCTTCTATCTCTATTACTGCATCTAAGGTAACTTCATTAGCAATAGGCAAAAAGAATTGTGGGTCATCACAATCCATAAATCGTTGGGCTTCCACATACATATATTTTCTCAAATGTTCTTCTTCACCTAATGTATATAATCCTCTCTTAGGATCTTCTGAAGGTATGAATTCATTGAAGTATTGTAAGACATATTCAATGCCATATGATTTCATTGATGCTGCATATGCAACACTTACTGTATTGTAAAATTCTTCAATCGCATCATGCACATTACTCCCTCGTATCATATCATCATTAGCAGGTTCTCTAACTCTTAATGGGTACTTTATGAAATACTGTTGTGAACAGAATTTAAATGCACCCAAAGATGATTTAGAAACACGTAAAATAATATTATCTTTCATACCGGGATGCCATTGATATGATGACTTCAGACCTTTACGATTAGGAACATCATATGCTGCACCTTTTCTTATTTTCATTAAGTCATCCATCGCCATACCCCATAATATTGTAAATTGCGTTTTATGCAATATCATTCGGCATGGTCATCTGGATGCTCTAGTGAACCATCTCTAAGTCCTTTCCAACCATACCATTCGCCACCATCTTTATCTCTACGGAATATGCGAATTTTACCACTAGATTTGAGGCTAGTTCTATTTTGAGTAACTACTGCATGGGAATTAATAATGCCTGTTAATTCTCCTCTATCGTCCCTTTCTTCATCAACCTCAAATACAGACATCTGTTGTAACCAACCTTCTGTGTCTTTCAACCAATGAGGAGATTCTGCACCTAGTATTTCATTACCACTAGAATCATACGCAGTTTTCATGTGTGTGATAATATAACAATGAATACCTCTTCGACACAATTCTTGTAATACTGTCAAAGCGGAGTTATATCGGTTCTTACGAATGTTCCAATTAAACCTTCCAATTTTGGTTGTAGCATCTCTACCTGCTACTGCAATCCCATCAGGCCCTAGTTTTAGGTCATCTACCTTCATTACTGTTTCACATATGTTTAACCAATGATCTGCACCATCAAAGACTACTGTTTTTAGATATGGCTTAGGCATTGTACCATGTTCATTGAAATAAGCCAATTGAGCATCAGCCATCTCTACTGCTGCTCTCAAGTAATCTATGGTTCTTTGATATGTAGCAGGGAAATCATAAGGCACTCTACTAGGATTGCTATTGATAACCCAAGGATTGAGAACTACTATGTTTTCAGTTCCTGTATGATGTGCTGCTTTGGTAGTTTCGCCACCTAAATCAAAATCAAGATGATGTATTTCTGCACCTAATTCTTTTTCTTCATCAGTAAGGCTATCCAAGACTACTCCAGATTTACCTGATTTTGGCGGCCCTGCTATTCCCATTAGTACATAGTGTGTTTTATCACTAATCTTATTCTTTGCTCTAGCAGCGTTAATGTGAAGCCACGCAGGGTTCATTGATGAAGGCATCCATGATTCTGATTTAATCACAGGAGAAGGTTGTTCTCCTCCATTTTGTTGTGGCATTGGTTGCGGCGGCTTATCCATCATTGGATTACTATTATTCAATCCTGTATTTCCATAATGTAAATTTTCTTGTTCTTCTAAACTCATGTTAGGGTCAAACACATAGTCTGGCTTGATTACTTCTCCAAAAACATTCTTGTCTTGTTTAATTACAGGCATTGTAGGAGATTCTATGGCATCAGTATCTTTCTTTTCAAAATTATCAAAGAATCCACTCATTGTCCATCACTCCTAAATCCGCCAAGCCCACTTAGGTCATTACTTTCTTCAGAAGGAGTTTCTGCCCAAAAGATTCTCTTTGGAACTGCCCAAACATTGTGAGCATCCAAGTTAAGATTTATTTCACCCATTTGATTTTCCCAAGTGCTTGTAGTTACTACTACGAATACTTGAGTACCTGATGTGAAATCATTCCATCCACTATCTTTTTGACCTTGGAATGCGTAGTGTTTATTTTTCAAATCTGCTGATACCTTTATCCATAGTTTAGCATCGCTATTTTCTCTTCTTAGACTTTGACTACTTACAGTCATATTGTGAACAAAACCACCATCAGCATATGCATTTTCTTTACCATCATGGTCTATATAATCAACAACACCTTTGATGCAAACTGTTGGCCCATAATTTTTACCTGTTTTAGAACTATTCTTTTGATTAGCATCATGGAAATCATGTAATACGGATAAGTCAGAAACATATGGAAGGAACTGAGATAGATATTGGTCTGGAGAAAACATTTGTTCAGCAACTGAAAGATGCTTATCTTCAACCCATCCTAAACCATACTCAGGGTATAATTGATTTGCAACCAAAATATCTTCATCAGGGAATAAATATGATTTATCTTTTTCTGCTCTAAATTTAATTGGCACATTCATTTTAAGTTCAACATCTGCTGCATCAAAATTACATTCTAAAACCGTCATTGGCAATGGCCCATTTTTCAAAAATAACTGAGGAGTATTTACCACTACATAATATTCCTTTTTCATAGAATAAGCAACCTTTGGCCCTTTACCACCTAACAACGCAATGTAATATGCTTTACCCGGAACTGCAATAGCCCATCTTGGCAAATCATTCTCTTTACCTTCTTCTCTATGAACAACTTGATCTTGCCCATTTGATATCATCCAATGGCCTTCACCATAATGTGCTCTCCCAACATGCACTGTAATTTGTTTATTTGCGAATGGAGTTATTCCATATTTTAAAGTAGAAGCCAAATCTATTTCTGCTGATTCTTGAGCAAGTTTTCTTTGATTAGCCATTATATCCCTTGAACCTTTTAGTCCAACAATCATTCCAACATATTCTTCACCTTTACCAGATGAACCACTACCTCTTTTACGAATTTCTCTAATTTCATACGCTTCTAGGAAAAAGAAGAAATCTTCATCTTCTATTTTGGACAAATCTTGTTGTGCATCTTTCCATGCATCCGAAAATGAATCCTTAATAAAATTAGAAAAATCTTTTCCTAACTCATCTATCGTTTTACCTGTTTTTTCTGACATTTCTTTCAATCTATTATCTAACATACTATTATCTCCCGTCATTGCGGATTTTAATCTAAAGATGTTTAGACTATAAACACTCACTATTCATTTAGCAATTTTAGTACATCTAATACGTCTTGATGAGTTTTGGGAATAGGTAATTTACCATTGTGTTTCTTTACTTCATGCAATCCTTTTGTAGTGGGAGATAGATCTTCCAACCCATCTATCAAATTCAGTATGTATTCAATATCATCTGTATTTGTATATCTATTCTTTACATCTATGCCTTCTGATGTCAATGCCCTACTTGACCCCCCATTCATGACATTGAACCATAATTCAGGGCGTATAATGTACCCACAGGCTCTCTCCGTTGTTTTCACGCATTTTATCCCTCCTCTGACTGTGCTTGCCAAAATTATTACATCTTTGTCACTCTGACTCAACATAGCCTAATTCCTCCACACCCATACAATCTGCAATCCCTGCCGTTGTGTTGATACTAACAATTTCACCTTTAAGATAAGTTCCAATATCACCCCACCCAGATGATATAATATTTACATTAACAAACAATGGTGAAATTAATTTGATTGCTTCGCCTTCTAACATTTTGTAAGAAGATAGGTATCGTTTTACATCTTGTATGAATCCGTAAGGACTCTCTAACTCACAAACAGAATAATAATCAAAACCATCTCTAACACCTAAGTTCCACATGATGATAGGCATTCCTCCGGTATTTGATTTTGCAACTCTTCCTGACATAATTCTAAGAACCCTATGCTTTTCTTTAGGATTAAGTAATGCTATTTCCTCATTGGTATTTTCATATGTCAAAATGCCTCTAGCATTCCGTAAGATGTATGGCGAAGGGGATGAATCAGGATGGTATGGATTATCTAATTGTAACATAGGTTTGATAGCCCAATCCGGTAACATATCAAATCGTTTTCTTCTTGATGCATATGTCATCTTTGGCTCGTTAGGATTAAGCCAATCAATAAGAAGAAATGAGTTCGCCCTTCTTTCTGCATAATCGCATAGATATATCCCATCTGGTAATTCCAAATCCAAAGCCCATGCTCTAACATTTTCTATACCTTCTATTTTAGCACCAGATGAGTCGAATACCATAGTCTTTACAGAATCATGGTGTAATGTAACCCATGTACCTTCCACTTTTTCAGCATAACATTTTGTAAACAAAACATCTTCGGCTTTTTTTGCTAGAGTAGGATTTGGTATCAGCAAAGGTTGAAACATAAGTGGCCTTATTTTAGTATAATCAAATCCATTCATAGATAAATCTCTTACTGTATTTTTTAATCCTAAAAGATTAACAGATGTTCTGACATGATGAAATGGTTCTTGGTACGCCATGCTCAATGCCATTATTGCATCCCTCCTTCTTATTGGAGATGCTCTTACACTAAGGCGAAGAAATAGAGGATGTAAATCGGCTTTATTGATACGTTCAAACAATGGTCTAATCAACCAAGATCTTACTTCATTGTTTTCTGCATTCAATATATTATGTAGTCTATCTATTATCGGTTTGCAATTGCCTTCAGTGATTTCAGTTTCAGATAAAGAAGTTAACAAATAAATGGGGTCAGGATTATCCTCTATCTCTTCAGGATAAGCATCCGTTAACAAAAAGAATATCTCTCTAAAATCTTCATCACTTAACCTAGTGCCTATGCCATCTTTAGGATAAAAGAATGATATAATCGGCCATGCGTCTTGCATAGACGCTCTTATACAATTTGAAACCATTTCTGCTCTATTTCTTACATTGTATTCAGATATTACTCTCCATGTTTCTGCAAGAGATCTGTATGCTAACATCAATTTACCTCTTGAATACTTTCATTACGGAATCATATAAATCTTCATCACCTATTACTTCAATAATAGCAGCCTTCCCCTTCTCAGTTAGAAACCATCTTTTAGTACGATTATATCCTTTCATAGGAGTTTTTTTTGTTGGCGAATTCCATGCTTCTTGTATTATGTATGTTAAGAAAGGTATAGAAGTGGGTCGGCCTGATGCGTTCATGATTATGTATATACAGTCTCCTATCAAACTAGATGGCCTTCTACCTCCAACTCTCAAACCCTTTATGTATAAATCATAACACATGTTTGTTGCTTTTTCAACATCTTCTTCGGAATCTAGTAATTTAGAAAAAACTATTTTCATATCTAATTTAACTAAATCTGCATCCATGACAATCACTCCTTTATTGGATTTTCTTCAACAACATCCCATGCACTTTCATTTTCAATCAGTTCAGATATGTGATCCCGTAACTCTCTCGCTTCATTCTTTGTTAAAAAAAACCCATTCTTTGTATATCCTGTATATCCTGTTTTTGATGGCATTACTTTGAACATTCTTAAATTTAATACTCTAGTATTGTATGCGTTTGTTGTAACCACATGAAGTTCTTCTCCAATATGACATGATGTTTTTACAACATCGTGTAAATTGTTATGATACTCATGAGGTTTGCGAGGCACTACTCTTCCTCCATCTTTGCTAACATTTTCAGTCTTGCACCTGTATCATCTACAATAACCCATACACCATCCCAATCTTTACCAAATCCTTTTCCAGAACAGATAGGACATATGCCTCCCTTCTCTATCAAAGCATGAACTTTACCCGGCCCTGTTGGTTCTATTCTTACAATAGTTCCACAGTTTTTACTACACACATTTGCTTCGCCTATTCTATCTTCTGGAATATTCATTTCCTTTCCTTCATAATCATACGCCTTTCTAACTTCTTGTCTCATTCTCCAACCTAATTCATTTGCTAATAAATTTAGATACTCATGAGATTCAAATAACCCTTTCGACTCTTCCGTTGGTTTAGCATGATGTATCTCTATCATCGTTAATTCATCTTCAGCAGTTCTTTCATACACCCCTACTCCTTGTAGATGCCATGTACCTCCTATGGCTAAAGAAGTAAAAGTTTTAATCGCCCAAATTACATCGTCTTCATCTATCATTCAATCAACTCCAGACCATAATATCCATTACCTCTAATTGGTAAGCCCACATATATAGCATAACATTTTTCAGAACAAAATACTCTTGTTCCTACGGCTAAATCTTCTACAACAAATTTAGATTTAAAATCACACATCGCACAAGTATTCATATCAAGATTCATTTAAATCCCACCATGCTGATTCAATAGCATCTATATCATTTTCATCCAACTGTTCGGTGGTAAATATAGTTCCACTATTCATATGCAAATCAATGTATGTTACTCTTTCATTATCTCCTAGTCTTTCTAAAAAAGCATGAGTTACTAAAGCCGATACTTCCTTTAAATTTATTTGAGCCAGTCCTGTTTTTGTTTCTACAATTAACATATTCTTTTTTATCATCATTTTATGCACCTTCTAATTCTTCATCAGTTAATCTGGCAGCCTCTCTTAACCATCTTCTTACTCTCCAAGATGTGCCAATTACTCTTTCATCAGCATAACGTTTTAACCAATCTTCTGCCTGTGACAATCTTTCATCAATAGCACCTAATGATTTTGCTTTATCTATTCCTACCATTTCTGAGTATTGATTAGAACCTAGTAACATGCCTCTATCAGTTCTTATCTCCGATAACATCTCAACCCAAGGGGCTATGAGCATTCTATACCTTCTTTCTATCGCATATGCTTTACTTCTTGGGTCTGCCATACTACAATGGGTATGTGGTTTAAGTTATGAATACTCACTCCCATTCCTTACCAAGATTCCAATTTATAGGTTCTTCATCCATAGAAGGAACTGTATTCAACAATGGGTCTTCTTCGCCACAACCATGACATGATTTTGTAATTACCTCTTCACAAGGGCATCCACAAACATGACATTCATGAGATGTAGAAAATAAAGTAGAGACAGGATCATACATGGCCGATATCTTCTTGAAAACCATGTTAGATAGTATAGATATATGATTGTGCAATTCGTCTTGATTGAGATATACTCCCTCCCAATTTTTATCTATCATTTCCAAATCTATTAATTCAATATATTTCATTTCCATTTGACTACCATGTTTATCATCAAATATAATCATGTTATCAATTACTGCATTAGGCAAAACCCATCCTTTTTGATTTGTTATAGGGTCATACATAGTCATTCCAAATTTTTCAGCAATTCTTGTTGGTGTATTGAGATATGGAAAGATAATCTTAGGAGTATCAAAATCCCATTGTCCATCATCAAATGTGTCCGTATCTTTTCCAACGATTAAATCATTACTCTTTTCATTACCAATAATTAATTTAGATTCAGTAAATGTTCCTATTGACATGAAGATTGGTACTCTAGGTGCTTTGGGAAAATTATCCATACTCATTGATTTTCCCTCAACATCTGAATCAACATGTCATAGGCTTTACTCGCAGGTGCATTTATGATTATAGGATTAGGGTCATCCTCTACCTTCTCTATCACCCATCTAGTAGTTTCTAACAACTCATCATTGTACTTACTATTACTAGGTATCATTGTCATAGAAGCGGGTAAATGGCCGAACAAGGACATCGCCCCTATCCATACCTTCTTTGATTTCTTTTGTGTCCTCTTTGGCTTTTCACCTTTCCTAAATACTGTTAATCTTGGCCCTGAATTCATTTTCTCACTCATCTCTTTCCCTCCTCATGTTGCTTTCCACCATAGCAGGGATAGACACCATGAGAATCAACCCATTGTCCACACCTAGAGCATTTGAATTGATTAAACTTCATCTTCCCTCACTCTCATTTCTACTTGGAATTTTACTTTTATATCTCTTAATTTTTGAATTACTACTTCGGGAGTAGCACCATTCAAAGACCAATCCAAAAACCATTCTCGGCCATCAGAACCAAAGCCTGTATCAAAGGTTATACCTTTGCTTCTCATGACATTTTCTAACAAGAATAATGCTACCGAGTCTTCCTCTTTTATATTCATAATAGGGATAGTAATGTGATAGTCAATGATATCTGCATCTAACAACTCTACATCATCTACCATGTTATTCTTCCTCCCATGTCCATTTATGGCATCTTTTACATTCAACAGTTCTTCTATCTATTCTTGATAAAATATCCTTTTTTACCTCACCTTTTATCATCTTTGAACCACAAATATCACACCATTGCAATCTTTCTATTTCAGGCATTATTCTTCCTCTTGTAAATAAAATAAAAACTTCAATTGAGGTTTGTATTTTGTTAAATATCTCCTTAGCGAATTAGTATCAAAAACAAATACATCACCAAAAAGTTTTATTCCAAATATTTGATAAGCAACCATATTAGGAATTACTTTTTCAAGCAATAAACCTTCTTCATTGGCTATTATGTTTAATTTATGGTTATTAGGTGCGAACTCTATTAATCCACCTACAAAGGATTGTAATTCTTTCAAAGTAAATTCTTTACCATCAGATACCATAGGGTATATGATTGAATTGTCTGCATTAATATAGAAGCCTGATTGACTCATTTTTTATTCACCTTCCTAAATCTCTTAGTGGCGTGATTATAATACAACCCTTCCCATGATAAGAGACAAGTTGCACAAACCCAATCTCCTTTATGAATAAATATTAATTCAATATCGTCCTCATTACAATAACCACATTCAGGTGCTTGGGGGTCAAAAAAATACCTAGACCACATCATTATACCTTCACCTCTTTGGATTCTACTATGTATCTCTTAGCCCTTCGATCTAAGCCATTTGTTTGCACGTTGCCTGACTTTACCATAGCATCGAGTCTTGGCCTCCATACGGCCTCATCTACGCCAAATTGAACCATGCTCTTACGAATCATACCGATAGTAGATTCGCCTTCGATAGATGCCTTTATTTGGCTCTCTAATACTCTTCTTGAAAGCATTACATCAACATCAATATCCGGCTTGATTTTTACTACATCTTTTACTACATCTTTTACAGGTGCTTTGCCCTCTCTAATGATTGTAGTAGGTTGTAATTTTGGAACTACTACTTCATTGAAATCTAATGGCTTAGATACATTGGTTGTAGTATTTACTAAATCCATCTTTAGATTGATTCTGGATGAACCCCTGCATCGGGAAGTAAATGTCCTCTTCATTGAAGATAAGAAACCAGATATCATACCTGCATTCTTTACCGCAGGTAATTTAGTTTGTACTATTCTCTTCTTATCATCTTTTACTTCCGTTGCAACATCAATGTGATGATTGATAGCATCCATGATTCTTGATACTGTTATGTAATCATCTTGAGCCATTTCTTGAATACATGCTAACAAGAAACTCATAATCCAATCATTAGGTCTAGTAGCAGTAGTTACTTTATCACTCATACCAACAGGAATAACAACTGATGGTTCATCTTCATTAGCAGGAGATAAAACAAATGTTTTACCATACCCTGTATCAATCTTGATATTCATATTGCCCACTGATGCCAATGGCTCATTACGAACATCACGTTCTGCTTTATCCAAAAAGACACCATTTTGTTCCCACCACTGAGCAGTAAGAACATCCCCTAACGCTGATAGGGCAACACCCAATTCAGCAGGGAAGTCTCCTTCCATTTGTTCTTCTACATTCTTCTTCAATATTTTTTTTGTCATATATTTATACCTCCATACCTTTCGGTAATTATCCTAAGAGGAAGGGGTATTTAATATATACTATTGATTACTTAACTTAGAAGGCGTTTTTGACGCTTATATTCCAAATAGCACTTTCCACATCTTATTGATTTGGGTTTCTTATTTCTCCATGCCCCTTTTGTATTATATCCATTTAATTCTATGTTGCATCCCACGCAATTCACCATACATACGAACTTATGTTTTTCTTTATTATTCTTCTGAATAAAAAGCGGGGATAGAGAGAGCAAATATATCGGCTATGAAGCACCGAAGGTCGGAAACTCTCTCTACCCCCTAAACGGTAAATATATGATAGTCCGACCTATGCTATTACAACCGAGAGTTTGGTATAAACTCTCGCCTACGAACTCCTGACTTTTTGCGTCTACAAGTACCACATTCATCATTGTTAGCACTTCCACCTGCATGTTTAATTTGTTTCCAACATGATATACAAGTGTAATACTTACTGTGCTTCTTGACAACCATCAAGACCACTCCTTGTAATCCAAACTCAAATCATATACCAGAACATCCCATGTTCGTGCTACTCCCGGCAACATACCCGAACCTTCAACAGTCGAATTTCTTACAGTGCCTATCGCTCTAAATCTAGGATCCTGTGCTAATATATTTCCAATTTGTTGAGGGGTTGTTCCTCCATATGTTTTACTGTTGAGATGTTCATAAATCTCGGTAGAAGATGCTTGTCCTTTTTGTTCTAAAAATTTGATAATCTTTTTTCTAAGTCTTTTTGTCCTACCTGCAAAGACTTTTTTTGGCATAGGATATCACTCATCCCATCATAGGTGGCATACCTTGTGGGGCTTGCTTCATACTGATTACATCATCTATCCTAAGTATCATTACTGCCGCTTCAGTAGCAGTTAGAATAGCAGTTTCTAATACTTTTCTAGGTTCTATAACTCCTAGTTCTTTCATGTTAATTACATCACCATTCACGCTGATACCATAGTTCTCATTTTTTGCTTTCCTTATGTTGATTATAGCATCAACCGGGTCTATCCCTGCATTCTCCGCTAAGGTACGAGGAATGCTCTCTAAAGCACTTGCATAGGCTTCCATAGCCATGCCCTGCCTATCTCCCATCTCTACTCCTTCCTTCCTTACAATTCGTGCTAAGTGAGCATATACTGAACCGCCACCAGAAATCAAAGTCTTTGTCTTGTGAGCCAGTAAAACTGCACCCATTGAATCATCAAAGGCTCGCTCTAGTTCATCTACTGCATGACCTGTTGACCCACGTAGTAAAGCAGTAACAGAACTTGATGTACCATCTTTATCTTCTACCACTAAGCATCTATGTTCGCCCTTTTGAATTTCATAAATATGTTTTGAAGTACCAAGATCTTCAAAGACATCTATTTCGGATGTGTCTGAAACTAGATTTGCTTTTGTGCTTCTCTTTAATGATTCCATTGTAGATTTCTTGACTCTCTTCAATGCCAATACATCTCCCTTTGCCAAATAATGTACTGCTAATTCATCTATGTCCTTTTGACAAAATACAACATTTGCCCCGGATGCAATTATATCATTACACATTTTTCTTAACATCGCTTCTTCTTGTTCTAAAAATTTCTCCATCTGTTCTGGTGATGTAACATTTACATTCATGTTTTGTGTTGTTTCTTTTACTTCAATTGGAGTAGTTAATAGTAATACATT
>Ga0070746_10002134_pt1 | contig 11743 bp, 14 predicted proteins | sample VirMetDEL_Mar_21_FD_77016 | JGI IMG/M metagenome (GOLD analysis project Ga0070746, IMG submission 77016) | Aqueous microbial communities from the Delaware River and Bay under freshwater to marine salinity gradient to study organic matter... | ecosystem: Environmental > Aquatic > Marine >... | reverse complement strand
CTTGAAATCTTATACTGGATTAACTGATTATCTTCTCTAGATCTCCTCATAATCCTCGCTATCCTCTTCTCCATTATGACCTCTTAAATAGTTCACTGTGGAAAGTATCGCACCCATTAATCCCAAGGCTGGAAAGCCCTCGTTTTTGAAATCTAAATCTACTCCGTTCTTATCCCACTTAGCATAAATAAAGATCTCTCCTTTTACTGTTATAATAGAAGTATCTCCAATAGTTTCGCAATCGATCGCTTCGTGCATCTCTGCTACTTGAGCTTCTAGGAAAGCTTGAGCTTTTACTACACTAAAAGACTCTTCTATCTCTATTCCTGGAAAAAGTTCTGAAAGGGAGATTCCTTCTAGTTCTGGGATATGTTTCTTTTTCTTCATTTTCATATTATCACCATAGCATAATCAGGAGGCTATATGCCTACAATAAAAGTACCTCGAGAGATACAATTAATAGCTCAAAGAGCAATCAACTATAACCTCGATCAGCCTATAAGTAAAAGAGCAGCTTATAAGGATGAAGGAGATAAGCGAGTCCCTGGTACTGGAATGCGAACTGCTAGAAGATTGGCCCGGGGTCAAGTAGACTTAAAACAGCTTGAATTAATGGATGCTTGGTTCGCTAGGCATGGAGAAGCTAAAGCTGAATCCAAAGCTAGACAGGATAAGACATCTAAGGCTGCTATCGCTTGGGCTCTGTGGGGTGGTACTCCTGCCCGGTCTTGGGTAAAGAGAGCAATTAAAAGCCTCCGATCTAAGCAATAACACTAGAACTACACTAGATAACACTAGAACTACACTAAGGATATTTAGCTATTCTATCGCTCCTATCGGATCAGATTGCTAGTTTTTATATCCTTAAGCCCTCGCGCGTGTATATATAATATAAATAGATATACCAATTTATATTCTCTATAGTAACTGATAGTATAAATAGGGCTTATTTTGTTACTTTGTCCCCTATGTATCGAGGGTGTAAGAGATTTAAGCTAGTGTTATTTAGTGTATTTTTTGTGTTATTTAGTGTATTTTTTATAAAGAATGATCTACTCTAAACGCAAAAAGAGCCCAGAAAGAATCTGAGCCCTTAGAGAATGTCAAGAAACAAATAAACAACAATATAAATATATCTTATTCGAGAATAGTATACAACATAAATATCATTTTCGTTTCCATACTCTCTGACCATTAAATATAACTTGCTTGTATCCTGATTCCTTGCAGATCTGGGCTATTCGTTTTGCATTACCCGTGTGCTGCTGTGATACTGGAAGCTCTAAGAAATTCATGATACCAGTTGTATTATTGTTACCTCCTGCGATCGCCTCTCTTACTTTGATTGCCCATGGATCATCAATAATGTAAGCTTGCTGAAGTTCAGAAAGTAATCGCTGGCTCTCCCATTCTAGATACCAGATGCTTCCAGAGTTAAACTCTTCCAATGCTTCAGCAAAGATCTGTTCTCTCCAGGCTTTTAAATATCCAAGGTCTACAGGTTGAGAAACTGTTATAGGCCATACTCTCCGCTCTGGTCCATCGCTTAAGAACTGATAGTTATTAGAGGTTCCAGCGAATACAACTCTGCGTAAATAACTCTTAGGAAATTGCTGATAAGATGGCCTAAACTTATCCTCTGCTGAAGATATAAAAGCTTTGAAATTGTCTGCTGTTCTTCCTTGTAAGGAATGAAGCTCTGCCAACTCCCATAACCATGTTTCTGTAGAATGTATAAGCTCTAAGCTGTCCTTCTTGGAGATATCGAGGGGAGAGTCAGAAAACCAATCTTCACCGATTAAAGTTTTCAATCCAGTTGATTTTCCTAGACCCTTTTCACCGCAAAGAATTAGAAAAGTATCCATTTTACAGCCTGGATCCATTATTCTAGCTACCAATGAAATGACCCATTTAGAAGATATTTCCTGTATCAGAGACTCAGAACCAGGGATAATCTGTGCTCTAAAAACGTTTCTAAATAGATTATGAATCCTAGGTTCTTGATCCCATTCAGGGAGATCTAATAGCCATCTCTTAATGTTCTCTTCTATCTTCTGATGGGCTACTCTAATAACTGCTCTTTTTATATCTGCAGAAGCATAACGAATATTATAAGCCCTTTCTATATGTAGTCCAATCTCTTCAAGGTCTGGATCCCATAGCTCTCGATTATTCCAGATAATCTTATTAGAATGATCATTGTAGCATAAGCTCTCATAGATAGGATCATTCTCTAATATGATTGCAATGTTGTTTCTGTTAGCGTAAGGCTTAGGAGTTCTAATAAGTTCTCCTTCCTTGCTATATTTTGCTGGAGTCTTCTGGAGCATATCCCAGACATCGATATTAGCCTCTTCTGGTGCGAACTTATACTCCGCACTTAGTCCGATGCTTTCTGCTATTTTTATTGATTTGTTCATTTGTTCTTGTTTCATTTTTATTCCTTCATTTCTTTCTTTTCTCTTTGGAGCGCAATCTCCGTAATGCTAACTCATTCTCTGGGGTTGATTGAAAACCTTTGAGCAATAGATAATTATATTCCTCTCTGGTATCGCTTAATACTTCACAAATAGCCATGTAAACACAAAGCTTAGGATATCTGCTTCCATTCATATAAGATCTTATAGTACCGAACTCGATTCCAACTTTCTTAGCTACTTCCTGCTGTCTCATGTTTTTATATTCAATATATCGAAATAAAAATAATCCGAAAGGAGAGCAAAAAGCTGGTATGCTCGGAACTCTTTTATTAATCTTTTTCATAATAGATTCTCCAAATATCCCCACCATCCGCATTTATTGGCTCTATTACAGTGAGGATATCTTACTGCGTGCATTAGGTCAGGATCGATTGAGAAGTACACTTCTCGCTGGTTACAAGATGGGCAAATTATATTCCTGGCAACATTACCGCTAATAGTTGCTCCTATTTGCTGAGCAAGTGCTAATCTATAATCTGGATTATGGAACAGAGCCTCCATTCCGTTTTTACTGTTTGGTTTTTTGCTTTTCCAGTTTTTATATCTTTTCTTTGGTTCCTCCTTTGGAATATGTGAATAATCTAAGTTTAATAAGCCTTTCCCTTTATGGGCTTTTTTTCTCTGGAGTACTGCATCCGCTCTGTCAGGAAGAGCAAATCTGTAATACATACGAGCGCAATCAGTTAACGCATTGGAATCTGGTTCTCCTTGTCCTACTACCTTATCCCATAGCTCCTTAGCAGCCTTAGAAGCTCTTTTCCAATCTGATGCAGGTATAGGATGCTCCAGAGGAAAAACTATCCTCCACTTGTTTTTCTCTGCATTATTCGAGAAGCTAGTATGAGCTATGTAATGCCATTCTGAAAAGGCTGAAGAGAATCCGAACTCTGTTCCATCATCAAGATCATACACTAAGCAAGAGACCTCCAAAGCATGAGAACCGCTTCTATTTCCAGCGAAAGAAGTAGGACTCCATAAAGGAAGGCTTTTCTTTTCTCGAACCTTGTAAGGAACCGCTGGGATCATTAAAGCCTGGGCTAGTTTCCTCAGATTTAGTTCAGCTTCTACTGGTTTAACTTCATAGTGAGAAGAGAAGGTGCTAATCTTGAAAGTCTTGCTCATCTTCTTTCCTCCATTGGTAGATAGAGAATAGAGTATGGGCTTCCTCCATCTCTCCTGCGTAATAGTCCTCACATGAAATCGATACCACTCTATTATCATCTACCCATACTTCACTCTGGGTTATGATATCGAGAACCATCTTAATCAGATTATCTATATCTGGCTTTTTTGGTCTCCAGATTCTACCCTGAGAGAGATCTCCCTTATATCTTATTAATCTTTTCGTTCTCGGATGAATAAAGTTTATTTGTATTCTTAATATGCCATCTAATGGGGTCCAATCTTTCCCCTTGCTGGCTTCAAGATGCTGGACCTGCTTATTCTTGTAAGTTCTCGAGGTTTGAGCAGTGTAAGCCCTTCCGGATTTAGTGAAACGAGGCCTCCCCATCGGAACTGGGGGGCCTTGAAGAATACCCTGAAAAGCTAGCTTCCACATTATATCCGCTCCATTTCTATCATTTTTGATAGAGTATTATACTTAGATTCCCAGGCTTCTCCGCTTAAGAATACACATAATCTAACCAGAACAGCAACTGAGGGGAAAGTATCCCCAGAGATCCACTTAGAAATAGCTCCCATAGTAACCCCGCAAACTTCAGCTATATCATTTAAAGCATAATCTGAACTCATAATATACTGGTGAACAATACGAGCGAATTGAGGATCTCTTAAAGCTATAAACTTCTCCCGAGCCCATTCTTCAGCTTTCAGCTTATCATCTTCAAAGATTTCTCTCTTAATAGTTAATCCATTATAAGTGATTGAAGCCTCCCAAACCCAAGAGCAATATATAGGACTCCAGACTTTACATATTAAACCGATTTCTCTGGTGTTAAAACTACCTCTATAACCTTTATTCATTTGTTCTCTGGTTAAATAGATAGGTGCAGAGGGGCTTTTTCTTCTGGTCATTTTACGCAGTTGCGTTCTTCCGTTCTCTTTTATGTATCTTCTTCGATGCTTGTTCATTCCCCTAACTCCTCGGAAGCAGTTATCCCGCATCCAGTGTATAATCTAAGGGCTCTAACGATTGCTCTAGTACTTGCCATTCTTCTTAGATGGGGTGTAATCATCTTGCCTACGTTCTTTGTACTCGCATCTCCTTCATCTGTGAAAGTGCATAAAACCTTAGTTCCGTTAATCATCTTCTCTCCTGTAACAGTAGCCCGAAAGCAGAAGAAAAACTTCTCGTAATCCTCATGAACTGGAGTACTTTCTACAGATATCAATCCATCTTGATGCGCTAGCCATAATAACCCAGCGTAAGTTATAAACTCCTTTCCCTTTCTATTTATAATCCAGTTTTCCTTCCTTAAATATTCTAAATGTGCTTTATTCATTTTATACCTCTGTTTTAATATCTTGTTCTATTAGATCTTCTAGTAGATTGCAGATGATTACTGTTAATGTTGTGATACTTTGATTAATTACTTCTTGTTCTTTTAGATTACTTCTATATCTTTCTGGGGTCACCTCTCTTGAAGATTCGATCAAATTATTGAAATGCGTTTTACTTATTTCATTAAGATTATCTCTGATGTTACTTAGTTCTGTTATTGTTTGTTCTTTGTTCATCTTACACCCCCACCAGATAGCAGAGGAAAGAAAGAGTAGCAGGTATCGCAAAAACTGCAACTGTTACAAGGATATATCCCATTATATTAAGTTTAGATTCTTGGTTCATTGTTTGTACCTCTGATTAGTTAACTTTAATGATATCGTTAATACGCATCTCGAGAACTGCTTTCGAGATCCCATACTGCTTAGCGATCTTCGCTACTTGGTTAAGAGTTAGAAGTTTCTCTTCCTCGATAAGGATGTATAGATTAGGATATACATCATGCTTATCTACTTTCTCCCCGCTCATCTTTTTATAGCCTTCTACCCATACCATAAATAGATTTTCAGCAATTTCTTTAGCGTTATGCTTATTGGCTCCTGAGAGTCTTAAGCGATTGCAAGCATCTATGATTCCTTCATACTTTGTAAAATATTGATATCTTTGCATTGTTTGTACCTCTTGTTTGTATCCCTTATTGGATATACTTAAGTATTGCATAGTTTTCTATAGTTAGTATCAATAAAATAAATTATTTATCTATTTATAATATGATATATTGCTATCATATCGGAGGTAGCGATATGAAAACAACACAAGAAAGATTAAGAGAATCAGATCTCCTCTGGTTTAAATACGTAATTCCAACGGTGCAAGATCGATTCCCCGGAAGCTGGAGAACTGAAAATGGAACTCAAAGAGATCTTAAGAATGGAATAGATTTTACTTATACAGAAGGAAAGAAAGAGCTAACAGTTTCTGCACGGTTATGGAAGAGTAGACCCTGCCAACACTTTGCACTAAGATGGAAGAGAACTAAATATCCAGAGATGGGCTTAGAGATTGCTTCTCGATTGGAAGCTATAAAGAACGGAGAGGAAATCTCAGATCTTACTATGGAAGGCTTTCTATATGGAGATCGATTATGGTTAGCTATAATAAATACAAAAAAGCTTTACACTGCAATAGATGGATTAATCCCATTCATGAGTGAATTTACCGTTGAGAATACAGGACCTGAGGATCTAACTATTTTTAAGAGAGCCCCTTTTGATCTGTTTACTCCTTATGAGATTGAAAAACTTATCCTGCCCTTAAAAACTGAGCCTTGATTTCATCAACTATCTTGAAGATATGCTCTAACTTAGTCTCTAACGTGGAGACCTTTTTATCTAGATCTATTATTTCCTGAACTAGTTCTCTACGGATAGTATCTTCTCGAGCTTGTAAATCTGATATTACTCTATCATATCGAGCCCGGAGCTCTTCTTCTTTGCGCTCTTGTTTGGTTTCTCGTTCATCTGCTCTTTTCTTTAGATCTTGATTCTGCATATATAAGAACGCTGCAAAAGCGATATTAGCTCCACCATTTAAAAGGATGTTCATTAAGGTATCTTCCATCATAGTCTCCAGGATAGAATACCCAGGGCTATCGCATCAGCAATAACCTTAAGAGATTCCATTTTTAAGAGGTCTCTATGAGTATCCATAAATAGAGGCTCGCAACAAATAGCAATAGGAGTTCCAACTCCCTTAATCGTATACCATGCATTTTTTGTCCAATCTTCAGAACTGCATTTCTTTGGTAAGCATCGAACTAGACCATTCAGGGAGGCTCTGCTCATTTTGTCACATATAGAAGAGGCTAGATCGATTCCAGATTGGCTCCCCATGTGAAAGAAAGAAGCGTAATCTCCTCCCCCGCTATTTAGATGAAGTGCGAGATAAACCTGCTTTTCATTCTTAAATCTCTTGGAGTATTCGTTTACTCTTTTATGTCTATCTGGATAAAATCCATCGGAAATAGGTATAACCTTAACCCCGTTTCTAAGAAGCTTTTCCTCTATCATGAGAGATAGATAGCCTGTATACATTGCCTCATAACCCATACCAAAAATGGGAGCAGGCTCTAAGGTTGCTCCTCTATCGGATGGGCTATTGGGTTTCCCTGCGTGTTGTCTATCTATGAATACTATCATAAGCCTAGTATAACTCTAATATCTATGAAAGGAGGGAAAAGATTATTTTTGAATCGATACCAGAGGATTATCCTCGATGTGCAGTACATATCTCCAGCGATTATCGCTCCATGACTTGCTCACTATTTGACACTTATGATCCGTTAATCCGACTCTCTCGGAAGTAATGGAAACAATATCTCCAAGGTCTAAATATCCATATTTTGCAGAGGCTGAGATTTCTATAGCATAGTTACCCAGAGCATGGGCTCTAATCTTATCTCTTGCAATTCGGATAGCTGTCTGCAGATCATAAACATAAGGAGCTTCTATTACTTTCTCTCTGATTCCATACCTGGTGAAACTTATGTAAGCTATTGGATCTTTATACTTAAGAGGTTCTTCTTCCACCAATAAAGGATCTATAACTACTTGTGATCTGTAGGCTCCTGTCATTCCTGCATAAGAGAATCTAATGGTAATCTTATTGATAATCTCACCTTCCAGAGGTGTTAATGGAGATATAATTTCCAGTTCACCGCTTTCTATTAAATGATGAGAAGGATTAATTTCTTGCGAGTATGTATAAAGGTTAAGGGCTGCTTTTACTCCATTTCCTCCCATAACCACCATAATCGGAAGTAAGTCCCATATATTCTGCTGAATCCAATCTAATGCGGAAATATCCAGATCATTAACAAATCCTCCAAACTTATATCTATTTAGAACTGGAGCTAATCCAGCCCACGAGGAATAATCGAATAGTAAATCAGTCTTATCTAATACATATAGAGAGAGGTCTGTAGCCCCCTCCATCGGTCCATCACCATCAATACTAGGAATCCCACCTCTGGAGCCTCCCCAGCTTGCATAATATTGGAAGGCTATCTCTGGGCTCGATACTTGAAAATTATCATACTGTACATTAGTACCTTCTGGACTTCCTACTATCAGATAGAAAGGAACATAAGCATAGAGAAACCCCTTCGGATCTACTGCTATCTCTACCGGATTTGTAAAGGATCCTCCTTGCCCATCAAAGATTTTAATTAGAGAGGTCCCCGGGTTCATTACTTGATGATAAGCAACCTGGAAGTATTGAGTTTTAAGAGTTGCTGTGCCTCCTGCTTGATAGCATGGAGTACATCTTAGATCCTCATTTAATGATATGCTCCCAGCTTGCTCTCGAACACTAGTTCCAAGTTCTCCGAATACGAAAGGAACTATTTTCCCCTTACTTTTCTCAATAATAGGAATAGTATAATTATCTTCAATAATTACATGTTTTTCTCCTAACAGCTTGGAGTTTCTAACATTTAACGAGTTTTCAATAGTGAAAGCTACAGTCCCAGGATTAGCATCTGGAGCACCAAAAATGGAATCCAAGGCTCTCCCTTTAAAGATCCCGATCCTGTCCTGCTGTGTAAATTTAGTTTTCCCCTCTATTACTATAATCATCGATAGAGTGCAGATAGCATCGTTAAGCGTTTTTCCTTTCAAAAACTCAGCAACCCAATCAACCTCCTCGAAAGTAAGCTGTATTGAGATCGTATTAGCCTCTAAATCTACTCCTAAAAGATCGCTCTGAAGATTTACAGGAGGATCAGACAGAGCACCCCGGTAAGGAATTACCCTATTTTCTACATTATCCTCTATATCTATTGGGACCGTTGAAAATCTATAGATAGCTCCAAAGTATTCGATATCCATCAAGAAGCATACATCTCCCTCCTGTATATCGCTCCTTTTTATGGTATTCATTACTCAATCTCCTCGAGGTTTACTGTAGCTACTCTAAACATCTCGTTAACCATCTCTTCACCTATTACACTCTCTACAGTTACTTCTCCTGTAGTTCGAGCGAGTAAATGCTGCTCTCTTCTATTCAAGATAACCTCGTTTTCACCATCTAAACCGATTCGGAAAGCTGCAACATCTATAGATGGAAGATAAACAAGAGGCTCGCGATTACTTAGGTATCTAAATATCCCATTCATTAGATAAGGATCTCCATAATTGGCTATGGGCTGGGCTCCTGCAGTCTGGGAGATTTGCCAGTAATCGGGCTCAAGTTCATTCAATCGAGTTGTATCTATTGGCTCGGTCCAAGCTATAGAAGCAGTTCTCCTTCCGCTGCTCATTTTGCGAGAAAAGAACATTCCATCTAGTGTTTCTTGTGCTTGAATGTTTGGAGCGTACGTTATAGATCTTCCTCTCTGATACTGAGGAGCAGGGAAAGCGACCGAGCCCATGAGTAAAGAACCAATCTGGAAATATCCTTCTAGAGTTGTTTGTACTGGAATCTCAATAGCTAAAGCGTATTGTCCAAGGTTAACCCCATCTAATCTGCTCTTAATGAATGTAATACTATCTGGAATAAGCTTGAAAGTTCCTGAAGCTGGTATAGTGCTTGGATCTGTTAAACTTGTGTCATACTGAAGAACCGTTTGCTTAACGTTGCTGTTATTGGTCCAGATCCCTTCACTATTCATTCTTATTTTAACTATCTTAGTTGTCTCACCGCTCTTTAGTTCTGCTCTCCATCCGATGGCCTCTCCATATCTTAATAGGAACTTCTTACCGGTATCATTTGAGATAAGAGTATTCCCCTTTTTAATATATGTACCGTTAAATCCTTCACTTATATCTACATCTGATAAAACATTCCAGGCTGCTCCATCCCAGCTTTGAATAGAAAACTTACGAAAGTTAACATTAGAAAGATGAACTCCAAGAACATCCGATAATCCTAAGTTCTTCTCCGTTGCTTGTACTACGGGATCTATGAATAAGGGGATTCTCGCTTGAGTTCCTGCTCCTGCGCTTCTCCAAGTAATTCGAGGAGATAAGGATATTTTATGGAAGATATTATCAATAGCATAATCATATCTTGGAATAATTTTATATTGATCTTCGCCCCTTGCTGGAGCATTTTTTGCAGTAATTGCCAATCCTTGATCGATGTATTGATATTCTCCAAGAGGGCTATATCTAGCTCCCCTTAATGAAAACTTACCGAGCCCAGCCTGCTCTCCCGATGTAATGGATACTTCTTGCCAATGAGATTCAAAGGTCAGAACCCCAGAGAAAGAAAAATGGCCCCATTGAACCGTATTCCCTGCTCCGCTTGCTCCTTTGTTGATACCTGTAATGGATTGGAGGTTCCACTTCTTAGCCTGGGCTCCATCTGCTGTCCTATAGTAGATTTCGGCATCTGTATCAAAGTGCCCTATAACTATTTCAGTTGAAGAGGTCATATCATGCGAGATAGTAGCTTTAACTCCTACTTTATCTCTTACTTGTATGGTAGTAGTTGAAAACCTTAACTGGAGCTCTGTGCTATTTGTTGTATCATCTTGAAATATTTTTAGAGCAATATGATCAGATAGAACACTCGTTCCCTGGTCTACTTGCAGCCTCAATCTGATAACTTGACCTTCATCAAAGTAACCCCCAGAATGGGCATAAGTGTATCTTCTTATTGTTCCCGAGGTTGTAATATTTAACCCTTGATCATCTAGAGCCTGAGTTCCCGTTCCTGCTGTGGTGTATTGGCTGGAAGTTGCTGGTAACATTACAGGAATATAATTAGATTCCCAGACTAAATACTGATAGAAATCTGGGTTATCAGACCGAGCAGGGAAGGAAAAGGAAGAATAACCCCCGAGAGCTAAGCTCCATACACTATTAGTATTATGAGCTATTATTTTTGCTCTTCCTTCATGAACACAAGAAGAAAGATTTAGCATTCTATCGGTATTGCTCCCATAGTCTAATATATATCCGTTGGATGCTGAAGTAGTTCCTCCGCTCGCATATCTCCAAGAATTACCCATATCATCTGAGTAATATCCGATTAATCTACCGTTACCGAATTCCTGAGCTATTACCCAGATTAAGCCATCTTGATAAAAGCAAGTAACATTCCCACCGCTCATAACATTAGAGGTGATACTGGAGAATGTAGTAGCAGTTATGGAAATTGTGTTCTCGTTTGCATCTGTCCAATATGAAGAAGATAATCTTATTCCTGGATTTGGAATCTTAGTAAAATTCAACTCTGCAGTATCTGAAATATAAGCTAGTCCTATTGTACCATCTGGAAGAGTTAAAGGGCTCGGCTGATGAAAATACCCATCTGATATACTGGAGATGCTATCTACTAAAGAGAAAGTAGTTCCTCCATCCCTTGATACGTACTGGGATAATCTATTTGTATTGCTAGTCTCTAGTTCAATGAATAAAATAACGGTATTGTCAACCGTTACCAGTTTCATCTTCTTAGGTTCATTAGTACTTGAAGCAATGGAATCAACTAGGCCACGAGGGGAGATCTCCTTCCATGTATCTCCATCATCTAAAGATCTATGAACTTTTACATTAACTGCGTTTTCACTTGTATATTGAAAATAAACAACTAAGAGGCTCCCATCCTGTAATCTACATATTGCAGGAAGTCCCAAGCTCGATGGAGATCCGATTAAAATCTGACTCTCGAAAGTTTTTAATAAATCAATAGTTCCGCTCTGCTTCTGTCTCCTTAAAGATATGGTATATCTATTTGAAGAATCTAATATCTCAGAGACTACCCAGAGAGAACCATTTAAATCACTTACACAGTCACT
>Ga0070746_10002132_pt1 | contig 11745 bp, 13 predicted proteins | sample VirMetDEL_Mar_21_FD_77016 | JGI IMG/M metagenome (GOLD analysis project Ga0070746, IMG submission 77016) | Aqueous microbial communities from the Delaware River and Bay under freshwater to marine salinity gradient to study organic matter... | ecosystem: Environmental > Aquatic > Marine >... | reverse complement strand
TAACCACCAGCATAAGCAGGTGAAACACCTGTCTTTTTAAATATAGATAAAGAATCATCTACATTTTTAACGCGATTACCATATTCGCTTTCGTTTTCTGGTACACGTAGTTGTTGATTTAAATCTTCTACATATTTTTCAAAGATTTCTAATTGTACTTGAGTGCCTATCTTATTAAACTCATCTGGTGTTAAATAACCACGTTGTTCTTTGTTGAGTATTGATAAGACGGTTTTGTAAACTGTATCTACGTTTATCGCCATTTTAAATTTTTTATTGTAAAAAAAAAGGCGGCGTAAGTGCCGCCTTATATATAGTTACATGTTATTTGAACTTTTTCTCTATAGATTTATAAACCTGTAGACCTTCATCAGTTTTAAACCATGCTGCTATTGCAGAGTATGGACTTTCGTCAAAAGGAGTAGTCATTAATTTTTTACCATTACTAACCCAAATAAATGTTCTTTGATCTCCACTTAAAGATATTATATTAGCTTCAGTTGCTTTGATAGCGAAGTTTCTTAGCATTACATTGTCATCGTTGGCTAATTCTATAAACAAAGCTGGATTTCTTTTAGCAAATACTAATATGTCTCTTTTTATTTGCTTAGAAGTCATTGTAGATACACTAGACCCTTGCTCAACTCTAAGTATAGCCTCAGCTTGATCAACTTCCATAGAATAAGCAGAATTCATAGCTTCTATCTCTAGCTCTAAGTAATCTAACTCATCTACAGCTTCCGCAACCTCATCAACTTCTTCAAATATAACACCCTTCATTGGGTGTACATCTAAAAACTTTTGCAAACTAGTTTTATTTCTAGGTACGCTTAATACACCATCTTCAAATACTATATGCTTTAAAGTACATGGTCCTTCTTGTTCATCTACAAAAACACTTTTTTGATTTGTAGCATATCTAAGCTCTCTTTCATAACCTTTTTCTTCATCAAACCAAACCAAAGGATATCTCGAAGTATGCTTAGATGGTATTGTATATGTTAAAGGTTCTCTATTACCAGTTAAAAAATAATTTCTATCTTTAATCTCCCACTTAGGAGTTTCAGTTTTTTTTGTTTGTTTATTTTCTTTTGTTTCCATAATATAATATAATATAATAATTAAATTACTCGATTAAACGAGTTTGTTTTAAGGTAAATTACCTATTGTTATTTGAAACCTGGTCCACCACCTTTGCCAGAGATATTACTAAAACCACCGCTACTAACTTTTACACCAAATGGTAATGTTGGTAAATCAATGTCTTGGTTTGGTCTTTGGCAAGATGCTACTAAAGCTCTATCAAAAGCTGAAGCTATTGATGTAGCATTGGCAGCTGTAGCACCAGATAATGTAAATTCCCACTTTCTAGCTGCTGATGGTTGTATTTGAGTTATTGAAACCTTAGTGTACAAATCAGCAACACTAGGTCTAACAACGCTACAAAACTGACCATTATTAGGTCTAAAAATGTGAACTATAGCTCCTTCACCGTTGAGTTGTTCTGCAGTAACAGTAAGTGTTATACTTCCCGTAAAGTTGGTAGTATTTCCATTTATAGTTAAAACATCTCCTACTTTATATCCTGAACCAGCAGTTATAATGTTTAAAGTCGTAGCGGCTGTTGATCCACCAGAAATAACTACATTCCCTTGAGCGCCACTACCTGAACCTCCAGTTAGATTTAAATTTGGAGCAAGACCATCAGCAACCCATACCATGGATGATAAGTTTAACTCTAAAGGGGGTATTGCAGGTTGATTAAGTTTAAATGCTCCACTATCAAGTGGAACTTTAATTGCATTTTGCATAATTTTAGTTTTAAAATTTTTACTTTATAACAAAGCTAATGGACCAGCTACAGGGTTACCGATAGCATCTTCACTTCTAAGATAAAAACCAGTTCCTAGCACACTTGAAGCTCTAACACGGCCACCAGGTTCTAAATTAACTTGCCTTACAAGTTCTTTTATTGAATCAGCAATTTCTTGCGTAATGTTGTCAACAAAAGTAACTGAAACCAAAAACACTCCATCACCAGGATCAATTACGGTAGCACTATAGTTATACCAAAATCGAATAACATTTCCTGCTTTATCGTTAAAAGTTACATCATAAACGTTGTCAACGTTCAAATTAACACTGTTGCTAGCGTCTAATTCAAATTCTATAAAGTTTGCCATAATTTTATTTATGTTTAAATATTAGTAAAAGACCCCGCCGAAACGGGATCTTATTATTTTTATGCGAAAGCAATTGATGAAATATCAACCATGTTCACTAAAATAGCAGGACCAGAAGCCCCATTTGCTAATTCAATAGCATCATTTATAGCATCCCTAATTCCACTGAAATCAGTTTGAGTAGGGTAAGTTACAGTAATTGTATCTACAGCCGCGTTAGCATCTAATGTAAGTACAACTGCGGTAGCAGTTGGTGTTCCAACGTGTATCACATTGTCACAAGGTAGCAAATCAGCTTTTCCACCATTGGTAGAAGCTACTTTTGCAAATTTTATATATCCCATTTTTTCTTATTTTTAAAGATTAATAAAGTGGGGCAACATAGTTACCCCACATATATATATATTTATGCTGCTTTAAACAACACGAAGTTGTTAGCCGCTTGTACACATAAACATCTCTCAGATAAGAAATGTACTTGCATTGCATCTAAGTCAGAAGTGTAAGCACCACCAACAGAACCAGTAATCCAAGATTTCATTCTTCTATCATCCGCTTCAGAAGCTCTGTAACGAGTGTGTAAGAAAGGACGTCTAATGTTCTTACCTAACATTTGATCGTAAACTGTTGAAGTTCCAGCAGGAACTAAAACACCATCAATGTTATCAACTAAACCTCTTGTAGAAGCATCGTTAAGGTATTTCCAATCAGTTTTGTAGAAATCATAAGAACCTCTTCTAAAACCAGAGAACCCAAAGTTTAAAGCCATATCAGCTTCATTGTTGAATAATCCGTAAGAAGCAGAAGCAGTAGAAGAATAACCTCCACCAGCTTGAGCACCTATCATATCATCGAAATCAAGAGCAGTAGCTCTAGATAAAAACAACATGTTTTCTTCAATAGCGCCTTGCTTATCAAGATTCTTAAGAACCTCATCAAAGTCACCTAAAGCACCTGCGCCAGGAGCAGCAGCACCAGCAAAGCCAGCGTATACATTTCCTCTTTCTTCGATTGCAGCAAATAGACCTTCAGTACCTTTGTAGTCGTCACCGATTAAAGATGTACCAGCAGCAACTTTTTCACCTTCTACCATAGCCATTTCAAGGTAATCTTCAAATCTTAGTCTTGTTTCAGACTCAGCTTTTAAATACCATAAATAACCAGATGTACCATCTTCAGTTGCAACTTCAACCCAACCGATTTGAGCAGTGTCAGAACCATTTATTTGGTACTTGTCTTTTATGATTACTGGAGAGTTAGAGTACTGAGTGAAAGTTGGTTCAATAGAACCTTCCATACCATTCGTACCTTTTTTAAACTCAGAACCATAAACAAACATGTCAACATCAGTGCTAGCACCGAAAGGTTGAGCATTAGCCAAGTAACCTTTACATTCAAACTTAACTGCATTAGAAGCTCCATCAGCAACTTCGTTACCAGCAGCATCTTCTACTCTAGTAACTAAAACTTTGTAAGTAACTAATTTAGTAGCACTGTCAACTAATAATACTGTTTGGTTTTTTCTAACAGCTATGTTAGTGTTACCAGCAGGTAATGTTGGTTCTACAGTATGCACGTTAGCAGCAGTTGTTATAGCAGCAGCTAAACCTTTGTATGCAACATGTAATCTGTTTTGTTCAGACCAAATTACTTGATCAGATGTCATTGGCATTTCAGCGCCAACCATTCTTAGGAAACCACCTATAGTTCTGTTTCCATATCTTTCTACTTCAGCTTCATAAAGCTCTGGTAAATATTGCTGAGCAAATGTACCACCAGCAGCGCCATCAAAAGTTAAGTAGTTTGATGATAATGCCATTCTATTTTGAGCTGGCACTATCGATGCAGGAAAACTCCCGCTTGTGTTAAATCCCATGATTTATTTTTTTAAATGTTATTTTTAGTTTTAATTTTCAACTTAGAACTATCTACACCATTTATAGCTTTAACTTTTAAACCATTTATATAAACATCTCCGCTAGACGTAGTCCTTGCTTCGTTGCTTATATTTTTTGATTTAGCATTAATATCTCTAATGGCATCGGTTTTACCCTGTTCGTAGAAGTGATTAGCAACAGTATCAGCATTTTCAGCCATATAAATAGCTTTGTGGTAGCCTTCGTAATCTTTTACATTACCCTTTTCATCCATAAACTTTTGGACTAAATTAGAAATGCTAGATTGTTTGTCAGCTACGTCACTAGGTTTGCTTAAACCGTATCTAAATCTTTTTTCATTAACTTTAAATTCAAAACCTTTGAATTCATTACTAAAAAAATTTTTAGTTTGCTGTTTAAACATTTCGTGCTTTTTACTGTTCACACCTTGTTCTTCGTTGTATTTATTGTAAAAATCCATAGCTCTCTTCTGATCTTGAGTTACGCCTGGTCTCAACTTGATCTCATCGTAGTACTTACTCTTAGTTTCTTCTAAAAAACTTTTGGCTTTTGCAATTTCTTCTTTCATAGCGAGTTTTTTCTTTCGGACATCTCGCTCATCGTCCACATCCTCGTCATACGAGAATTTATCTTCAAGCATAAAATCTACTTCATCTAAATCTAGATGAGGTTTTGATTGCTTATAATATTCTCTTAATAGTACACTATCGTCAACTTTACTGTAATCAGCGTTTAATCTAGTGTAATCTTCTATAGTTCCTCCAGTGTCTTCCATAAAAGAAACTAGTTTCTCTATGTTTTCAGGTAGCTTTCTTTGTGTTTGCTTTTCCTGTAATACTTCTTTTTGTTCCTGTGCGGTGTTGGAACTTTCAGTGCTTCCAACCACTCCGCTCTCGTCAGCTGAGTCGTCTTCATCTTTAATTTCTTGTATTACCGCTTGAGGCTCTTCTTTGTTTTCTGATCCCACTTCTTGCAATTCCAATTGCTCTTTGGGTTCTTCTTTTTCTTCGCGTAACACGCTGCCCTCTGCTTTTTGTTCTTGAATGGCATCTTCTTGTTCTTTGTTTTTTTGGCTTAAATCAACTTTTATTGTTTTTGGAATTTCTTTTTCTGTTAATTTTTTAGCTCTAGGTTTCATTTTAAAGTCACCTTCTTGTTCTACTTTTTCTGACATAATATAATATAATAGTTAACAATTTTTATTTTGGAGCAAACTGCTCTAATCCAAATCCTCCTAGGTTGTCATTACCTGAAGACTCGAAGTTTTTTGGTAATAAATCATTTTTCCTTTGATCTATTAATTCGCTTTGTTGTGTAGCTTGTATTTTAGTTCTTTTATCTTTGCGATCCTCTTTTTGTGTTTCCGCTTGTGTTTTGGCCTGTGCTTCTACTTGAGCTAGTTGCATGTTAAATTGAAACTCTAACTCCATTAACCCTTTTTTAATCTCTGCTTCTTGTTGCATCTTTTGTATTGCAAACTGAGATTTACCTTGTTCTATTTGTAGTGTGGTCTCAGCCATTGCTTGATTTTTCTGAAGTTCAGCCATTGCAGTTCTCTCAGCAGTCTCTGCTTGAGCTTGAGCTTGAGCTTGAATGTTAGCTTGTTGAGCAGCTTGATCAGCTTTCATTTTCTTAATTCTTCTTTTCTTAAGAACTTGATTTGCTAACTTTATATTGTTTACTTCTCTAACATCAATAGCATCCTCTAAATATATTTGACCGCTTTGTAAAGCTACTTGTATATTTTGTTCAAGCATGGCTTTTTCCTCTTCATCTGGTTCTAGTTTAAGATATATACCAAAATCATGTGTGTTGTTATTTATCAACTCTTCTAAAGTTGCTACGTTAAACTTAGATATACTTGATTTAAGAGACTCTCTAGTTAACGGGAACATCAATGCATCAGACACTCGCAAGGCTATGTTCTCGCATGTTCTAAGTGTTAAATAGAGCATTGATTGTAATATATGTCTAGTAGCAGTATTTGAGTTAGCGGCTGCTAATTTCTGTAATCCAACTAAAGCGTGTTTATCTGGTGTGCTACCATCTCTAGCTTCATTTAATCCGGTTACATCTCTTATCATTTGTAGGTAATATTGATAAGTCTGTATTAGTGATTGTATTTTTTGACCACCGCTAGATGACTGTAATTCTTGTATAGGTATTTTACCTCTGTTAGCGTCACCGTCTTGAGTTAATGATCTACCTATAATACTACCAGTTTGGAAGTACATGTTTAAGGCTTCAGCTGGGTTGTAATTTGTACCATTACCTAAATCTATTTCTGCTAAACCATCAGCATCTACATAAACACCATCTGGAACAACTCTAGAAAGCACTTGCTGTATTTTCATGTGAGTTAATTGAATCATGTCTGCAAAACCAGTTATCCTGCTTACTGTTGACTCAATTCTACCTTTGTACATTTTTGGTGCACATATATTATAATTCATTTTAACCTTAACTGTATCAGCATAAGGTCTTGTCATGTTTTCAGCTAGTTTCCATTCTAACATTTCGTCATGACCTAATATCTTAGCTCCACTATATAAAACTTCTATAGCTCTAAAAGACTTATCAAAGTTTTCATTTTCTGGTGGATTAAAAGTATCTGTTTTTTCTATGGACTTTTCTAATCCATTAGCTGTTTGCTTTATTTTCCAAACTTGGTTAGCATAAGTTTTGTATTCAAAATATAAAACTTGGATATCATTATTGTTATCTCTACCATTCCAGTTCCTAGTATAGTTAGTATTGCCAGGATATTTTTGTATTCTTTCTAACTGTTCTGATGTCAAGTGTGGAAACTGCTTTTTTAATTCTGGTAAACTTATAGATTTGACTTCTCCAACATAATATATGTCTTCAAAATTTGGATCTTCTGTATAAGAGTATATTAAATTAGCTGGATCAACGTAATCAACTGTTACACCTTCAGACCTATTAAAACTAGTCTTACTACATGCTATTCCTAATACGGTTAAATCTTCAGTTAATCTTTTTCTAGTTAAATCAAACTTGTTATTGTCTAATACGTTGTTTATTAACTCTTCTTCAGCTACTTCTATAGATTGCTTATAATCCATTTGTAAATGTAGTGATAAATCATCTTCATCATCTAAATCTAAACCTATACCACCTTCTTTAGATATATCTAGTCCTGTAAGTTGCTTTGTTTTTTTAATAAGCTCTTTATGTATCATATCTCTATGTAGAGCTTCAGCATACTGAGTTCTTTTAACTAGAGATACAGGATCTTGAGCATAAGCACTTATTTCATAATTTCTTTGTGACATACCATTAACTAGTATATCTACGAATTTTGGTATTATAGGTACAGGTTTCCAATCTAAGTTTAAATAAGACAAATCTCCATTAATAGAAAGTTCATCCTTATATTTTTGTATTGATTGTTCTCCTCTACTATATAGTCTTAATCTATGAAAATTATTATAATTGGTTGAAAATCTATCACCATTTCTACCAGACCAAAACCACTCTCCTTCTATAGCTCTACCTACCTGGGTTCCGTACTCAAGTGTTTGTTTCTCTACATCAGGTACCACCTGATCAGGAAATGAACTATTGCTATTAGTATTAACCATTTATTTTATTATTTTTGAAATACTACCCTCATTATTGTATTTTTTAATACCTAAGTTTACAAACTTTGTTGTTCTTTCAGCGATAGGCTTGTACATGTTTCTGTTACATCCCATAACTGCTAGTCCAGAACTTATAGAGGCATCGTGTTTAGTCCTGTTATTTATATTGAATTTAGCCCAATCTTCTAAAGTTCTTTGAAAATACATATCACCATAAGAATCTTCACTTAAACCTACGTAGTTTTCTATATAGGTTTCTATTGCAGCAGCATGAGCTTGTTTAATGTCTTCACTTGAGTTTGGTATACCGCCAATTTCTCTTTCCGTTATTGACAACTTGTTCCACGTTCTGTCAGGCCTATTCATTGAAAATCCCCTATAACCTCTTCTTTTCAAATAGTAAAGTAATCTAGGTTTATTATTTTCTGCCAGTATAGGCATACCGTAAAAAACTAATGCCATCAAAACATCTTCAAAAAATATCTCAGCTGTAGGTGGTCTAGATATATATTCTAAAAAAAAATGATTAGGTGGAGCATCTTCCATACTGTACTTAGTTAAACCATGCAAAGCTCCGTTAGAACCTCTTTTATCTACAGTACCTGAAATATCGTAACTATCACAACCAAAAGCACCTACGTGATCATTGCCCGGGTATTTCACTCCATTCTTTAGTATTACACGATTTTGAAGATTTTTAGGTGGAATCCAAGAAATTTTAAACCTACCACTATTATTTGGTAGAAATATAACTCTACTATCTTTAACACCATTCTCCCATTGAAAGTTACCTGTAGTTACGTTTACAGTGTTATTTAACTCTTCGTTGTAATCTATTTGTTCATATATTTTAACTAGGTTAAATAAACTTTCTTGAGTTTCATCCCTAAAAGCGTGTTTCTCAGTTCTTGGGAATTGCCTAAAAAATTCATTTAAACCATCTTGATCACTCTTCAATCCTTCAGCTTCATTGTCCCAATACTCTATAACACCTATATGTATTGGTAATCCATCAATACCTTGAACTGGTTTTTCAGGAGTATCAAACACTGGCATACCAAAAATATCTATATACCCTTCATAGTTCCACTCCATAGGTATAAACAAAGAATACAATCCTGATTTTGTTTGTCCGTTTTTGTTCCTGTTTGTTACATCCGAGTTGTAATATATATCTTTAAAGTTTTGACCTCCTTTGTCTAGTGCGTTTGAAGTCGATCCCATCATACACTTACCAATAATCCTTCTACCTAACCTAAGACAAGTTTTAGTTACTTTCCAGTTGTTTTTGATATTATCAGGTTTCTCCCATTTACCACTCTCATCGTGGGCTAATAATTTTAGTTTCTCACCATCATAGCTGTTGTCTCCAGTGTTTTTCCAGTCAATAGTTGTATCTAATCCATCTATCTCTTCTAGTTTTTCTCCTGAGTCTAATTTTCTTCTTGTTAATTTCGAAGCCGGAACTCGGTATGCCAATTCAGTTTTAGGGCGATCCATACCATCTTGTATCGGTTTGAAGAAAAACGGATAGTTAATTGATATGGGTACGACTTTATCAGTAAACATTTTCTTGGCATCAGCCCCCGTTTTTGATAATATACCAAATCTAGAATCGCTTGACATTGTGGCTTGGTTAGTGAGCTCTGACGAAGCCATAAAGGAAAATCCTGAACGTCTATTTTTAAGATAACACATCCCATAACTTCTTTGGTCTGCTTTACAGGCTTCCCAGAAGTAGAAAAATAGCTTATTTGATTCTCTATAATCAGCTGATCCGACATCGATTTTTGACCATTGCAAGTACATGTAATGAGTACCAGTAATGTAGTTAGGAGTACCGTTATTATAATACCAGTAACCTTCTTCTCTGTAGTTAAATTCTTTTTCAATGTAATCTACCCATTTTTCTTTAAACTCAATTGGATATTCATCCCACTCAAAAGTGCTTTTTATTTTAGCAAGTTCTTTCGGGTAAGGTTGTTTTTCCCAGTATTGTTCGCTTTTGCTTTCGCTTCGTTTAAACGGTTCATTGATTGCTGGTAAAGCAATGCGGAGATTTTGTATTTCAATGATCTGTCCAATTTGACCAGTTTTACTTATTACTATAAAATCATATTCAGCATTGTAACCATACTCCCACTTCTTGTTTCTATTATTCTTTTTTAGTATATTAGGGTTAACAACTTCTTCTATTATTTTATATAGTGTTTGTTGATAACTCATTTTTTTCTAGTTTCTGGTGATATAGAAAAAGACCTTTCTGGCTTTTTGTCCTCTACTGGCTTATCTTCTAATATTCTTTCTTCTTCTTCAATTCTATTTAAAATCTCAAAAGCATCAAATATAGCTAGCTTTTTTGTTGCTGCTGCATTTTTTAATCTATCAGCAGTTACATCTTCGTCAGTATCTACTATAGGTTCTTTCGCAACTTTAATCAACTCCTCAACTGCTACTCGCCCAGCTTGGATTATACTCTTCTTCGTTTCCTTCGTATTCATGTTTGAGTGCAATATCATTAAATTTCATACAATATAAACGATCTTCGCCAAAATAAAATTCAAATTCTGAGTTTGGCGTAAACGTTATTAAATCTCCTTTACTTATACCAATGTCTTCTAAATGTTTATTAGAATACTTAACAACACCTTTTAGTGGTATTTCTTTATCTAAATTTAAGTATTCTTTACTAACCAATGGTTTAATAAAACAATAGTTAAGATTTGTTTTATACTCATCTTTTGATTTGTATAAGTATATTTGAGTAATGTTACAAAAGTACATGTTATCTTTAAAATAAGATCCACTGTTCTTTTCATCACCTCTCATGTCATAATATCTTCTAAATATGTTATGGTGAACAATTACTTCATCACCTTCTTTTATAGGTGTGTTATAAGCTTTTGGTGTAGAAACAACTATAGCTCTTTTACTTACAAAGTTGTGATTCTCTACACTAGTGTTAACTATAAGTTCATTATCACCTATTTTTTTAACATTTTCATATCTGCCGTTTAATGGCTTTATAATAAAATCATACAAGCTTTTCATTAATATTCTAGATCATATTCAACAGATATAGCCATATTCTTATTGAAGTTTTTCCATGGTAAAACCTCGCTGTTTTTTTCAATAAAAATGCTGTAAGAATTATCTTCAGCGTTTAATATTATATTAGCTATAATGTGTCCACCATAAACTTGTTGACCAACAGAGTAATGCATTGCATCGTTTTTGTAATCCGAGCCTATGCTAATTTTTCTTATAACAGCTTGCATTAGTCCTCAACTTTTTCAAGTTCAGCTTCTATTTTAGTATAAGAACCATCTTCAACATTTATGTTAACTGATCCGTACTCTTCTTCTAACTCCGCTTTTATTTTTTGATCTTCTTCATTTATAGATTTTATCTTGTGAAGCAGTGCATGCTTTTGGGATTCTAAATAACCTATAGAGTTTAATGTTTCGCTTAGTTCTTTTTGAATATTTTGTATTCTTTCTAACTGTTCTTCTTTAATTTTCATTTAATTTAATTTAATTATTGTTTTATTATTCTTCTGGTATTGGCTCTGACCAAGCTGGTGTAGCGAGTAAAGCTAACGCCTCTTCGTGATTTAATGTTTGTATTGGAACTAATCTACCATTTGTGATAAATGAAGGTTCTACATCGTAACTAAGCATTGCTTCAGTGTTAGCTAAGTTTCTTCTCATTGTTTGTGCACTTGTCGTATTAATTTGACTAAAGTCTACAGATGCAGTTTGCGTGTCTATGTCTATTACTATATATGTTGCCATTGTTTTAAATTAAGGTGTGTCTGTTGTTCTTGCTGTTGAACTCATGTTTATACTATATCCGTTTTTATCGCTCCAACCTGCTCGTCCTTTTAAGTCTGTAGGTACAGCTATGTTTGTCCCTACTCCATTAGCTTGACTTCTTGGAGCGTCTCCTTTTAATTCACTTCCTCCCATGTTATCAGAAAGACCGTCATTGGTTCCTATCATGTCTCTAATTACCCAATCAGCTCCGTCCCAAAAGCTTTCTTTACCTAAAGTCCACCAG
>Ga0070746_10002131_pt1 | contig 11750 bp, 4 predicted proteins | sample VirMetDEL_Mar_21_FD_77016 | JGI IMG/M metagenome (GOLD analysis project Ga0070746, IMG submission 77016) | Aqueous microbial communities from the Delaware River and Bay under freshwater to marine salinity gradient to study organic matter... | ecosystem: Environmental > Aquatic > Marine > Coastal... | reverse complement strand
CAATGGATTTACATCACCGAAATCCAGAGGAGAAAGATGGTATGATTAACACTATCTGTAAAAATGGCTCCTATCAGGCACTACGAGAAGAAATTGACAAATGTGTTGTTATGTGCTCTAATTGTCACAGACTTCTACATGCTGGTCAAATTGAACTACCAGGGCGAGTGACGTAATTGGTAGCCGTATCGGCCTTAAAAGCCGCTGGGAATTATATCCCGTGCGGGTTCGACCCCCGCCTCGCCTATGTTGAATTGAGTGTTTTATTATTCGTTGTTAGAATACTACCTAATACGAAACATACATGCCACTTACACCAACCAAATATGACAAAATATACGTCAAATCCAGAAATCCGTACAAGACTCCTGAACCCCAGATATATAATGATGAGAAGGAAATACAACTTAGATTGTATTTTCGGTGTGAAAGTAGTCACTACACAAAACACATGAAAGTCAATTTCTGGTATTCCAACGATATGGAGGAATGGAGATGGACACTCACTTCTGATGAAAATCTCAAGATTATGGAGAGTGGAAATCGAGAAGAACTTCGTGATGCGATGAACGATGTTGCTAACACAGTAGAGTATCTACTTGACAATGATATGATATAGTGTTATAATTTAGATTAACCTTCCGTGTGAATTTGTGCCACTCTGTGGTAATCAAGAGAGGACTTCGGTCCTCTTTTTTTATGTAATAAATAACTCATAATAGATATTGTGCGCGAGAAAGATGCCTCTGTCACGTTTAGACAACTTTCTGAAGAACGTTAAGGGAAATATTCTGTATGTTGATCCAAATAATTTGGATGCGACTGATGGGGTAGAAAACCAAGGTAATTCTCTTGCACGTCCTTTCAAAACCATTCAAAGAGCCCTTGTAGAGGCATCAAGATTCTCCTATCAGAAAGGTAAAGATAATGATAGGTTTGAAAAGACTACAATTTATTTGTCACCAGGTGTCCACCACATTGATAATAGACCTGGTTGGATTCCGACAGGTGGAAATACGTATCTACTGAGGAATGGTGTAACTTCTTCCGATTTTGGTGCTTTTAGTAATACATCAAATTTCGATATCTTTGATACTAACAACATTCTCTACAAATTGAATAGTATTCATGGTGGTGTTATTATGCCCCGTGGTGTATCTGTTGTTGGACAGGATCTTAGAAAATGTGTGATTCGACCAATTTATGTTCCAAATCCAGAAAATAATGCAATTGAACCTTCAGCAATCTTAAGAGTAACTGGTGGTTGTTATCTAAACAGTTGCACTCTTAAGGATGCCGACCCACAAAAACCAGCATATAAAGATTATACGACAAACAAATTTAAACCAACATTTTCACACCACAAACTGACTGGTTTTGAATATGCAGACGGTAATAATAAAGTTAATATCAATGACGACTTTATTACATATTCAACAGACCGTACTGACTTGGATATGTATTATGAGAAGATTGGTATTGCATATGGTCCAGCAAGTGGAAGAGAGATTGAACCTGATTATCCAAGTGCGAATGTAGATATTGAACCAAGAATTGATGAGTATAGAATTGTTGGTCCTGTTTCTGGTGAGGTAGGCATCAACAGTATCAAGGCGGGTGATGGTGTCACACCAACTTCTGTAATTGATGTTCAATTGTCAAATGCAATCATTGGTCTTAATGTCGATACTAACGTTATCATTAATGACGTAACAGATAAGAGATATAACGGCACTTTCCTTGTCACAGAAATTACCTCTGCTAATGAAATTGGTGTCACAGGATTTAAGTATGAAGTTCCTGTTTCTCCAGGTGATCCACTTCCAAACCCAACTGGTACAAGTGTAGTTCTTTCTACTGATACTGTTACTTCTGCATCTCCATATATCTTCAATGTGTCATTGAGATCTATCTATGGTATGTGTGGTATACATGCCGATGGTAGTAAGGCAACGGGTTTCAAATCCATGGTTGCCGCACAATATACTGGTGTAGGTCTTCAAGTTGATGACAACGCATTTGTCAAGTATAATCAAAATAGTGGTTCTTTTGATGATTCAACCACTATTCCCAATCTACACACTGACATTGATGCTGTATATAAACCAGAATATTCAAACTACCATATTAAGGTATCCAATAATGGTTTCATGCAATTGGTATCCATTTTTGCGATTGGATTTTCAAATCAATTTTTAACTGAGTCTGGTGGGGATTTTTCTGTCACAAACTCCAACTCCAACTTTGGTCAGATTTCCCTGACTGCAAGAGGATATAAGAATAATGTATTCACACAGGATGATGTTGGTTATATTACTCAAATTATTCCACCAAAGGCACTTAAACCAGAAATTGTTACAGTAGAGTTCTCATCCATCGATGTTTCAAAGACAACATCTGTTGGAGATACTTCAAGACTTTATCTTTATAACTTCACTAATCCTGATGAGGCACCAAACACAACCATTCAGGGTTATAGATTTGGTTCAAAGAAAACAGAAGATATTAATGTTGTCATTCCTGTAAGTGGAACACCTGAGGTATTCAGAGCAAGAGTTGTCATGGACAACACTGCATATGCCACTAAGAAAGCAACAGGGTCAAAAATTGCACGAGTTGGTAGAAATGTATCAACTGGTAATAGTATTACTAACTCTACATTTACTTTTACCGAAGACCACCAGTTCATTCAAGGTGAATCAATCAGAGTCATTTCAAATGACGGGAGACTTCCTGATGGTTTAGAGAGTAATAAAATATACTTCTCTATTGTTGATGGTCTGGGTAGTAATCAATTACAACTTGCACAATCATTTAACGACTCACTGTCAGGAAATAAAATTTCTATCAATAATCTTGGCGACATCCTGATTGTAGAGAGTAGAGTTGGTGATAAAGTTGCAGGTGATGTAGGTCACCCAGTTCAATATGATACGACAGAGAGTCAATGGTACGTTAATGTCTCATCAGCTTCTACCGAAAATAATTTGTATGCCAAAGTTATTGGTGGTGGATTGGGTGATGCAACACCAAGGTCTTACATAACAAGACTGAAAGATACTAGACAATCTGCAGATAGAATTCATAGAGTAAGATTCGTCATTCCATCATCTACAGGTTCTGATTCAGCAAGACCACCTCTTGATGGTTATGTGATTCAAGAGTCTAGTGATGTTACAAGTACATCAAATACAGAGGTTGCACTTGATTTCAACCCTGGTTCTGTCACTATGAGCAATGATGCTCAAATGAGAAACTTTAGTTTTATTGCTAATGTTGATTATAAGTCAGGACTTGCATTCTATACCACTGAAAAACCACATGGTCTTTCTATTGGTTCAACCGTTGAGATTAATAATGTTACCAGCACACTCTTCCCTACTGTGGGTGTTGGTAATTCTGGTTTCAATGGTACATATGAAGTCACTGGCATCAGTAGTGCAAAAACATTCTCGGTAAATCAAATTCAATCAAATCCTGGTACCTTTACCAATAATACTTCACAGAGAACCACTGCACTTCCAACAGTCACAAGAAAGAAATTCTCTAAGGACTTCTACGTTTATAATGTAGAAACTATTAATGACTATAAGAATGGAGAGCAAGATGGTATCTATTACCTGAGTATTCTTAATGCTGATGTAAAACCATCTGTTGCACCATTCAATGTTGAAGAATATGCATTCTCACAACCTGTTGGAAATCTTTATCCACAATTAGATAGAGACAATCCAAAGTCAACTGCAACATCTGCAGCATGTTATGCTATTCCAAATAATATTGGTGAGACAGTCATTAATGAACCTAAAAATAGTATCACTGGAGAGACTTTAGAAGAACTCTTTACTGATACTGGAGTTGGTGTTGGTATTACGGATATTGTATCGAACAACGTTGGTACTGCATATACAATTTTCACTGATATAGACCATGGTTGTAATAGAATCACCAGACCCGTTATTGATAATCCAGGTGCTGGATATGGTGATGGTTCATCAACCATTCAATACTATTATAATGCAACACTTGAAAACCTTGGTTCTGGTTCAATTGGTAGAAATGCAACAGCATTGGTTACTGTAGATGGCACATCGACAGGTGAAATTATTGATATTGCTATCATGGATGGTGGTACTGCATTTGTCGAGGGTGATACCTTCAGAGTTGTTGGTATTGCGACAACCACTGGATTCAGTGCAGCAACAGGTTCTGTCAATAAGATTTACGACAACAGAAACGACACCATTAGAATTGTTGGTATCAATGATTACGACGGAAGAGCATACAATTCACTTTATAGAGTGACTTCAATTCCTGGACTTAAGGAGATTGAAGTAGAACCATTGGCATCTGTATCACCAGGTATCACAACACTTGGTCTTGGAAACAATGTGTGCGCATCAGCTGCATTCTCATTCGTCGGGCCCTCATTTGATACAAGTAATTTTGTTTATAATAAGGATGTTGGACTTGCAACAGTAACCACCGACTACGCAAACAACTTTAGAGTTAATAACAGTGTAGTTGTCAGTGGTGCTGCACAAACATTCTACAATGGTTCATTTGTTTGTGTTGATAAGATTGGTTTGACAACTGTTGTTCTCCAAGTTGGTGTCAACACTATCACTCCTGCAACGGGTGGAACTATTAGACTTCACAGTGGTGGTGTTATTAATAACTTTGGTGATCAGATAGTTGGTAACGGTAGACTTCATGGTAGAGAAGAACCTATTTACTCTGGCATCACAACTACACTGTCTGCTGCTATCACAAGTAAAACCACTGATACAATTAATGTGTCAAATATGACAGATTTTGGTTTCTTGATTGGTGATTATATTCAGGTCAATGATGAAATCATGAGAATCAAGACCACTGTAAGCAGAACTTCTGGTGTAACTCAGTTGAAAGTATTCAGAGGTGTTTATGGTTCTATTGCAGATACTCATGTGTCTGGTTCAGTTGTAACGAGAATCAAATTCTATCCTATCGAATTTAGAAGAAACTCACTGATTAGAGCATCTGGACATACTTTTGAATATCTTGGTTATGGTCCAGGTAACTACTCAACTGCATTCCCAGATAAACAAACAAAACAACTTACACTTGAACAACAAATTACTGCTCAGGCACAAACAACTGGTGGTGGTGTTGTCAACTACACTGGTATGAACGACAGAGGTGACTTCTTTATTGGTAACAAGAGAATTGCTTCTAATACTGGTAGAGAACAGGTTTATGACACTCCAGTTCAAACAATATCTGGTGAAGACCCATACACTACTGGTTCTACAAACGATGTTTCTGATTTCAACTTTGTTGATAGTTCTGTGGTTAAGATTACAAGAAACGTTGTTGTTGATGGTGGTGACAAGTCTAACATTCTTTCAGAATTCAATGGTCCTGTTCAATTCACTAGAAAGGTAGTCAGTACTTCTTCTGAGGGTATTGAAGCCAATAACATCTTCATTCAAGGTAATGCACAGGTGTCTAGAAAAATCACTGTCGGTATTGCCACTCCATCAGAGGCTGGTAATCCTGGTGACATTGTTTACAATGCAAACCCAGCAAGTGGTGGAACAGTTGGTTGGGTCTACACAACAAACAATGAGTGGAAGACATTTGGTACTATCAGTAGTTGATAAATAATAAAAAAATAGTGGGGGAGAGTGAACCCAAATGGCGATAGATAAGGATTTTGTCGTTAAAAATGGTTTACAGGTCAACGAAAATTTAATTTTTGCTGATTCTGACAGTGATAAAGTTGGCCTAGGCACTACTACCCCCAATAGGAAATTAGTTGTAATTGGTAACGCTGAGGTAAGTTCAGACCTTGCAGTAGGTACCACAATTACAGCTCAAAGAGGTGCCTTCACTGGTATCATTACTGCGAATGACGGTATTGATGTTGGTGTAGGTGGTACTTTTGTATCGATTGACAAACTCGATGCTAAGATTGGTATCGGTTCAACCTCACCAGTCTATACTTTAGACCTTTATGGTCCTGTATCCACTGGTATAACAGCAGCATATATCTATGGCGACCTTGAAGTAACTGGTAATATCAAAGGCACTGCACTTTCTGGCCAGATTTCAGCAGGTGGTACAGTTGGTTTTACTAATGTAACAGTAGACAATAAATTAATTGCAAACAATGCAGAAGTATATACAAAATTCAATATTGAAGAAGTAGGAAGTGATACCTTTAGATTCTTAGTAGCAGGTGACCCTCCTGGTATTGGTTTCACTCAGAACACTGATAATCCAGAAATTTATGTTGCAAGAGGTCAGAAATATGAGTTTCATCTTGACTCGGGTGGTTTCCCATTCTATCTAAAGACACAACCAACTGCTGACCTGAATAACCAGTATTCGGATGGTGTCACCAACAATGGTGCTCAGGTTGGTGTTGTTACCTTCAAGGTTCCATTCAATTCACCTAACATCCTGTACTATCAAGCATCAAATGTTGCTGGTATGGGTGGTACAATTTATGTTGATAATGATAATAAAACATATACTGTTGGTGTTCTGACAGTATCTCAGTTCTTAGATAGTGACACTCAAGCAGACTTTGAACAGATTTATGTTTCGGGTATTGGTACTATCAATAACCTGAAAGGACCAGACTTCAGTGTCAGTTCTGGTATTCTCACAGTCAGACAAGACCAGACTGCTCTGATTGGTGTTTCGACTGGTGCTGATAGAGTCAGTCTTCAAGAGAAGAGTGACAATGTAACTTATCAAGTTCCATTTACTGAAGCCTTAGGTATTGGTTCAAACTATCAAAATTTATATGTTGATAGTGAAAATGGACAAATGTCCTATAATCCATCAACTAATCGACTGACAGTTAATAGACTGATTGGTAATGTGTCAGGTGTTGCAACTGGTGCGGATGATATTAATGTCGATAGTAAAGGTGATAACACTAACTATCAAGTTATATTCAGTGATGCTGGTGACACAGAATATACAAGAATGTATATTGATAATCAAAGTAGTAGATTAATTTACAATCCATCTACTAACACATTATCTTCAACAAACATTATTGCAACCACTGTTACTGCTGGTTTAGCTGGTACTGCAACGAATGCAGACAACATCAATGTAGATGAAAAATCTGATAACACAGATTATCAGGTGTTGTTTAGTGACAATCAAGGTGCTGGTTATCAAAGACCTTATATTGACTCCGAATCAGGTCAATTTAAGTACAATCCATCTACTAATACTCTGACTGCAGCAAATATTGCTGGTGCTGGTGATAATATTACAAACCTCAATGGTTCAAATATTTCACAAGGTACTATCAATGCAGATAGAATTCCTGATGCATCAACAACCGCTCAGGGTGTAGTACAACTTTATAATACTTTCCCACCTAACAGTACATCAACTACCACAGCAGCAACAGCAAATCTTGTCACAGATGTTTATGATGAAGTAAAAACTAATGTGATTCCTCAAGGAACAACCATGTTGTTCTATCAGGAATCTGCACCTACAGGTTGGACAAAATTAACATCTCAAAATAATAAGGCACTTAGAGTTGTCAGTGGTACTGGTGGTGGTACTGGTGGTAATAATACATTTACGAGTACATTTGCAAGTAGAGCTGTTCCATTATTGCAACATAATCATAATGCAAGTGCAGGAAATCAAAGTGCCAATCATACACATAGTGGCACTACTGGTGGTGGTGGTGCTCATGGTCACAATATTAGTGATCCAGGGCATAAACATAACTATAGACCACATGGTGAAGCAGAGAGAAGTTCTGGAAATTCAAATACAGCTGACAATGATCGAGAAAATAATCCAAATGCATCAACTGAGAATGCCGTAACTGGCATTACCATCGTCGCTGCAGGAAATCATACTCACTCCTTCACTACTGGTGGAAATAGCGCAAACCACAATCATAACATTACAATTGGAAACCAAGGAGATTCTGGAGCTTCAATGGACTTCAGAGTTCAATATATTGATGTGATTTTAGCATCTAAGAATGCTTATTCTTGACCTGGAGGTAATGTATCAATAGGGGGATGAGGTGTCACTTGAGTTTGAACAATCCCCTGTTGTAAAGCATGTGAATATAATCTTTGATTTTGATGATTCGCTTCTACAACCTCATTTCTGAAACTTTCTACAGCTGCACCCGTTTGATTTGACTTTTGTGCTATTTCTACGGCCATCATAGGCATCCAAGAGACAGCACATTTCCATTCATCTATTTCTTGACCAGTATTGGGATTTGTACCTCTAACTTGAGTGTACCAAGCACACTTATTTTCTACACATTTTTTCTGAATTAGAGGACAAAATTCACCTTTTTTCATTGTGTTAAATACTGAATTGGTTGAAAATATTTATCTTGACATATTATAAATACAACTAACGGAAGAAGCATTATAGGTAATGTCATTACTTAGGGCCGACAAGATTGCCAATAGGTTTAATAATACTGGTCCTATTATTGTAGGTCCATCGACTGTTAGTGGAAATTTCACAGTCACGGGTATTACAACTGTCCTTGGTCTTGGTGTTACAAATAATGTTTTAGTTGGTAATGCACTAACTGCCAACTATATCACCGCTAACAACGGTGCAAATCTTTTTAATTCAAGTCTCACTGGTATTACGACTGCAGGTATCGTCACTGGTGCGACTTATTACGGTAACGGTGTTAATCTTGTAGGTGTAGTCACATCTATTGCGCCTGGTCCTGGTGTTCAGATTTCACCAATTTCTGGTCAAGGAAGAGTAACTATCAGTGCAACTGGTGTTGCTGTTGCTGGTTATGCAACTAATGCTGGTCTCACCACAGACTTAAAGGGTGGTGTAGCTGGTGCGGTTCCATATCAGATTGGACCTAATGATACTGGCTTCACTGCTGCAGGTACTAGTGGTGAGATTCTTCAATCTACAGGAGCTGGTGCTCCAATTTGGACCAGTCTTGCTTCAATTAACGTATCATATGCTGATAGTGCAGGAATTTCTACGAACCTATTTGGAGGTTCTGCCGGCAGAATTCCATATCAAACTGGAATTGATGCAACAGGATTTATTCCTGTTGGTTCATCAGGTAGAATACTTCTTGCACAAGGAACTGGAGCTCCAACATGGATTGATCCAAAGGCATCACTTCATGTTTCTGTAGCAAATAGTGCTGGTATTACTACCAGTTTAGAAAACGGTTATATTTCTAATGCTTCCTCAATGGAAGTCGTTGGTGTTACCACTTTAGGTATCACAACCGCACTTACATTAGATGTTACTGGTATTACAACCACTAACTTACTTAATGTTTCAACTGCCGCAACAATCACCAATCTGACCTTATCTACTGGTCCTGGTGTTGCTGTTACAGCAATTCTTGATGAAGATGACATGGTTTCGAACAGAGCTGATGCTCTGGCGACTCAACAGTCTATTCGTGCTTACGTAGACGCAACACGTACTGGTATCGCACTTACATTTGATGCTGACACTGGTGGTGGCACGATTGATCTTGATGAAGAGACCTTCACGATTGAGGGTACCACAAATGAAATCTATACAATCGGTGCTGGTAATGCAGTCACAGTTGGTCTTGATACGAACGTAACAATTCCAAACAACCTGGTTGTATCTGGTTTCTCCTCACTTTCTGGTCTGACTACTATTACTGGTCAGTTAGGTGTTTCTGGTATCACCACTACACAGTTCTTAGATGTCACTGGTGTTGGTACAGTTCAAACTCTGGGTGTCACTGGTGTTGCTACTGCACAGTTCCTTGAGGTAACTGGTGTATCGACCATCGCAACACTAGGTGTTTCTGGTGTTACCACAACTCAGTTCCTGGAAGTCTCTGGTGTTTCTACATTCAATAATAATATTGATATGGAAGGTGACATCATCTTTGGAACACAAGGTGATAAACTCATTTTCACTTCTTCTAATTTTCCTGCTTCTGGTGGTTCTATTGAGATTGCCACAAATGGTGCGAATTATGCCACGATTGCGGGTAATTCAAAACAACTAAGAATTTATAATGACACTGATGATACCTACTCCATTGATATGAGAGCGGGTAGTTATAGTTGGAAGGATGAAAATGCCGATTATTATGCACTGTTTAATAGTGGAAGTGTAAGGTTATATCATCCAAGTTCTGCTGGTGGCATCCTTGATCAAAAATTAGAAACTACATCAAGTGGTGTTACTATTACTGGAACATTAGAAACCCAACAATTAAATGTCACTGGTGTTACAACACTTGGTTTCACTACAGTCACTGATAGTCTGTATGTCTCTGGTATTGCATCGGTTGGTTCAGCCATAACGATGTATGGCAACACTGGTATTGTCAGTGCAACAGCATTTTATGGTGATGGTTCAAATCTGACTGGTGTTGTTGGTCTGGTTTCTGTTACCAATATCCTGTTTGTAACTCCTGATGGTAATGACGAAAATGATGGTTATCTGGTATCTTCTGCGAAGAGAACTGTTGGTTCTGCATTAACTGTTGCAGAAGCTTCTACAGTCATTAAGATTTCTGCTGGTAATTACTCAGAAAATAATCCAATCATTCTTCCTGAACAGGTAACTCTGTTGGGTGATAGTTTGAGAGAAGTCTCAATCATTCCACAAAACCCAGATGAAGATCTTATCTATGTTGCAAATGGTAGTTACGTAGAAAATATTTCATTCACAGGTTCATTGAATGAAGGTAGAGCAATTATCGCATTCAACCCTGATAAACCATCTTATGTAACACAGGGTCCATACATTAGAAACTGCACCAACTTCATCTCAAATAGTATTGGTATGAAGATTGACGGCAAACATGTCATCGGTGCAACCAAGGCGATGAACGTTGATAGTTATACACAACTCAACCAAGGTGGTATTGGTGTTTCAATCTCCAATGATGGTTATGCTCAGTTAGTTTCTATCTTCACGATATACAACGATCAAAGTATTGTTTGTATTAATGGTGGTCAATGTGATCTCACAAACTCCAACTCTTCTTTCGGTAGATTAGGTTTAGTTGCTGATGGTATCGGTTCAAGACAATTCTTAGGTACTGTTACTACCGCAACTACTGCAAACTCTCAAACATTTACACTGAATGTAGGTGTTGGAACTCTAGGTATCACCACCGCTGATTATACAGCAAGCACAGGTATCATTACTATTACCACTGATGCTAATCACAATTTCAATGAAGGTCAATCTGTAGAAATCAGAGACCTTGAATTCCAATGTTCAAGTGGTCCTGGGATTGTTACATTCCCATCTGGAAACTACGGACATGTCTTTACCGTAGATGCTGTCGGAGCAGCCAATAGCTTCTCAGCTTACGTTGGTGTATCAACTCTTACACATGATTATGTAAGAGCAGGTGTAACTTCAACGTTTGTTACACGACCTTATGACGGTCAGGTTGTATATCTGGATGAGTTATATAATACTATTAGTGGTGTCACCATTACTAATGGTGGTTCAGGATATACAACTCCACCAGTTGTCACATTCTCTGCACCATCCGAATCTTGGGGTATCACTGCAACAGGTGTCGCAAGACTTACAGATGGTGTTGTAACATCTATCGATATGATTTCAAATGGTAGAGGTTATACAGGAACTCCTACTGTTAATATTGATGGTGCTGCTACTGGCACCCCTGACATCTTACCTACATACTATGTGGTTAGTAGTGCTACTCCTATAGTTGGGGGTATCTCTACAGTCACCTT
>Ga0070746_10002108_pt1 | contig 11815 bp, 17 predicted proteins | sample VirMetDEL_Mar_21_FD_77016 | JGI IMG/M metagenome (GOLD analysis project Ga0070746, IMG submission 77016) | Aqueous microbial communities from the Delaware River and Bay under freshwater to marine salinity gradient to study organic matter... | ecosystem: Environmental > Aquatic > Marine >... | reverse complement strand
TGAGCATAACCGAATCACAGATAAGCGACTTCGGGTCATACTCTGCATCTTCTCACAACCATAGCCTAGGATCCCTATCGGATGTAACAATCACGACCGTTGGGTCGGGAGAGGTCATCAAGTGGAACGGCTCTGCGTGGATCAACAACACGCTTACTGAGGCGAACATTGCCACAGAGTCTGCCTTGACGAGTCACACTGGTAACAGCGGAAACCCGCACAGCGTCACGAAGTCGCAGGTCGGCCTTGGTAGCGTTGAGAACACTGCACTGTCTACGTGGGGAGGCACGGCAAATATCGTTACAATCGGCCAGAGCGCAGTAACGAGCCACGAAGCCGCGCTGAGCATTGCTTGGTCACAGATTACCGGAGAGCCTACCCTAGTGTCTCAGGCAGAGGCCGAGGCTGGTACAGCGACAACAGAAAGACTATGGTCTGCCCAGAGGGTCAAGCAGGCTATCGACGCCCTTGGTGGTGGCGGTGGCGGTGGTGCTACAACCACTGACGTTAACCAGACCTCTCACGGCCTTTCCGTTGGGAACTGGGTCCGGTCAAACGGCACTGACAATCAGTACACCAAGTCTCAGGCAGATAGCGCCACTAATGCCGAGGTGGTTGGTGTGGTCACTGCTGTTGCTGACACCAACAACTTCACGATCACGCACGGTGGTCCAATATCAACAGGGGTTCCTGTTCAGTCCGCCGGAACGCCTATGTATCTCGATCCGGATACGGCTGGAGGAGTTACTGCCACTGCCCCAACTGGCGTTGGAGATGTAATCGTTCCTGTTGGGCACATGCTCGACAATGGCGACTTGATGTTCGTCAACATTGGAATAGGGCTTGTTATTCAGGCCAACGGCCCTATCGAGGGGCTTGTCGATGACGCTACACCACAGCTTGGTGCCGACCTTGACCTCAATGACTTCGCAATCGACCTTGGTGGCGCACCAACTGCTGACCACACGTTTGTCGGTACCAAGATTTCCCTCACCGCTGGTGGCACTGTTGCGATAGGGGATCCGGCTTACGTTGCTTCGGACGGAGACGTTGAGGTTGCTGACGCAGATGCAAACACAACAATGCCGTGTGTCGGACTTGTTATTGCCGCGTCCACAGCTACCAATCCGGTCGAGGTTCTTATCAATGGCATAGCCCGTGATGACACTTGGGCATGGACACCGGGAGGAAAAATATACGTAGGCACCGCTAACAACCTAACCCAGACCGCACCAAGCGGATCTGGAGATATTGTTCAGGTGGTTGGAGTGGCCCTTTCTGCTGACACTATCCTCGTCAACCCTTCAATGGATACTCTGGAGCTAGTGTAATGGCCATAGTAATCGAGTCGAAAACCGCTACGAACGGCTCAGGGCTAGGCGGGTCGTTCAACATGCCTGCCACCCGGCCAAACGGCGACCTGTACATAGCAATTCTCGTCTGTGACACTGACATGTGGGTGCATCCCGGCGGAAGCAGTGTGCAGACGACCGCTGTTTCTGGGTGGAAAACAATGTACAATGGCCCTGACCAATCTTATATCAATGGATGGGTTGGGTACAGGATAGGGTCAAGCGAGCCATCATCTTACTCATTCACCATGGACGCATCAGATGGGTGGCAGGTGCTTGTCATGAGGGTTAGTGGATTCAACACCAACACACCTGTGTCTGGCGTTTTTGTAGATGACGCAAGGAGCGGTACAGCCACCACTGTTGCCTCCCCTCCAGCCATTGCATATGGTTCTGGGGACATGATAATAGGCGTTCAACTTACCGACAGCACGGTGACAATGACCTTCCCGTCATCCATGACGAACGAGTATAGCACCAGTGCTCAGGCTTGCCACATGTCAGTGGGGTCTTATTCTGGCGCATCGGTCGGGAATGTTTCTTCTGCCACGATTGGTGACTGGGTTCATTCAACTGCTAGGGGTTATATAGGCCTTACGTTTACCATTGTGGCAGACAACCCGTCTCTCCCGGTGGCCGGGCCACCAGAAACCACTGTTACTGGTACGGGGACAAGTCACTCGTTTAACATGCCGTCTAATCGCCCGGACGGCCTTCTCTATGTCGTTGTGATAGGGATTGACGCAGACAACATAGCTACCCCTCCGTCTGGGTGGACGGAGATATGTGCTTCAACCGACAACGGTCTTCAGAACTACTGGGTCGGGTATAGGGTTGGCTCCAGTGAGCCAGCCTCGTACTCTTTCACGCTGGACGCCAGTGACGGTGCTGAGGCCCTTGTGTTCACTGTTGACGGTGCTGACACCTCGAACGTGGTTGACGCATCAAACTCAGAGGGTGATTACGGAAGCGTTAGCTCGGTAGGGCCACTGTCATTGACAACCACCTCGGAAAACACACTGTGCTTTTGGGGTCTCGTTGTTGATTCGGATGAGGTTGGCCGTAGCGACATCACCCCATCAGGTCGCTCGGTTGTCTTTAGGGGACACCCTGACGGCCCAAGGCTTGGCATGCAGGTTGATGTGACCATAGAGGAGTCAATAGGTGCTGTATCCGTAGGTGCCATGGACGTGTGGCAGGGCTTCACTGACACTCTATCAAGGTTCTCTTTCGCTATTACGGCTCCTGCGGTGGCTGGACTTTCAGGAATATCCGCATTTAACACGAAGTCCCAAGCCTCTATATCCAAGTGGGACGGAGTTCTTTTAACGGCTGGCAAAAGGCTTAACTCAAAAGCGTAATGGGTATCGACCTAACAGGAAAACCAGTATTCTTCTCCCATGCAGGGGATGACGAGCTTCGCGCACGAAACAAGCCCGGAGGCGCGGTTGCTGACTACATCCCAGAGATCGGCCAAGAGATTCCCCTTGGGGCGATCATGTATCTGCCGAAGTACAGCGCCGCTGACGATCATTACTCTGGATACTACCGCGCCGTGTCAACGGCGGTGCCAAACAGGACTACCTACTCCGCTTTTTTTGCTCTCGTATCCACCAACTTTGGGGTCGGCAACGGGACCACAACGTTCAACATCCCGTCACTACCCTTCGAGGGTGGTGTCATCGGGGTGGATGGCTCTAATGTGTGGGACACTGAGTATGGCGAGAACACAGTAACGCTCACCACCGCTGAAATGGCGGCGCATGCCCACGGGTACCCGCTAGACCAGAAGTCAGATAACGGGGCAAGCAACCCCGATACTTTTGGGTCGGAGGTGTCGGCTACCGTGGCTATGGAGGGTTCCACCTCAGAGAGCGCAACAACGAACGCAGGAACCGCAAGCCCCACTGCCCACAACAATCAGTGCCCATACCACAAGGCTGACGCATTTGTAAAGATTGACGACACCGACCCTGACATCTGCCCCACAGGTAGTGTCATGCCGTACGCACCATATGGAATTGGCGGTGTCACCATCCCGACTGGGTACCTCCAGTGTGACGGGAGCGCAGTTAGCAGAACAACCTATGCAGACCTTTTCGCTGTAATAGGCACCACATATGGCGTGGGAGATGGTACCACCACATTCAATCTCCCCGACTGCCGTGGCAGATTCGTGATAGGTGCAGGGGCTGGCGGTGGGTTGACTTCAAGGTCACTGGGCGCAACAGGGGGTGCTAATTCAGTTTCTCTTGCTACGGCAGAGCTTCCCGCCCACAACCACACATCGCAGGATCATTACCATTACTCTGGTTCAGGCAGGTACAAGCTAGAACAAGGTGCTTCGCCGTATACTTGGGGACTCCTAGACTGGGATCCCGGAAACACGCAGAATGCAGGCAGTGGGACGGCGCATGAAAACAGGCACAAATGCGTAGCATACACATACATCATAGCAATATAGATGGCTGGAATAGGCAAGATATTATCGTTTGCTGGGGCGAGTGCCCCTGACAGGTGGCTTATCTGTGACGGTAGCGCGGTAAGCAGGACTACCTACGCCGCCCTGTATGCGTTTCTTGGGACGACATACGGCAGTGGTGATGGGTCAACCACGTTCAATCTGCCAGACTACAGGGGTAGAACAATCATCAGGTCATCATCCGTAACTGGTTCTGGCGGGGCGGAGACGGTTGTTCTGAGCACTTCAAACATGCCACAACACAGCCACGGAGGTGGCGCGTTCACAGACATTAGCTCTGACACCGGGGCCGCAGACAATGGTGGCACCGTTAGTCAATACAACATCCCGACAGGGGCGTTCAATTACGGGTCTCAGGTTCTCACCTCTAGTGGTTCCGGTAATGCCCACGAAAACATGCCAGCCTTCCTAGCTCTCAACTTTATCATCAAGGCAAAATGACGACATTCGTCCAGCACCCAGATGGCTACTTCGTGGTATGCGGAATCGTTGTGCCAGAAGACGTGTTCATGGATGAGCACCCTGACTTCCCTGAGCTACCTGAGGGCGCAATAACCAGATACTCTCTCCCGGATGACTCTGACATTGTTTGTTTCGACGGTACCAGTCAGTTGCCTGACCCAAGCATGGATGCAGAGAGGTGGATACGTGTCTTCAAAAGGAAGAAAGAGCAGTACAGGGCCGAGCGGCTCGTGAGGTACCCAAGGGCGTTCATGGACCCGGACATTACCGCCAAGGAGCAGGATGATCGGATGTACGAGGCTTTTGCTGAGCAAAAGATAAACCCAGAAGAATGGTTTAAGGAGGTGAGGGTACAGCGATTGGTGGCAAGAGGGGAGCGACCCGTATCCGCGCTACAGGACAGGCGAAAGTGGCTACTATCGAAGGGTGATATGAGCGAAGAGGATGTGGACTTGTTCATCAAGGAGAGGGTTTCGGTATTCTCTTCGTTCCCGCCGAGGCAGTTCGATGCTCAGGTAGACAGGTCGTTTGACCCGCCAAGAGACAGAAGAGAGGACAGAGAGCGACTTGGCAAAAATGCACCGCCGGAAATAAGATTCAGGAGAGGCGGGCCTGCTGGGGCGCGGTGATAATGTCATTGGTGTGTTATGATCATGTTTGTGTATATTGATAGGTGGCCACGTAGGCATAACAACCAACTACAAAAACGATGAAGTATTTCAACCTTACGAAGCGCGACATTGTGAACGCTATCAACGGAGTAGTCGCCCTAGGCAAGCTAGAGCTACCTGTAAAGCCAGCGTTTGCAATCAGCAAGACCAAGCGCAAGCTACAGCGGCATGGGGATAGCATTGAAGATGATCGCATGGACCTTCTATTGCTACTGTGCAACACCCGTGACAACGGCATGACAGGTAAGCCTGAGGTTGTCCGTGACGACGATGGTGAGCCTGATTGGCTGGACAACGTTGATGGCCCCATCCAGTTTGCACAGCAGTACGCAAGCCTCTTGGATGAGGTTGTGCCTGATGTGCCATTCCACCAGATGCCACTTTCTGCTATCAAGCGTTACCGTGTTCAGGGTAATGTGCTGGCTCAGGTGCCGTGGTTGTTCTCTGACTACGACGAAGAAACCGTTGAGGCATCTGAACATGTCCTCTCCGGTCTCCTTGACGAAGAGGCCTTGGATCCAACTGAAGAAAAGGATACCGCCAAAAAGCCGTCTACCTTGAAAAAGGTGGATACAAAGGCTGGCCGGGCACCTGCGAAGAAGGCTCCTGCCAAAAAAAGTTCTGCCAAAAGCTCCGAAGGACCTAAGTCAGGTGTCGATCTGGAAGACCCAGACTGGGACGATCCAACGGAGTAAGACTTGACAGGTGTCCAAAACCGTCTATACTTTGTCTATACAATGTGCATCACACATAACACGACAGGTAGACATGGGACGAAAGACATTCGAGTCGAGAAAAGACACTGACGTAGAAACACTCATTGCCGACAGGCTGGGTGTTATGTGGAATACGGTTCTGCACAAGACGCCAAAGTTCTACCCGTTTGACTTCACTGCTGACGCCAGAGATGGCTCAGGTACTGTGACAGCGATAATCGAAGTGAAGAGAAGGTATATCAACCTCTCATCCATCGAGGAGCCGTTTATATCAGCACACAAGGTGATGGAGTTGAGTAAATACGGGGAGGCCTTTGGCGTTCGTGCTTTGATAGTTTTCGCATTCAACGACACCATGTGCTACTGTGACGTGGCGCACTTGCTTGAGAGCGGTGTCAGGATAGTGCATGGCGGTAGAACCGTTAAGACTAGGGATGATCAAGACACAGAGCCTATGGTTATGATTCCTAGGCGTGTCTTGATCGAAATGGTCTCTGACATCAACAAAGAATGGTACGAGCAATGATCAACCTACCTCCGCCCGGCACAGACGATTCCAAGAAAGCCCTCAAAGAGCTTGAGCGCCTTGGCAAAACAGCCGAAGCAAGGGGCCTTGACCAGTTTGTATGGCGTGGCCAAACGATAGACGTGTCATACCTGAACGTCCTGTTGGATACGTTCGCAATCTAATTTGCACGGATTCGTGCATCTCTCACATGAAAACCGCCACAACAACACTAGCAATAGGTGATGTGCATGGCTGTGTGGACGAGCTAGACATGCTTGTCTCAAAGGCCATAGACATCAACCACCGAATCAACAACATCGTTTTCCTTGGGGACCTGATAGACAGAGGGCCGGACAGTCTTGGCGTGATACAGTACGCAATGGACCTGAAGGAATCCTTTTCCGTCAAGTTGATAAGAGGAAACCACGATGACAGGTTCATCCGTTTCCACAAACACAGGACCGAGGGCAATGAAGAGGCCCTTTCGTCCATGACCACTAGGTACAGTTGGTACGACTGGAAGCCCATTTCAGACGAGATAGACAGTGACCTTTACGACTTCATGGCCAGTGGGCTGTACTATCTCAGGGACATGGATCGAGGGGTTATCTTTGTTCATGGCGGAATACCGCCAAGGCTGAACATCCTTCCCATGGATCCTACCGAGGTGTTCGCCCTGAGCAACCGAAAGCGCAAGCAGTACAACCAGATGATGTACCTGCGTTTCGTGAGTGAGGACCTTGAGTTCGTAAAGTGCTACGAGGAAGGCGCTAATGACAGGTTCTGGGCACTGGATTATGACGGTAGGTTTGGACACGCATACTTCGGGCATACACCGCACCAGTTCATTGAGCACAACATGTACCCACATGCAACGTGCCTTGACCATGGTGGGGTTTTTGGTGGCAGTCTTGCCGGGGTTATCATAGAGGACGGTAGGACTGATGTCACCGTAACGCAAAAAGCAATGAGGAAATATGCCTAAGCAGGAAACTAGACGGATCGAAAACAAGAACTGGGGCCAGATCAAAAGGATGATACTCCAAGCGATTATGCTAGCAGAGCCACCGGATGACACAGCGGTTGCGTCAACGGGTTACGACTGGGATCTCATGGACAGTGACAACATGCCCGCAGTGTCTGAATCTCACACTAGGGCAATATCCCATGACTCACGCTTCGAGGTCACGGTCACTATTAAAAAAAGGCACGTAGTGCCGAAGGTTATCGGCCCAAGAGATTCTGAATAATGTGTTGACAAAATGACAATGGATGTGCTATAATGAGGCCATCAAAACGGCAAGCGCCGTTGTTCTTTACATACTAGATTTGCTGTTGGGCGGTACGCCCTGCGCGGTGTCAGTGCTATCCGTGGGTCGGTAACTCATCCACGGTCCTCCTCCGGGTGGTCATGTGCATAACTCTGGCATTGTTAAGTGAGCCTCTTGCAGGCACTCGCATAAGGATGGGTTGGTACCTTGTCTTCCCATGTCAGGTTAGTACCTATGCTTTTTTGTCATTTAGCGGACCATCCTGCCCAACAGCATCATCTGGAAGACAGGGCCGTGCAACGGTTAGCACGGAAATCGGCGTTATCCTAAGACGATGGGATAGATGCGGATGACTATCGGTGGGTTGCTGGACGGCTCACACGTCATGGGTTCAACTCCCATCCCTGTCTCATTCGCCGTCGAAGGCGAAAGGTGGGGGCTGGGCAAAACTTGAGTCTGTGAGTCTGACAGCCCCCACCACCACTTTACATAACGAGAATGGAGCACAATCTTTTCGATGGCCAGTATGCCCGTGTACTTCGCAAAGAGAGGGCGGGAATAGAGCCTAGGTACATAGTGCAGGTTGTTCGCAGGGATGGCACTGGATGGGACGGGACTGGCGAGTTCTTCGTTGACCCAGATCATGCCAATGCTGTCGCTTACCATCAGGAATCACTTGTACACGAGGCTCTTGGTCAGCTTACACTTTTCAGTTAAGGTCCCGACAGGGGCCAGAACACTCACAACTAAACACTCAAATGTCAAACAGCAGGAAGTCTCGCAGGGCGCTAGGAAAGCCCAAGAGCGGGAGTATCAAAAAGGCAGAAGCGACAGACCATCTACTATCGAGGGAGTTGTACGTTGCGATTGACGGAGAACCCGGAATTGCAACGCTTAGCGAGATACGCTCCACCCTCAATGGGCTTCCGTTCCTAGACAGGATCAAGAAAATCGTCACCACAGGAGAGAATGGTGTTGGCGTTCTTGCAGAGTTGTGGGCTAGGGAGCGTGGTGACATCGAGATCACAACCCTCAGGAAGGGTGATAGCCTTGCTAGGAGAAACGAAATGATGGCAACCTCATGCCATGCACTTGTTGCGTGGTGGGATGGAGAGAGCGAGGTGATGTCAGACATGCTTGCGAGGTTCAAGGCCAAGGATCGCGGTATAGTCCTAATGATGCCGGAGGAGGAAAATGGCGCATAGCAAAAAGGAGATAGCCAAGGAGCTTGCAAGGGAGCTTGCCACCAGACGTAGGGTCTATCCAGCTTGGATTGCTGATCCAAGAAAAAACATGACCCAAGAAGTTGCTGACAAGCGTTGCTCCATGCTTGCGGATGCTATCGAGATAGTCAGGAACGCCGAGGAACAGTCAACACTGTTTGAGCAGAAGGGGAAGTGGTACGATGTCCGCGACTTCAAGAGACTGCCTGACGGTGACTACCTCTACAAGAGCGACGATGAGGACGCATTTGTAAGAATATCAACACCATCCGGTGGTGGAGAGAGGCTTGTCACGTTCTTTTTCTGGTCCACAGAGACGAACAAGCACCCAAACATTCCCCTTGCAGAAATGACCGCCCCCGGCACACAGTTGTATGGACCTATTCCAGAGTCATCACCAAGAGAAAGCGAGTCAGGATTCGACGCCTGAGCGTCTTCAAATTCAAACAGTTTGCAGAACATGCCACAAAATGACAATACACGAAGAGGTTTACTTGGGTATGCCGCCGACAAGTTGCGAGGTCTCATGCACAGAATGTGGGATGACGGTGACTTGGGTATACGACCATTTGAAATGGACGACCCAGTAGAGCTTGAAGACAGGGTGTTGTCCAGATGGAGAACCGGAATGGACCTCCTGATGTCGCCAAATGGCATGTACGCCGTCTATCACAAGGGAACCCTATACAGGGTCCAGAAAAGAGGATCGTGCTTTGTGACGCATCCTGAGCACCCTCAGGCGGTTCGTGATATAGTGGGCGATGTCAGGCCGTATGTGCGATACCTGTTTGGCCCCATACCGCCACTGCCCGGTGGCCCAGCATTTTTTAGCGACATGGACAACATGTTGCCACTCATAGACCCAAGGTAAAAGACATGGCAAACCCAAGAGTATCACGCCTCATTGACAGTGAGATTCTCTCCCCAGAGGACGAGGATCTTCTGGTGGCATATGCTAGAGCAATAAGCCAGAAGCAACAGCTTGAGAAGCGAATCAGGAAGCTACGGCCAAGGGTCGAGGAGCTTGTTGGTGGCATGACAAACGCATACGACGAGCAGATCAAGGTATCCCTTCCTCACGGGCACCTTGTCAACGCCTCTTGGGTGGACTCTTCGTCTACTCCAGATGGGTACGAGAACGTGTCAATGACATTTGATCTTGCCAGTGGCAGGACTTGCATATTCACGGAGAGCGAGGTGAAGGAGGCAAGTTCTATCGTCAAGAAGATGGTCAAGGAGCTTGCGTCCCAGAACGTGTCCACTGCGTCACCCGGCAACAAGACGCTCCGCGTTTCGCTCTCCAAGCACACTGACACAACGAAAGAGAAGCAGGATGTTAAGTCCTTCTCACTGCTCGAAGAGGATGCCGTTGATGTGCCTTGATGTAATCATAGTTCTACTGCTCTTTCTTTGGGTCTGCGTTGTATGGATAGTCATGTCACCTGAGTGGGTAAGGTTCAGGGAGCTTAGGCTTGAGCATGACATGTTCTGGGACGCCCTGTACTTCAAGATGGCAAGTGAAGCAATAAACTCGCACGAAATCGTGCATTTACACAAAGAGATAGGCAAACAACATGGCAAAGAAGAAGAAGAAACCACTCAGTCAGCAGAAACCAATGCGCTTGGCTATCGGACTCCCAGACAAGACGGGAGTACCGCTCAAAGAGGGTGACTTGGTTGAGTTCTTTGTGGACACGTCAAACAACCGTATTCACGGAACTGGCGGTGACGGCAGGGTGCGGATCGTGGATGTCGTGGTGCTAACGACAGACGCACCGCCTCAGCCAGCGTTCGTTTCCATACTGGACCTGAACGGAATGAATGCAAGCCGTGCCATTGACCATGCTAAAAAGATTGGCCAGTGCGAGGACCTAGGAATTGTAAGGGAGTACCTCAAGCATGTCTACGAACACCTGCATGCAATGGCTCCTATTGCGTATAGGCACTCTATGAAGCTGTACATGACCCTGCTTAGAAACAGGAAGTACATCAACCCTGACTTCCCGGTGCAGGAAGAGGAAAAGCAACACGAAAGAACACTGTCAACAAATGACTAACCACAGAATAGACTTCGGAGAAGAAAGGATAACGCCTTTCCACCTGTGTACCCTTGAGGCTAATGGCTATGGGGAGATCCCGCCGTACTCCAGTGTCGAGCATGTGCACCTTCAAAGTGGCCAGTACATAGCCGACATAGTATACCATCTTGACGAGGGCAACACTCACACTCCAAGCAGGGTAAGTTCGGGTTCGTCGGACGGCGAGTCCACTCTAGTGCGTGTATATGTAAGGGCACTGGTGGTGTCTACGGCACGTAAATCAAGACCCGGAACGGTTCTGGTTACTGTCGTCTCATCCCCGTACGAGGATGGCAGTCTAGGATACTCAAAGGTTGACGGTCTGGTGCAGAGGGACTTTGGGATGGATGGCGTTCTTGTTGCGTCATCGTCTCTTTCTCTGTCCATGGCTACTCAGGTGGCCCTGTGTGAACAGGATGAGGTGGCAGACCCATATGGCTTGGCGTTGGACGGGCAACCACTGAGCCGTATATGGCGGGAAAAAGTGAGCAAAATAGACATTCAGAACAAGGTCGCTAATATGACTTGCGCCGTTTTAACCCACCCCGAAGACAATCACCCAACATTCTTGTCGGCAGATGAATACATAGCCACCTCCCGTGGAGCGGAAAGCATGTACACCCCAAGAGCCTACCAGACCGCCGCAAATACTGCCTCTTTCGAAAGTCTACTCAAAGAGGGTTCTCTTGAGCATACTCCTTAAAAACCGGAGGGTGAATCGTGCCCCCGGTGCCCCCGATAACCTTATTGGCAAGCAGTGCGCTAACGATCTCGCTCCACTCAGCGTTTATGTAAACGCCATCGTCATTCTCCTCGCATTCCACCCAGTCCCTTCTTAGCGATATTTGAGACTCCCACCCCGTCTCCCTGTGCCTTACGACGATGCACGATCCGTCAGGTATGTCTACCGACACCGTACCACTGACACCGCTCATAACGCGCAATACTTCGTTTTCTGGGACGTGTATCTCAAACTCGTATAGCTTGCTCAGGGACTCTTCACTATCAACGCCGTGAAGTTCATCCCGCAATCTGGCGTCAATAGCCAATCT
>Ga0070746_10002104_pt1 | contig 11831 bp, 11 predicted proteins | sample VirMetDEL_Mar_21_FD_77016 | JGI IMG/M metagenome (GOLD analysis project Ga0070746, IMG submission 77016) | Aqueous microbial communities from the Delaware River and Bay under freshwater to marine salinity gradient to study organic matter... | ecosystem: Environmental > Aquatic > Marine >... | reverse complement strand
TGGTATCGGTCATTGGTGTTTTTAGTGGTGTCCTGCGTTACCATCGGCAGCTTGTCCAGCACGAATACCGTAAAGCCATGTACGCCCTTTTCAAGGTAGCCGCTCTCGGTAGGTGGTGGCAATACGGCAATCATCGGAAATTGATTAGCCGTTATGCTGTTCACATCCGATACGCTCCTGATCAAACGGTACGAATAGCCGTTAGCCGTTGCAGCCTCCTTGCAGTAGTTTAGTATGTCCTTTATATTAGCCAAAGTATTTTCTCAATATTTCGTTTCCTAATTGCTTCAATGCGTAGGTATCCTCCATAAATTCCTTCACGTCAAACTGCGGGCATAGCTTAACCCACTCGTGCGGCTCTACTTCACCATCCCCGTCAAGGTCATCTGACAGGTCACGATGTCCGCACACGTCCGCTGCGGGGAACAGTTTACAGGCTCGCTCAATCTCCCGAACCAATGCTACTTTCTGCTCTGTGGTCCTGTTATCGCCATCCATGCCACCTATCCAACAGATATGATATGCACGGCTGTTATAGCCTCGCACCCCGTTAGTTATAGCCCAGTCATCTGCAAGCTGGACCACTTCGCCATTAGGCTTAATGATACGGTGGTAGCCTACTTGCTGCCATCCTTTCGACCTCCAGTATTCTTTAATGCTTTCAATAGTTTGCGACTGAGGCCCAGCAGTGCAATGAATAACAATGTAGTCAGTATCATTTCGGCTCATTTTGCGTATATTTTCGGCTCATTAGCTATTTTGATCACTCAAATAATCCCTGTATCTCCATAGCGGGTTTGAATAAATGTCACGTGGGTACAGCTGCTTATCACTGGGGTAGGTTATTAGCCCGTTGGTTGCCTTGCTGTTGCTTAATCTAGGGCTAAACAGTGGATAAGTTCCTGCGTTCTCACAGATGTAATCAGTAAACATATCTAAAAACAGCTTGCCCTTTGCCTGAAGCATCTGCACCGTTTCATTTAACTGCTCAACAGGCGTGCTAAATTCATGCGTGTCAATCATTATCCCATGCCCGCCGATCTTATTGTAAATCATTGGCAGGGCTTCCGCCATTGCAAACAAGGCTAAGGCTCGTTCTAATCCTTGCTCATGGTATGGTGTGGTATAGATAGACGTTGCCTCAAAGTAGTTAGCTGTTGCATAAACCGCTGTCAAGTCTTGTGGTTGTCCACCCGTGGCAGTTACCGCTGATGCGCTGTAAAATAGCCCTGCTTTGAGCGTGTCCTTGTCATCTGTGTATCGGTGAACAATGTAGCTTCCCGATGCATATTCGCCGCTTACAGCCCATCGCTGAAAGGATTTAGCAGCACTCATCATGTCCTCGTACATTTCCTCACCAACGGCAGGACGCAGCCAACCATATTGAGCTGCAATAATATGCTCATCATGGATATAGTTTACGTCCATATTGGTATTGTACGTTGCAGCCTTTACAAGTACCTGCTCTGATGTTATTAGTGGTTTTATCATTGTATCACCATCATTTCTGCTGTTTCATAATCCATTCCAAGGCAAAGCGCAACACTTCTATCTTCCGCTCGTCTGACATCATTTCATCATTGAGGATAGTCATCATTTGCTGAATCTGCTGCCCCTGTAATGCCCCGTCTGCCTCGTTAATCGGTGGTGTGTCAATTATCTCGTAATCGCTCCACCATTTGAACTCTGTGTTTATCTCGTCAAGCTGACCCAACAAAGCCTTGCGCCTGCGCTTAATGTCCTTCATGGCAACGCTGTACTCGTTCAGAATCTGTTGGTTATTGCCCAACGCCCCTTGCGTCTGCAATCCTGCTAGGCTCCTCTTCCATCCACAAGCACTTACAATGGTGTCCTCACATACGCCTTTGAGTTCCGTGTAGCTGCCGTCAAACTCCTTAGTCAGTTCCTGAAACTGTGAAGTACTTTCACGTCCACCAACCAAAATGATAATCTTACCCGTATTGCCTCGCTCCGTTCCGACCAAATCCCGCTTGACGCTGCGAACCATCGCCTCAACTTCTTCATCATTCATCCCATCGCTGTTGAGCGTCAGGATGCCCGAACCGAATAAGCCGTTATCAAACATATTGGCGTTGAACTGCCCGATAAGGGTTTCTAGCTTGGCGTAGTAGATAGCCCCCTTCCATTTGGGTAGTCCGTAGTAATCAAAGCCTGGTTCATAGTCTCGTATTTGAACCATACTAAACTCCCCATCCTTGCCTTCAATCGTGCCGAACTTAGGAAACTCGGGAATTTCGTAAGGCTCAAACTCTGCACGCCTGCTGTTAGCCCAGTTCTTCGAAATGAGAAACGTATCTAAGTCTGCTTTGCGCCTAACCTTTACGCTATCAATATGATAGATGTTAGTAGCACCGCCAAAGCGATGTAGCAAGGCATAGGCGTTGCCCGTCAGTTCGTAATCCATCGCCCAGTGACGGATCAATGCCTGATGGCTGTAACCCTTGCCATTTACGTAGCCTTCACCGCTGTCATATTCAATATCCTCTCCTGCGAAGTAATCCGCTTTGGAGGTGATAACAGCCCCTAATGTAGGCGATTCACGGAACAGCTCGGCGCATTCCTGCGGGAATAGGTTATCATTGCCGAAGCGTATCTCACCACTACCCCTGCCTTTAGCCCTTTCAAGGCTTAGGCTTGGCTGCGGTATCTCCGTCCGTGCCAGATTCAGAACTTGAATCTGTGGCTTTGTTAGGCTTTGGCTTGCTTTTCTTTTCGACTGACTCAATGTAGTTCGGTTTAGCTGATTCAATTAGTGCAATCTCTTTGCGGGTAAGGTTATCGGATAGGTCATATTGTATGCCCTTTATCCAAATACTTAACCCTTTATATTGCCCTTTAATTCGTTTGTTAGCCATGTTTTTTTATTGAACAAAAAAAAGGGAGGGGCAGCAGCCCTCTCCCCCTTCGTTGTTGGTTAGTTAATTGTTACCCTGCCAACCATGTAACCTTCTGAGCGGCTGTGGTGGCGCTGTCGCCTGAACCGTCATATTCGTACATTGGCTCGGTCTGCATTGCCTGGAAGCGAAGGATAGCATAGTTACCACCCTCAATGCCCCTTTCGTGCGTCTGCTCAAATCCTGTGCTTTCAAACTTCACGCCATCTACTCCGAGGTTGTTGTCAACCCCGATAAGCATGAAACGTCCGTCGTACAGGTAAGCAACCCCGACAAGGTTACATTTCTTGTTGATCTCATCAAATGCCCTACGCTGTGTCTTGTCAAACTTGGTGACGTCTGCTTCAATTTCAATCGTGTTCATGCTGTTGCCAAATTCGTTTTTCTCCATTGTCTCAGAGATTTGACATTGCTGCGATTTGAACTCGATCTCCTCAAACTGCCCTGAAGGTGCAATTGAGGTACAAACGAAGTCACCAGTTGCGGCAAGCGTAACGGCAGTGATGTCGGCAGCGTCTGCGATATACAACGCCCGCACGCCTGCTGGCTGCGAACAGTTAATGCCGCTTGCGCTGATTCCTACTCCTGCTGTTGTTAGTGCCATTGGTTTATGTTTTTAAAAAGGAAGGGGCGATTGCCCCATTCCTTAATGAATTAAATTTATACTGACTTGTAAGCTACGTACAGCTCGGTATGAGCTAATTCCACGTCCATCTCGATACGGGCGCGCATCTTAACTTTGTCATCGTCCATTGAGTACCAAGTATCAAAGCTAAAAGCATCTGTATCAAGTGCGATGTAGTTGTTAGCGTTGGTGGTTAGTACCGCATAGTGGTTGAATCCGATGTCAGAGTTAGCAGCAAGTACACTGTCCCAGCGTGGATGGTAGAAAATTGGAATACCATCGTAAGAAAGAACAGGTACACCGCCTGTCATATCGGAAGGAATAACTTGAAGGTTAGTAGCTCCTGTGTCAAACCCGCTCAATGATTTGCGCAAGTTGCGGTACACCGAGTAAGTAACGTGGAACACCTTGTCCTCACGACCAATCAACGTCAATGGTGCGTTGTCAATCATGGTATTCAGGATGTCAAGTGCCTCATCAGTTTCAAGTGTTCCTGTGGTAGTTCCTACTGAAGTAGCTGTCAAAACGTGGGTTATGTCAGATACCTGCAATTGGTTTCCTCCACCGTTCCAAGAAAGGTATAAACCACTCACATCATGATCACGCAAGTACAGGTCAGAACCTGTGGCAGCGGTAGCATTACCCCAGAAAAGGATATCGAAGATGTCATTAGCAAGTCCTGCCTGCGCACGGCTCTGGATAGCCTCAAGCAGTTCAGTGCCTTCCATGTCATTTCGCATATTGCCGACTTTGAAGTCAGCACCGAAGTAAGAAGGAAGGAAGCTGTCTGCACAGAAGTCGTAGTTCCATACAATAGGCTTAGGCTCTAACGCCTTATCGGTGATGGTCACACTACCTACGGTGGTAGTATTACAGCTTGCTCCGTCACGTGCGCCGCCTGTCAATCCTGCAATTTCAGGAACCTGAATTTTGCGGGTTACGGTTGGGAGAATAGTAAAATCGGACAGTTGTGCCGATGGTCCTACTAAGGGATCGAACAGAATTTCGGCTGCCCGTTGCCCTTCATAGGAAATTGTGTTGGTTATTGAAGTTGCCATTTATAAAAAAGTTTTTTGGTTTATCGTTTTTTCCAAATGCGATTAGCAAGGGCATTGGCAGTAGCCATGTTGGCATCTGCTTCGCCTTTTCCGCCTTCGCCTTCAGTGTCAATACCGCTAGCTAGCTTGCTCTCAAGTTCTGTAACCTTCGCTTCGAGGTCAGCAACCTTAGCGGCATTAGCTTCAGCGTCTGCCTTAGCTGTTTCAGCTTGTGCCTTGTAATCATTGATGACTTCTTCTAAGCCAGTCACCTTAGCTTCAAATTGCTCCACACGCTCCTCGGTGATAGCTTCCATGGTCACTACTTCTTCTTCAGTAGTTTCTTCCGATTGCTCTTCCACCTCGGTTTGTGGTTTCAGCATTGCGAGAATCTTATCCTCCAATGCGTTGAATCGTTCGATTAAATTCATATTTTCAGTTTTGTTTGATTGCATTTTGGTTAAAGCCTGAACAGCATTTGCCTTGTTGAAGGCAGCGGCTTTGACGGTTTCATATACCTCGTCAATAAACCCTAGTTCCATTGCTTCCTCTGCTGTCAGCCACTTTCCATTTCCATCGTTCTCGTCCATCAATGCCTGCACCTCTTCCACGCTCATTCCTGTGCGCTTGCTGTACATACGGGCTTGGTTGTTGTCTATCACGCCTAACTCCTCGATAAGGCTTTGCAGTTCAACCTTGTTTCCTACGGTAAAGGTCCAGGCGTTGTGAATCAAAAAGCCAATATTAGAGGCTGCCTTAATCGTATCGCCTGCCATTGCAATTAGCGTTCCCGCTGAAGCTGTCCATCCTGTGATGTTCACCTCAACCCGTGCAGGGTTATTTGCCAGTACGTTATGAATGCCGATGCCGTGGAAGTAATCACCCCCCAAGCTGTTAATGTTTACTACGATCTTGTCGGCTTTAATGCCTGCAACGGCTTCAATATCTGCCTTAACCGTTTCGACTGTATTGCCTTCACTAAACCAATCCTCGCCAATTACGCCATCAATATCAATGGTGGCAGTATTGGCTTCGTTGCGAATAGTGATTAACTTCGATTTGTAACTGTGCATAGAATTTGCTAGTTTCGCAATGATAACCATTGCAAGTGCAGTGGTAGTTCTACAATTTTTGTAAAAAGTGTAACTATGAACAAACGACTAGAAATTGCAAGCAGGCTGATGGCGTTTATCAATCCACATAATATGGATGACCGCACTTTCGCTTCTTTTGAAAAGAGCGTAAAAAATGCATACGGTGATGAAATGCCAATGGACGAAGCTGTAAGCCGTATGTGCTTAGCTAGTGCTGACAACCTAATTGAGATTGAAAAGCAAACCCGCAAACCTGAATATACGGGCGAAGAGCATCTACCTCCCAATCTTTTTAACAGTTAGGTTGCGGGCATTGTAAACAGTCACCACGCCTACACTATACTTACTAGCCACATCGTATGCCGCCTGACTGTACCCGCTGCCATTGCGCACAGCGTCCCAGTAATCACGCCTTATCGCTTCATTCCTCACGCCCCGACTGCATAGGTCGGGGTTTTTTCGTACTTGCTCTACTGCCTTATCCAAGTGTTGCTTCATTTGCGTTGTTCTGAACTTGCAATGCCATAGCCGTTGTATCAGTTGCCACATTCACTACTTTGATCCGCTGACCCGTATCAGCCACCCGCTGACTGCTTGTTTCAATCCTTGAAGCCGTTGCCCGTTGCGTATTGCTGAAATTAGGCACTACCCCGCCATCTGCAAAGCCAGGCACACCGATTGCCCTGAAGATGTTAGGCGATGCGATAGCCGCCAACCGTTGCTGTTGCTTATCATTAAGTATCACCTCACCCGTGCGGACCGTTGCCAGCACGTTATCGCCATTGGCTAAGGCGGGGATATTTTGCGCTGTGGTTGGAACTACCCCGCCCTGTCCGCTGCCTAAGTCTGCCACCTGTCCACCTTCTGCGAATTGTTGCGCTGCGATGATGCCCGTCTGAACAGCACCAATAGTAGCAATAGCGGGAATAACAGCAAAAGCAAATGGACCCAATGTACCTAAGGCATTAGAAATACCTAATGCAGTATTAATTAGTGATTCGATAATTGCATTAGCCTTTTTTTGCTTCGCCTGCTTCTGTTCTATCTTTTCAATCTCCGTTGCCTTTTTTTGTTCAGCACGTTCAATCCTTATGCGCTTATCTTCTTCACTTAATGTACTCGATTCTATTGCTTCTTTTTCTGCCAATGTCTGCTGCTCGATCCGCTGCTTTTGATTTTCAAACCTAGTAGTTAGGGCTTGGTCTATTGCAGTTACACTTGCACCCACCAATACCATTGCACGCTCAAAGCCTTGCCCCTCTTGTGTCAGTTGGCTTAACTGTTGCATAGCACTATCTAAGCTAATGCCTTTCAAAGATCCAAGTGCTAATTGTGCCTTAGCAATTCTTTCTTCAAGCCTTGTAGCAGGTGGCACAAATTCATTATCTATTGTTTCACCAAACAACTGCCCCTGTAATGCCATCTCGTCTAGCAGTTCAGTCGTGCTATCAATTACATTATTAAGGCTTACTTGTTCTTCAGATAGTTTCGCTCTTGCTTCTTTTTCTTTAGCTAATTCCTTTGCCGCTTCTTCCGCTGCTTTCTTACGTGCTTTTACCTTTTCATCTATTGCATCCAGTTCCCGCTGGTGCATCTCTTCCGCTCGTGCATCTAGTCCGCCTTGTTTACGATCCCTTCTTGCTCTGTCATCTGCCAACCTTTGCTCTACTTCATTTACCCGCTCAATAGATGCCTTGAGGTTATCCCACCCTGCACCCGCTGCCTTTGTGCTTTCGACTTGCTTAAAGTTTATAGCAGTTAGGTTAGTAATCTTTCCTGCCGTATCATCGCTAATTAAGCCCAATTTATTAAGCCCAACAGTAACCAATTCAAGCCCCTTTACATAAGGGTAGAACGCTATCTTTAGAAGATTGACAATATTTAGCTTAAGCCATTCAATACCCTCTGAAACCTTTTCAAATGCAACCCTAAATACATTCATTCCTTTTTCAGACGTAGCCAACCAAGTGACCAAACCACCAAGTGCTGCTATTACTAACCCGATTGGATTCATTGACATTACAAAGTTCAATGCAGCTTGAGCAATAGTTGCCCTATTGGTCCACGCTGTTTGAACTTTCTTAATGGCAATCATAGCCAACTCAGCTATTTTCTGCCTAGCCAATATGCCTGTGTAAAGTGTAGTGGTCACTGCTAATGCAACTAATAAGCGTTTATTTTCAGATATGAATTTACCTACTTCGCTAAATGCCTTAATTATACTTAGCTGACCTTTTAAAAAAGCCAACTGAATTGGAATTAACTTTGCGCCTAATTCCTCACGCTGGTCATTGTATGCGTTAGTCAGTTGGTCTACACGCCCCGCTTGTGTGTCAGCCAATGCACTTGCAGCTCCCTGAAATTTAGCGAACTCATTTAGGACAGCATTATATCTCTCGTTTGCGTCTGCTGTTTCACTAAGCCTAATTTGTGTACCTCGCAAAGTAGTGGATGTACCGTTCAGGATGTTATTCACCTTTGTAGCAGCTTGGCTCAAGTCCTGCCCACTTGCCGCAGCGTAGTCTAATATAAGGGGCGTTAATCGCTCTATCTCGTCCGCAGTTGATCCGAATGAACCCAACAATCCCTGCATCTGGATAATGGCTTCATCGCCAAACGTGGTCTGCTGTTGTAATGCTGCCGTCTGCTTAATCAATGCGTCAGAAGCCTCGCCAACAGCAAACTGTAACTGCCTTTCTGCTAATTCTTGTGTTTTAAATAGTTCAATGCTTTCAGACATTACCGAGTTGATGCGCTGAAATACCATTACCGCTGCCGTAATGCCTGCGGCTACCGCTGCAATATTATTCTTTACATTGTTTAACGCCCCCTGATAGTTACCTACATTCGCCTGATGCCTGCCTAACGATTGGTCGAACTGCCTTACCTGTTTGTCATTGGCTAGAAATTCAGTGCGTAATTGTGCTAACCTTTGCTTACCCTTTTCTGTGTTAATGTTCACACGCTGCATCTCGGCAACCAAAGCCCTGTTTCGTTGCCTCAACCCCTCAATCGTGTTCGTATTGGCTCTTTGACCTTGATTTAACTTCTTTGTTGCCGCTGTCAGTTTGGTCTTTTCCTGCTGTAAGTTTTTTATTCTCACAGTCAGATTGCCCATTTCCTTTTTCTGCTCTAGCGTAGCAGTAGTACCATTGGCTGTATCTTTTTTCAGTTGCTTTTGAGTGGCTCGCAACCTGTTCATTTGCTGATCGAGTTCACCTATCTGCTTGTCAGCTTGGTCTAATCCCTGAAGTTCTAACCGAACTATTATTTTATCTTGCGCCATAACCTATAAAACCAAAAAACCCGCCAAGAAAGTTCCTAGCGGGTGGAAGGCAGTGTGTTCTAATTACCTTTTGTTGTACTCCCTTAACACTTCAAGCCTAGTCATTGGCTTATATCCTTCTTCGCCATACGTTTTAATAGAATAGATGCTTTGCGCTATTAGCGTTTCAAACCATTCATAATCTTCTTTACTCATCTTAGTGTCAGCAGCAATGGCACACATAGCAGATAGTATATCGTGAAGGTCAGGTGCTACTAAGTAATCGTTTGGTGCAATATTCATGTGTTTGTATTTTAGTATTCAATCTCGTAAGAAAAGAAATCCTCAACCAATTCAGCAATTATATTATTGTTGCCGTTCTTACCATAACAAACCCCCAACACTTTAAGGCAGTAACCATCTTCGCCCATGCCTCGGAACATTTCAGAAACAAGGTTGTCGCAGAACGGATCATCAACAATCATGTCCAGATTGCAGCAATCATAAATAGATAAACGGTGTTCAGTTTCTAATACGGGTTGCGATTCAATGCAGAAAAAGTCAGAGGGTTCGCTATCGCCTAAATCCACGCCAAAGACGGCTGCGTCATCTAAGAGGTCTAATATGTGTTCCTGAATAGACTGCTCTGTAAACCATACGGTGTATTTCATATCACAAGTTTTGATTGACTTGCAATATACTAAGCGTCCACGTCATTTACAAGTATCAAACTAAATCTACCCCGCACCACCTTCAAAGTTTATCAATTCATTTATCGTATTACTGCCAAAATCCACCGCTGACCGCTGCACCATCTTAACCAATTCAACCTTTGTCGAGCCTTCCGACTGTGGTTTGTAGTTTGTTATCTTGTTCACCCGATAGTACACCCCGTTGATATGCACGGGCTTTCTGAATCCATCGGTTTGCATAAATGGCAGGATGTCGTAAGGGCGCAAGCGGAACGATGCCTCATAAATAGTACGGTTACGCAGGTCACGGACCGTTTCATTGTAGTACCTGTCCGCCAATCCTGTGCCATCGCCATAACTTGCCCAGCTTAGTTGGAACTTGCTAGTGTCATCGTAATTCACTACCCATGCCTTAGGCACGTTTAAGAAGTTATCAAAGTTGGCCGATACCTCAAAGCTGTTGGTCGGATCAACACTACTCACTTCAGCCGTTGCCGTGTCGTCATAATACACCCATGCACGGGGTCGCAATAGATAGTCGTCCTCGCTTGTCCATTCGTAATGTAGCAGGCGTGGTTCAACATCCCTCTTAATGCTCGCATCCGCTGGCTTGTCATCCAAGATAAAAGGCATCTGGACGTATGCCACCACACCGCCATTTATCTTTGCATCCTCGTATTTATTGATGGTCGGCACATAGCCCTGTTTTATCGTCGTCCTGCCTGCGTTGTATTCAGACGGGAAGGTGTATAGCTGCCTGAAGGGTTGGCTACCAAATGCATCTTCCCATTCTTCGGGGTAATAATCACCTAAGCCATCCCACTTAAACTCCAGCTCATCCTTGTACTCAGACAAGTATTTGATTTTAATTCCTTCGCTTACGTCAAGTTTATCGCTCCAATCCACTGCATCTGCTATGCCTTTGTAGTACCCGCTGTGCGCTGTGCCATCTGCACCCGTCCAATCGTTGCGTGGTTCAATCAGCACCGTGCGTGTCTGCGTGTCTGTATCGAAGTAGAGGTTGTAGGTCTTGGCGATGTTGGCGAGGAAGTCGAGCTGCTTCTCTTCTGGTAGTGTAGTGAAAGGTTTGTAAGTGTCAAAAAGGGCTATCTCGTTTTCTTGGTAGATGTTTAGGCTATGTCGCAGTATTGAATCTAACAAGTTGGCACCCGTGCCTGCCCATGTGTATAGGCTATTGAATACATAGTTGCCGCTTGCGTACAAGTAAACTCTTTCAGCAGTAATATATGCCACATCGTTGTAGTTATCTACCACATAATTGCCACTAACTTCTTGCGTGTCACCTCCTGTATCCCTAAACTCCCATACACATTGACCTAATGCTAAAGCACCTGTTGTAGTTCCTGTTATCTCTGCATAGGCATTCACGTAGTAATAGCCATCATAAGGAACGGTAATAGGTAGGTAATCATAAGTTCCACTAACTGATGACGAACCAAATGGCGTAATAACAGCAGTTGTAACCGTGCCTAAAATGTTCTGTCCGTCTCGTATTTCTGTCGCTTGGTCGTAGGTGTAGTATTCACCAATGCCTGAAGTACCTGTATAAGTAAAGTCAGCAGTCACACCTGTCGCAAGGCTATCAACTTTATCTGTTTCCAACCTTGCAAACTGCCCACCCAAGTAAACTGTAGCCGTGCATTCAGGCGTGGCGATCCAATTACTGCTCACCGTGTAGCCAACATTCTCGAATATCTTATCCACCAATGCCGACACCCTGAAGGCGGGTCTGAAGTCGTGCGTGCTGACACCAAACGGAACGCCCGTTGTGCCTAACGGATATGCACCGCTCACCCATCCACCGTAATTGATGAGCGGGTAAACCCAATCGAGCGTACCTGAAGCTGCTGCCAGTACCCCTGCTTTATTAAATACCGCTGTGGTGGTGGTGTCCAATTCATTCAGCTTTGCATCACCAATACGGCTAAACCAATCAGCATTGCCGCCAAAGTAGGTCATTTCATATTCACGGGGTGCGCTATCTTTTAGCACGGCTGCCACCTTTGCATAGCCCCTATCCCAGCTGACACCATCGGCTTCCAGTTCGCTAATATTGCGACCGTACACCACTCCCGTAATATTGTCATCCTCGATCATATCCTGATAGATATGTTCAAAGGCTGTGTTATTGGCTTGCGTTGCAGGTACTTTGAATGTCTGCGAGTAGATTCCTTTGCGCTTG
>Ga0070746_10002101_pt1 | contig 11841 bp, 17 predicted proteins | sample VirMetDEL_Mar_21_FD_77016 | JGI IMG/M metagenome (GOLD analysis project Ga0070746, IMG submission 77016) | Aqueous microbial communities from the Delaware River and Bay under freshwater to marine salinity gradient to study organic matter... | ecosystem: Environmental > Aquatic > Marine >... | reverse complement strand
TTTAGCCGCGTTGCTAGCATCTGCAGGCGCAACTTCTGCTGTAAATGAAGCACCAACTGTTCCGGTTATATAAACAGGCGTACCTTTTGTAATTGTACTTCCCGATGTATTTTTTACCCCAATTTTAACCGCTTCCCCGTCTCCCACTGCATCAATAGTTACTTCAGAAGCACTATTTCTTGTTAATGTAATATTTGTTCCAGCTGTTAATTGAACAGTTGAGTCTGTACCAGAGCCAGCGTCTAATAATAAATCAACATTATTGCCATCTTGTGATGCGCTAAAAGTGTAAGTATCACCCTGTGAACCTGTTCCAAATTTTGTATAACTCCCCATTAAAGAGTGAACAGTACATTGGTAATAAAGTATAGGAGGTGTTGAAACAGTAGGTGCTATTTGAGTATACGCTCCTGCGCTACCAGGTGTACCATTTGTCGTTACCCCCGTAGTATAAGCAGTAGTTTTTGCAGCATCTACATAAAATCTAAGAGGGTGCCCTGTGTTCGAGCTATCTGACTGATCAAACTTATACGTATTACCAGGAGTAAATTCTAAATAAGCTCCCTCAACTCCATCTATAGTATAGCCATTAGCACTACCATTTCCAAATTCAGGATGAGCTGCTGTTTTAGTTACAACTTTTACTTCTAACGTTTGGGCTGAATCGCTATGTGCTATAGCTCTATGTGCCGAAAGCGCTAATGGCGATTTAAATTTAATGCCCATAAGTTATATTTTCTGGATTAATATTTTTATTGAATTTGACGCGGGTGCTACTGAAAAAGACACATCCACTTGAGATGCACTTGTTCTTACCACATCCGCGTAAACTGTTTCATTTGTAGATGCATCAAATAATTGAATTATTAAATCTTGGCTATTCAATCCATGAGCAACCGAAATGGTTGTTAATGTACCATTACCTATTAACGCTTTATATGTTTTTGTTGCTAAAGATACAAATCCTGATGATACAGAAAAATCTGCTGAGTCATAACCTGAAATACCTTTAACGGCTGCTCCAGCTGTAGCTGCTGCTGTTGCTAAATCAACATTAGATTGTACAATTGTAAAATCAGCTAGTGTTCCTCCTGCATTTGCAGCTATAGCTGTTTCAGCTATAATGAGATCTCCAATTCTTACTTGCTCTGTAAAAAATAAACCATCTGCAGTAACAGTATAGGTGTCTCCTTTGCCAATAGCAATATTTGAAGCTGTATCTAAATCAGGTGTATTAGTAGAAGCGTTATAACCTCCTTTATATTCTAAAAGACCAGTTGCAACTAGATCTACATAATTTTTTGTAGCAACATCTTGTGCCCCTGTTGGATCAGTTACATTTTGTATTCTGTTATTAATACCTGTAGTTACAAAATCATATATTTGATCCCCTGTAGCAAGAGCTACACCGGAATTGGTAACAGCTCCTGTTACAATATCAAGATTAGGTATAGGTCCTTGACCATCTGTAATTGTAAGCTGGTCTGTTGTTGCTGTGGTAATTTCAGTTAAATCACCACCTGCTGATACCCAAGCTGTACCATTATAAAATTTTATTACGTCATCTGTAGAGTCGTAATATACCTGTCCTTCAACCGGGCTGCCAGGTGCAGTTGCTAGTACCTGAATTACGGCATTTTGTAGCTCGTTTTTTGTTAAGTCTACATTGTTTAAATATTTTATTGCCATTTTTTATTTTTTAGTTTAAATATGCCTTTCCAGAAAAAGGAGCAGAAAAATTTATTGTTAAATTATTTTCATCTGTGTATGTAGTATTTCCATATACTATAGTGTTAGCACTATCTACTACAGTAACACTTGGAAACTTTTCTAAATTATGTGGTATATTCCATGTGGCCGCCGCGCTAGATTGGGTAAATGTAAAAAAAGCATCTGTTGTTGAAATACCAGTTGCTGATAATGCTATCACAGAAGTTGAAGGTTCTCCAGCACCGCCTTGTTGTGTTAAAGAAAATAAATAAGCATTTGTTAAATTTGTTATGCTTGTTATTTTATATACACTATAATTTTGTGGATTAGCTATGCCAATATCCGTAATCTTTATAATTTGATTTTTATACAAATCAACTATAGGCTGAATATCTGTGTTGTTAGCCGTATATCTTGAAAAAGCTATTCCTGTAATATTAGCCCAGCCAAATTGTGTAGGAGCCGTGGGGTTAACTTCATATCTAAAGTCACCGCTTTCTAAAGATCCACCTGTATATTTTCCAGCATAATTAAACTGAAATCCAATACCCGTTGAATCAGCCGTACTTGACTTTGCAAAATATTTAGCAATTTCTTCTATCTGGTAATTTTTTGTTGCATTACCGTTTATATCCGTTCCAACTAAACGATCACCACCCGTGATAACCGTATCATTGGGATATAGTTTTATTCTTGCCATATTATTTTATTAAGGGAATATTGTATCGCTAGCACTTGTTACCGTTGCGGAATAACAGTTAATATTACCTATTGTTAAAGAAGCTGAAAAAGAAGTTATAGGTGTTGCGCCAGCTGGTATTGTAATATTTGCAGTTCCACTAACCCCATTTAACCCAGCGTTACTTCCGTCCCAAACTAAATCAACTCCAGCAGTACCGCTGTTCCAAGCTTGTGGCGTAAAACCTCCATTTGTAATAGTCCAATTTCCTATAGCAGGACTCGGCGTTAAAGTAATGCTTCCAAGAGTTTGTTGCGTTGTTACAGAAATATTTACTGCAAAACTAGCACCTGGGGCCCAAAGAACAGAACTTCCTTGCGTTACCGTTACTCTATTTGTATTTGTAATGCTGACAGATAAAGTTGTTGTATTTGATACATTAGGCGGTCCAGCCGCTTGGGTTATAGTGTCAGTATTACTTAAACCGCTAGCAAGTGTAGTGTTACCCTGAGGCGCAATTATTACTTGAGGCGTTCTTTGAGGCGAACCGCAAATATTTGATTGATCAGCTATTGCTATTTGGTATGTAGCAGGGCTAACAGATATAACTTGCGTTCCACTTGGAGCAGTAGCTCCATTGCTACCTGTTAAAGTAAAAGAAGAACCTATATCGCCAGATACAACATAAGGCGTATTACCTCCTGCGTTGGCTATATTAGAATTAGTAAATGCAGCTGCTGTTATTTCCGTATCATTAGGAAATATTTGATTATTACCAATATATCCTTTTAAAATATCATTAACTCCCAGTTTAATTGAGGATAAAGGATTATTGAATAAATTTATAGGCATTATGCTGTAATTAAGTATAACGTTTTAGAATCTTTGGTGCTTATTGCATCATACTGAGCTTGAGTACCCTTCCAAAAGCTTAATAAAGATTTTGAATTTGCATCAGCAGCATCGTAATACGGCTGTCCTCCTATTATGTTTGTTAAATTTGCCATTTTTTAATTTTTATATGGTGCTTTTTTATTTAGACCATGATGTATTAAATCTATCAAGACCTATATCAACATTATTCATTCTTACTATTGATTGCAGCTGTCCACTACCTGGTTGACTATTAAGAGATATAGTTCCAAAATAAACAGTAGCGCTTTGCCCAGCCGATAATGTTCTCGAACCGGTAGGACTTGGATTACCGCTATTAAAATTACCTTGATTACCTTGAGGCGGAGTATTAGGCCCCGAGCTAGATCCGATACTCATAGATGCTCCGAGTGAAGTATTACCTGTTGAACCAGAAAGCCCAGTAAAAATAGCTGTAAATGTTTGAGATGCTGATGTATTATTAGTTATAGAACCAACACTTGCCCACTGAGATAATCCGCCGGTAGATATTGTACCAACTGACCCTCCTACTGAAGCAGTCCCAGATCCTAAAGAGGAAATAGATCCACCTGACCATGTTATAGTATGTGTCCCTGCTGCATTTACTGAAAAGTTTCCAGCAGATCCTGTTATTCCACTAGAAGGAGAACCGGATGGTGCAGTAGCTAAAGATGTAACATTCCAAGTAGCAGATGAAATAACACCTCCACTACCAGGGCCTTGATATGAAGTACCGCCTCCACTACCTGCACCTGTATAAGCAGTAGGAAATGATGATGCATATGCATTTACATTTCCTGGTATACCAACACCGGAGCCAACCCCTCCGTTTACATTATTAATAATATAATTATTAGTATAAAAAGTAGCAAGCTGAGTTCCTTCCGCTCCATTATCAGCAAAAAATAAATACTGATATGAAGAATTAAATGTTAGCCCTGAAATTATAAAATCAACATAACCGTTTGGTGCTATATTTTGTCCCGTTGCTACTGTTATTTTATTTGCAGAAGTAGTTGTACCTTGATAATACCCATAAGAAGAAACATTTGGTGTAAAACCTCCTGTAAAAGTTAATCTTATAGTTACATCTGTATTATTACGGCTATTAGTTGTTGGATTTACAGTTGCTGCTATTGCATTTACATAAAAAGAAGCTGTTTGTTTATAACCATTCTCAATGTTTGAAGCTCCTTTGTAAAGCTTACCACTGGTTATTTCTGTAGTTCCTTTATATACTGGCATATTAAGTTGTTACAAAATATAGTGTATCTGCATCTTTTGAACCTAATGCTGCATATTCTGCAGCTGTTCCTGTCCAAATTTTTGAATTTGCAGTTTGATTTTGGTCGTCTACTGTAGTCGCTACAGTTGCATTAGTTGCATCTACAGCATCAGTAGCATTATTTATAGGATTTCCTGCTGTTGCACCAGGATAAAATGTTTTAACGTCTGGCATAGCTTTATGTTATTAACCAACCAAATGTAGCATTGATATATACAAAGCGAACAGCTTGGTTGTTAGTTATAGTTAATGATTGATTAGTCCCCTCTATAAGTGCCGAGGCAACTGTTACAGTTTGAGTACCTACTTTTTTTACTAATATTTCTCCACCGTCAGCAGTTACTGTTGTTGGAAGAGTTATTGTAAAATCTGAAGCTTGCTTACAAACATATATACTGTTAATATTTAAATCAGTATTACCAGTTATTTCAAAAGCTTGAGCGCCAGAAATCCCTAGGAGTCCAGCGCTTGGTAAATCTATTGTTAGTCCCATATTTTTAATTTATTACCCATCCGTTAGCACTATCTGTATATAGAAGCTCAAAAGATTCTGTAGAAGCATCAAGAGTTAAACTTGTTGCTCTCATTATTTTATCAGATCCAGTTGTTGCTATAGACCAGGTATATGTGGGCTGTGAATACGCACCATTAGCATCTAAAGATGACATGTTTGTTATTTTTATGCTATCCCCTGCAGTTCCTGCCGGAAGAGTTAACGTTCTATCAGATGTTATATTGCTTAATACATAATGATTATAATTAGTAGCAAATGTATTAGCTGTTAAAACGCCTCCAAACGTGTGGCCCTGCTTTAATGTTACAACACCGTTAGCTGGTGCTGAAATTATAAAGTTATTAAAATCAATAGATACTACAGGCACATCGGTGTTGCCTCCATAATCATAAGTAGCACCGTTTGCTAAACCAGAAACAGTTAATGGATTATGAGATATAGCGTTAGTAGCTGTATCATAATATAAAAAGTTTGATTTAGCTCCCGTAGGTATTGTATTTAATTTTACTACTTCTGAATCAATATTAAATTCACTAGTAGAAACATTTAAAGTACCATACCCTTGTCTTCCAAATATTGTAACATGTGTACCCGTGTCATAAGAAACAACTAAGTACATGTTTACAGAAGAATCTAATATTTGTCCCCCTACAGTAGGAAATGGATCCGTATAGGTGCTGTCAACAAAATATAAGCTTTGTCCTGAAGGTATGTTTTCAAACAAAGATTCGTAGTCTGTTCTATTGCCGGCACTTACTGTTATTGAAGTAACATCCTGACCTATGCTTTCCCCAGTAGGCAAAGTAGCAGGAGATGTTGCTGATTGGAATAAAGCACCTGCGGCATTTCTAGTTCCATAAAAAAATCTACCCGTTGTTATTGCAGAAGGAGGACCTGCTAATGTTTCGCTTAAGCCTGGCAATGCCTCTGCAACACCAGAAGATAGTTCTGGTAATTGATACCAGTTTCCATCAACCTTTAAAGATGTTAAATAACCTTGATTACTTAATCCGCCTTGTGTTGCATTACCTGAAACTTGTTGCTGAGCTAATGGATTACCACTAGCGTCTTGTAGCTGAACACCTGAATTAGATAATACGCCTCTTGTTCCGTCTGTAGCAATTGCAGTAAAAGTATTTTGACCCATTATTGTTCTTCCGTCACCAGAAGTTGTATTGTCATCTTTTACTATGTCTTGCGTAAATCTGGTAGCGTTAGTAACTAAGTTAGATCCAGATCCAGAGCCTGAAATTGTTAAGTCAGATCCGTCTGTACTTAATAATACATTATCAGTATTACCACCAAATTTAATTCTACTTTCTGATGTTGGCAATTTTATATCACCATAAACAGTAAGATTTCTAGGATCTGTAGTTGGACTTTCAGTACCTACAGTTAGATCGCCATCGGGAACACTGAGGTTTCTAGTTACTTTTAAAGAACCAACTGCTTGTGTTTCAATTCTTTGCGCTCCTGTTAAAAATGTAAATTCTGTAAACGCTACTTGTCCTCCAGTATAAACTTGGCCACTACCTAAAGTAACATTAAACATCCACTCAGTGTAAATGTTATTACCGTTTGTTACATATTGGCTATCGTTAGCGTCTGGGCTGCTACTTCCAAAGTTTGGAGCATTAAATGATGTTACTGTACCGCTGTGAGTAACACCTCCTACAACGCCTGTAAAAGTTGCTGAGTTTGTTGCAAAATCATTTAAATCGTAATCAACAGCAAATTGGCCGTCATTATAATCCCTAATTATTAAAAATACTTGACCTGTACCTAGAGTGTTTAAATAAACATCGCATCCTGTATTAACCGTGGCGCTTTTAAGCACAACATTAGTTTCAACAGAACTGGCTAATGTTCTAACTAAAGCTCTTTCGTAATCTGTTCCTTCTCTATTTACTGTTAAAGCAAATCCTAAAGGAATATCGTCTGGTATATTTCTTGCGCTAGCACCATTAATATATTCTTTAAGACTCTCAATGGTGTAATTTTTAGTAGCTAATGAGGAATTAGAATTTGCATCAGTACCTAAAAGCTTATCGCTTCCTTCTATAGTAGAGTCAATTGCGTACGTGCTAATTCTTGCCATCTTATTTCTTTAATTTTGTTCCTTTCGCAGAAGATTTAACTTTTGCTGTAATAGGCATATTCATATTTTGATTATCAACCTTAGAAGGTTCAATAGTTACTCCAGGTAGAGTATCGTATAGATTAACTTTTCTTTTTTTCATGTTTTTATTTTTATTATGGAGTATCCGTATCTGTAACTATCGCTTTTACAACCGCGTTAACTGTTGCTGTTGCGCTTGGCGCTTTAATTGTTTGTGTAATACCTGTTGGCGCACTATACAATATAAAAGTATCGCTACCAAATGTAATATTAGCTAAACAGTTGTTTGGTTTTACTTTAACGTTATACTTCAATTCAGAAGCAGTATCGTTATAAGTACCATCAGCCAGTTTATCTGGTCCGTTTGTCATAAACTCTCTTAAAACTACACCTGTAATAGTTTCGTTTTTAACCAGTCCCTGAACAGTATTTGTAACAGCGCCTGTAACGTCGTCAATAGTGGTTACAATTGATCTTATTGCCATTTTTTTTATTTTTTCTTGTTAAACTCTTTTATAGCTTGGCTGTACACTTTATCTATGTACGTTTCCCGTTTCATTATTTTATTTCTTTTAGCTGAAGTTGGAAGATCCTCTTCTCCTATTAGTATCCTATATATTTTATTTATAAGTAGTTTACCTTTTTGGCTAACTTTATATTTATTATGGTCGCCTCTTCTGCCACCACCATTGTGTGACTTATTTATCCACCCTTGTTTTTGTAATCTATAGAATCTTTCTTTATCCCAAGTATAAAATAATGTACCCGTTTTAAAATCATCTATAGTAAAATAAATAATAGGGTCTAAGTAAAACAATAATTCTAAATCTGCTACAGACAAATTATTGTTTTTACAAGCCCACCTAGATATTAACCTATAATATTTAAGAAAATCAACTTTAACTTCGCCTCTTTGAGCAAAATCAGTTCTTTCCATTACAATATAGCTACAATATCACGTAAATTAATAACTTTATAAATGTTATTCTCATGTTCTACAGGATAACCAGCAATTCTATCAAAAAGTACTGTTTGACCTTTTTTGAGTATATCTGGCCCTGAAGAGATTATATTTGCTTTTCTATACCTAATATCTTCTCTGTGCTTTTCAGCTAATTCTAAGCCTCCCTGTGTCTTTGTAGAAGCCTCTAAGACTTCTTCTAAAACTACATAATTACCTATTGCTTCCATTATTCTCTAATATTACTAATTACACAATCAGTTGATAGAATAGTAGTGGCTACAGAAACAGCATTATTTAAAGCAGTTTTTGTAACTAGGAAAGGATCTATAATTCCTTCATCCCGCATATTTCTTGCGCATCCGCAGGTTACATTAACTCCATCTCCCCATTTGGTTAATTTGAAGTTTTCGGGTTGTAGCCCTGCATTGGATAATATTTTTGTATATGGTGCTACTAATGCATCTTGCAAAATTTCAAGACCCGCTAGTTCGTCTTGATTTAATTCCATTTCCCAATCAGTCTGTGCTGCATATGCTAATGCAGAACCGCCTCCTGGCAAAATGCCTTCTTTCCTCGCTGCTTTAACAGCGTGAATTGCATCATCTACTCTGTCTTGTTTTTCTTTAAGCTCAACTTCAGTATCAGCGCCCACATACACAATGGACACACCACCGCATAACAATGCTAACCTGTCGTTTAAATGCCTTGACAATGTTTTATTGTCTTCTTTATCAAGAGCAGTTTTTAAATATTCGATACGTTCTAAAGCTTCTTCTGATTTTTCAGAAATAACTAAAACTGTACCTTCGCTATCTGAAAGAGCCTTATCGGCTGATCCTAACATGTCAGGGGAGATTGCATCAATCGAGTCCCCAAGGCTTTCGTCAAAAACTTTAGCCCCGACAAGCAACGCTAGATCTTCTAGTATATCCTTTCGCTTAAGTCCGAAGCTGGGTGGATCTATCACGTTGACCTTAATATTGCCCTTTACTTTATTCATTGCTAGTGCAGTTAACGGCTGCGATTCTAAAGGTGCAATAAGGAGTATACTGCGGTTAGACTTAATAGCATGCTCCAGGATGTCTTGAATTTTTCTTATATTTGGTATTTCAGTTGCACTAATAAAAACAAGTGGCTTGTCAAGCTCAGCTATTTCTTTTTCTTTATTAGTGTAAAAATGAGGTGTTTTGCAAGTACTTCCTACTTTTGTTCCTTCTACGGTATCAACATACGTTTGATTGTTTGGAGAAGTTTCCATAGCAACAATTCCAGTGTCACCTGAATTTTCAAAAGCTTTTGCAATAATAGCCCCAAGCTCCGCATCATTATTTGCGGATATTGTAGAAACGTTATACAGTTCTTCATTATCAACCTTTACCGCCTTGTCGGCTAAAAAATTTATTACGTGGTTTTTAAATTTATTAATACCACTTTTAATGTCTCTAAAAGAACGTTCGTTTCCTTTGTTTTTATAATAACAGTCGATTATGGCCTGAGTCAGTACGATGGAGGTGGTGGTACCGTCCCCTGCCATACTCGCTGTCTTTTGTGCGGCTTGTTTCATCATTGAAACGCCTAAGTTCTCAACGGGATCGTTGAGCAATATTGAATTAGCAACAGTAACTCCATCTTTTGTTACATAAGGGTTACCAAAGTCGTCTTCTATAACAACCGTTCTACCGCTTGCTCCCAGTGTAGAGCCTACTGCATTTGCTATTTTATTTATTCCTTCTGTAAGCTTGTCTTTTGCTTCTGTATTAAAACGAAGCTGCTTAACAAGCTTAGGTCCTCCAAATTGTGCCATTTAATTTAATTTAATTTTATTTAGTTTTTAACAATTCCATTTACGTCTAGCAGCTCGACCTCTTTCCGATGTCCAGCTTTTAGATCTTGCACAGAACGATTTTCTTCTTTTTGCAGCTTTGCTGCCTTTTTTTAATTTTGATGGTGGTGTTGTTACGGCAGTTTTTAGTTTACTGCCGGGATTATCTCTTCGATACTTTGCAACACCTTTAGCCGTCATTCCTCCACCAGCTTTCTTACCTGTTCCACCCTTCTTGTTTACTTTAGCGTAATAGCCTAAAGATTTCTTTTTAGAAGGTGCAGGGGGTTTGCGTCGTGTAGTTTTTTTAGCGGGCATATTATTTTTTCTTTTTACGTCCTGGCTTTTTTCGCGTGAACTTTTTAACAATCTCTTTTACTTCACCTGTTTTCTCGTCAACAAATTCTTCAACTTCATCTGGAATGCCATCCGCATCTGAGTCTTTAAATTTTCCAAGATATGTTGCTACAATGATTCCAACTGCAGCGAATAATAAAATTGATAATATAATAACAATAGTTTGCATAATTTATTTAATTAATTTACGTTTTTCTTTTTTTGTACCTTTTCCGTCATTACCTCTATTAGCTTTAACGGATTTAAATTTTTTATCTTTGTGGTCGTAGTCTTTACCCTTTAGTTTAAGGCCTTTTTTCTTAGCAGCTCTACGTAATCTTTGATTCTCTGCTTTCTTTCTTCTTCTAGCGTCGGTTTTAGCCGCAGCTAAATCTCTTGCTTTTTTAGCTCTTCTAGCTGCAGCGGATAATTTTTGCACTATCTATTTTTAATAAACTGTTTATTTCCAACAGGCTTGTAATCAAAGTCTGGTATATCTATATCTTCTGATAAGTCTGGTAAGTCTTTTTCTTTATCTTTTTCCTTACTTATACTTGTTGCCTGATCACCTGGTTTAGTAGGTGGGGGTGGGGGTGTAGCTCCAGCAGCGGCTCCAGCTCCAGCTCCAGCACCTCCAGCGGCTCCAGCAGCGGCACCTCCTCCTGCGGCAGCTCCTCCGGCAGCAGCTCCGCCTCCTGCAGCGGCAGCAGCAATTGGAACAACTTTTGCTGGTGAACTACCCATTTCTTTGAAAGCTAGTGGGCCATTACCAGATCTTAGCTTAAACGCTAAAGGTGCTCCGCTAGTATCTTTTATTAATGGATGCACTACGCCTTTTTCTTTCTTTTCTTTTAAACTAATATTTTTTTCGGGTCTATATTCATCAGTACCCTCGTAAGTTGGTTGCTTTTGTTCTATTTTTGAAATACGATTAGATGATTGTGTGTAACCCATTTTCTTAGGGGCTTCGTCTATTGTTGAGTGCGTTTTAGTTTTTCCCATGTTATTCTTTTAATGTGATATTGTCATACTTAGTATGATTACACGGTAAACGAGTAATTTACAAGTGTGACACTTGCCTGTTACTAGTTATTATTAATAGGCTAATGTCATATAAAAAAAATATTATATATTTTGGGGTACTGCGTTGCTTTTACTCCCCACACTCCGTCTCGCTATGGAAATCGCAAACCTCATCATGGCCGCCCGGCCCGCCCAAATCCTTATGTTTTTTTACGTTTACATTTTCACATTCGTTTCGTCGTTCGTCGTTCATTCATCGTTTATATTATCCACATACTTACGTATTCATTATGTACTAAGTTACTTACAAAGCTTTTACGTACACATTCAGATAATATATATGTAAATCAATTATCAATAAAAAACTATTAACATGTCAAAACTAATCAACACAGCTTTCAACTTAGTATACATCGCTGGATTCTTATGTGTATTTGTATTCACTATCAATGCTATCATTAATAACTAATACAAACTAAATACGACTTATATTGG
>Ga0070746_10002099_pt1 | contig 11845 bp, 14 predicted proteins | sample VirMetDEL_Mar_21_FD_77016 | JGI IMG/M metagenome (GOLD analysis project Ga0070746, IMG submission 77016) | Aqueous microbial communities from the Delaware River and Bay under freshwater to marine salinity gradient to study organic matter... | ecosystem: Environmental > Aquatic > Marine >... | reverse complement strand
GTTTTACACCAACAATCCTGAGCAAGCAGCAGCATTCGCAAAAATACGTGCGGAGGAAAAGGGGCGAGGCGACCCTGTTCTTTTGCAGTTCCCAAAATCAGCCGTTGAACCAGTTCCGCCAGAACCAGGTGTGAGAAGGGCGCAAAGTGAAGCGTTTGGGTATCAAACAACGGCAAATCCAATTCCGCCAGAAGTTCTTCAAGTGATTGAAGGACCAAAGAAGCCATCAAGGAACATTTTGTTTGAGGATGAGCCTTACGATCAATGGTCGGATAAAATCGAAGCATGGAAACGTGCGGTAAGACGTTTGCATGATGCAGGGGTGATTGAATGACCGCCTTCGACACCGCTTGGCAATTGCTCAAGGATTATGACTCAACGGTTTTTGAAACGCTGCCAGAAGAACTCCATGAGTTCCAAACACAATCCTACCCTCAAGCAATGTATGAAAAAACAAGGAGAACACAACACCCAATTGTTCTTTCGATATTGGAACGGTTTGCCGATAAGGGATATAATGAATTGATAATGGATAAATACCGCAAAGGAAAAACGTATTTTGGGCATCAATTCACCCCTGAACAAATTGATAAAATCATTGAATATGACACAAAATACGAGCCTTACTCAAGGAATAGAGACAAATCGGAAAATCTCATGACATTTCATTCATCGGGCGATGATGAATACGAGGGAATGACTCACCGATTGGGCGCAAGTCAAAGACCATGTAGCAACGGTCCTAACGAATTACACCCGCCCCCCTTGACCCCCGAAGGTCTTGAATGGTCATGGGAACGTCCAGAAAATGATGAGTTCATAGACGATGATGGGCAAACCTACAAAGTCGCACCAGGAACTTATTCTGGTCCCTGGCATCCAATCACAGGTCGAAGAAGAGATGCGTCAATTGGCGAAAGATGGGAAGATCGGACTTACACCGACAGGGACGGAGAACCGTATGTGGATAGGCAAGAAATCTATCATGACGACAGACGAAGCAATGAGCATTACTACCCAAGACTCACCACCGAAGAACACCCTCACAAAGAAGTGTGTGAGCGTTGCATAATCTCGGAGGATGGGAGAAAAGAATACTGTCCCGATGCAAGCAAGCCTTACGATAGCATGATGTATTGGTTGAGAAATGATGAGGGGGATATATGGGATGATGAGGGCTATGGAATCCTACCGTTCTATGGAGATCGGCTTGCACGAACTTCTCCACATGAGGGTGGTCCTTACGGATTCATAGACCAAAGGGAGAATGCCAAAAAATACCCTGAGTTATTTGACAAAGTGATGCTGGATAGGGATTTCATAGCGAGGACTCAAAGAGAACCCCCTATGGTGTTAGATGCGCCAACACCGCCATATTCGGTGTTCTGTCCAAGATGCAGGGGGTATCAATTTGCAGGAAGTGAGGGCATAGGCGTTTGGAATCCTTCTTTTGCAGGAAAGCCCGAACAATGGTTTGGCGTATTGGGAGATAACAACAAAATGGGTCGTGTTGAAATGAAAATTGACCCCCTCACTATGAAACCGCTTTTGGATGGCAGAAGAGGTATGGACGCTTTCGCACCACGATGCACTAATTGTGGTGGTCGCACCAGATGGGCAATCGATCCAGAAACAGGCGACTCAGCGATAAGAAACAACCAATTTATGAGTTTGAGGCACTTTGATGATTTGGATGCAATCGCTGATTGGAAAGGTGTCGGAGATGGTCGCTCAATTAACGAACTCAGCCCTGCTGAAATGCTGGAACGTGTCAGTCAATTAGACGAAGATGCTTGGGATGGAATAGACTTCGATGAAGATCTCGCTTGAAAATAGGTGGCGGCAAACACACCGAACTTCGGATGCCCAATCCGAAGAAGGTGAGAAGTCATGAGTTGAACCCTGAACAGGAGGGAGGTGTGATGCCAGCCAGTTTGAATCATTTGTCAGTTCCTATTAAATCCTCTCCAATCAATTACCGTTTAGTGAGCGTTTAATAGTGGGTGGTATATCATCTCGACCATGACGATGAAATGTGTTTGTGGTGGCGACATTATTTGGGGCGGAGATCACACTTTCGAGGACTATTGCATTGAAGGTGATGGCATCGTTTCAAACGGCTCATGCAGCAAGTGTCCAAATTACCTCCTGCTATATTGCCCATTTGAGGACGATGGCGAACAAAACGTTGGAACTGCCGAAGTCAAAGGGTCAAATTGAAAACCAAAGTCGCTTTGCCGATCCACATGGCTGGCGAATGCTTTGAACGGGCTTGGGGTCAAGTTCTCAAAGAAGCATGGTGGAATGAGGATGAAATGAATGCCGATATTGACGCTGCTATTGATTCCGAGATGAAGGACAAAAAGCGTAAAGTTGCCAAGAATCCTGAGAATCCAACGGGCAACCGAACCATTCAACGGGTCATTGACAGGGTGAGGAACAATCCTACGCCAAAGAAAGAGGCAACCCGCAAGCCAGCCAAATTAGAAAGTGAAACCCTTCGAAGGCTTCATGAAAAAGTCAAGAAGGATTGAGAACCATGTCATTGTTTGAATCCGCATGGCTTTTGATGAAAGCCCCGTTGATCGACATAGGCGGCAAGACCTACATTGACCCAAAGGATTTGACCCCCCAAGAACTGTATTATTCGCAACACAATTTCCCAAAAGGGGGTATGAACGTTGAAAATTGGCTGCAATCACCAGAAGGTATTGAAGAGTTTAACAGGTTGCGTAAGTTCAAAATCAACTATCCATTGAATCAAAACCTGCTTGCCGAGGAACACGCAAAGCGTTCAACGCCTCAAATTGATTTTTCAAACCCAATGCAAGGAAAACGCTTGCCTGTTTATTTGGCTGAAACATCAGCAATGCCTTCAAGATCAACGTCATACCCAACTCAAGTGTGTGCAACTGGTCGCCATTTGAGAAACGATCCTGATTCAACTTGCTACGGTTGCTATGCGGAAGGTTTCACCTACAATGCCGACAACACCGCCCGAAGGCAATTACAATCCTACCACGACATGCTTCAAGACCCAATGGATTATCATTTACAATTGGCATCTCAAGTCCCAACAGAAAGTCATGAAGGATTGCCTGTTTTCCGTCATTTGGATTCTGGCGATTTACATTCTCCCGAACATTTGGCAATGCTCTTGGATATGGCAACATTGACTCCTGATATTCTTCATTGGATTCCAACGAGGGAGTTTGGCATGGTGAACAAATTGTTGGCATCAAGAGGTTATGCCGATGATGCGTTGCCTCCGAATGTTCGTTTGAGAATGTCCATGCCCTATCGAAATCAAACAGTTGATGATGATTGGAACGTTGCGATGATGGGCGAAAAGGGAAGATTGACTCCTGTTCAAAGACGAGTTCTTGAGCATCCAAATATGCTGAGAACCGAAGTGTGGGACGAATGGCTCAAAGAAACGGGAATGTTGCCCGATAGTGCGATAACCGATGGCATTCATTGGTGTCCAAAAGACGACCCAGACTTTGATGCGAGAAGTTGTGTTGATGCAAATTGTTTAGCCTGTTTCAATGATGATGTGTTGAATGTTGGTTATGTGAACAGACCTAACGTTATGAATCAACGACTCAAACAGGAGGGCTTGAAATGAGCGATGAACTGTTTGAGAAGGCATGGTATGACAACCTGAAACGCAACAAGCGTGATCGCCCTGAACTCGGAACGGTTTCACTCACAGGAACAACCGCATATCCGCTTGAGGACATGAAAGGCAATCTAAACATGGATAAGTTCGGAACATATCGTGTCGGACGACCACATAACATTGAGGCATTCCGCAACATTGACGCTCAAAGCCTACACCTAAACCCTGGTATGATTGGAGGCGACCCTGCAAACATTCGACCACACACAGGCGCATTGAGCGTGATGCGTCAAAACAAACCAGTTGCTATTGCCAATGTGTTGCCAATGCGTGATCCATTCTTCCGTTTGGACGAGAAGGCTCAACGTTCAGCGTTCTTGGGCAATCCAGAACGTGGACGTAAAGCAAACAGAACCGCCCACATGTGGACGGCTGGCGACCTCAGCCCCGAAGAGTTGGAGGAATTGATTCGTGGAGATAAAACCCCTCAACAGATATTGGGAATGCGTGAGAACTTGGTGTTGGATCGGAATCCGTATGGTGATGCCATGTTGTCATGGGATTATGGCGGAGGTCAAACAATGGAAGCACCTCGAATCGCATACGAAGTCTATGACCTCAAGGACAAAATGTTGCCACACAAACAAAAGTGGAAACGTGAAAATAGAGATATGAGGCAAGACATTGCCCCCCCATTCCGTGAGGATAGGGGGCATTTGGTTTCAGGCTCGGTTGATCCGTTGCTACGAATACCGTTGGCTTTCGCTGATGCGTTCAATCCAAAGTTGCGTGAGCAAAGTCAAGGTGGACGTTATGTTGAATGGGAGAATCCAAAGTCTGGTTATCGGTATGAGGGCATTCCTGTTCCATTGAGCATTACAGGAGATTACACGCAACCATTTGTTTCAAGAGGTGTCGCAACAGGGACGCATGGGCTTTACTTTGACCCAATGGATATGACGGGTGCTGGACGTGAATTGTGGCAAAACGCACTATCTGGCGATATTTTCCAACTGGCTTGGGAGAGCCTACAAATAGAGGACGAAAACACCATCAAGAAAATGCCTCATCCAAGTGCGGGTAAAATCAGGGCGGGTGAACCGTTGCCAACCCCTTTGCGTATTGCAGGTGTCAAAAACAACAAAATGTATCGAGAAATCATGCAAGCACTACGTCAAGTGATTGGAGATCGTGAAATGTTTGAGCCGTTTGGAGGGGGCGGTGGACTATCGCAACAATTCCAAGCAACAAGATCCACGTTAAACGATGCTAACCCCGACATTGGCAATTTCATGCGTTATATTATGAGCGAACCAAGAAAAGTTGATGTTTCGCAATTTATACCTCCTGTTGGAAGTCGTATCACACTTAATCATCCCAAAGCAGGGGAGATTGATTACGGAGAATGGACAGAAGAACGTGCATCAAAACACGGTGAAGGTAAATCGTGGTTGCCAGCATTTACCTACAACATAAGAGATCAATACAACGATTTGCGACAAAAAATGGCTGATGGATCGGCAACTCAAGAGGAAAAGAACCGTCTTGCTGAAATGTTCTATATGCTGCAATTGACAGGATTCAACAGTTTGGTTCGATATGGGAATCAAGGAGAACTCCCTTCATGGACAAATCCATATTCCGTTCCAGCAGGTCTTGGAAGGGACAAAAAGAAGGACTTGCCAGATGAAGAATTGAATCAATCGCTTTTTGGACAATTACGGGAGATGGGGCTATACGACCCTGAAAAAGATACGGGGAAAAGGGGCGCACAACCATACGCTGGCGGTTTTCAACCAACAGGAACTTTGAATCGCATAACTCCGTTTAGGGGCGGTGGAGGAATCCATGACTTCACCCCCTGGCATGAAGCCATGAAGGATTGGGAATGGAGAACAGGTTTGGCATCCGATTTTTACGAGGACATCAAAGAAAGGCTTTCGCCTGATGAAAGCATGATTACGTGGGATCCTCCATATTTCAAGGAAGAAGGCGCACACAAGTTCTTTGGTTTAAGCGATCAACAACAAACAATTGAACAAATGATTGATGCGAAAAATAGAGGTGTTCCAACAGTTGTGTTCAATTCAATGAATCCATCAATCGTTGATCCGTTGAGGGAGGCGGGTTTTGACATTCACACTTTAGGTCGCCAAGACCTTTCAGGTGCAAATCCTGAGTCAAGAGGTATAGTCCCTGAACTCATGGCTATGGCAAACATTGACCAAGACTCATTCATGCAAGCATGGAATCAATCAAGAGGCATTCCTTCACGCCAACAGACTTTGTTTTAGGGAATGTTTGGCGGAATCATGCTTGAATGGTGTTGAGGCGAATGCGAAATACCGCCAGCACCACTTGACCCTTGACATGTGCGAAGATCGGCAATGACTTTGTTCACAAAGAACTCAAATGGAATGTCCATTGGATATTGTAGCGATTGAGCATAAAGGCGAATCCATTGAATGTCGCTTGAGAACATTCGAGCGTATGAGGTAAGGGTGCTTTGAGATAGTTGGTTGCTTTGCCAATTTTGTTCTTCAATTAACGCCTGTTCAGCACTACCAAAAATACCCGACCACAGTTGTTGGTCGTTGGTCAAGTCGTTAAAAGGATAAATCGGATTACCCAGATGGCAAAGCAAACCAATGGCTGCATCTTGACAGAAGTTCTTTGCTTTGCCTTCATTCTCAGCGTATCTGGTTATCCATGACGTGATGCTTTGTGGATCGTTGGTCATTCCTGTCAAAGCCAAGTTGTAAGAACGTAAAGTGTGAACGGCTTCAATCAAATTGGCTTCGCCCATGCCATCACCACATTTGCCCTCTTATTTGGTTCTGTTGATTGTGGGAGTGTTCATATACGTGTGAGTTATGGGAGGGATAATGGGCAAGCACGTTTCTGTTGTGATGAGGGATGCTCTCTTCATAAAAATGGAAAAAGAAAGAGGTCGAGAATCTAAATCCTCTTTCATCAATCATGCGATTGCATTTTATTTTCAAAACAAGGACAAGGTGAAAGAAGATGAATAGACCAGACGAAGAAAAAAATCAGCAAGGTTTCTATCCTCCCCCATACATGGCACAGGACACAAACCGTATTGACATCAACCTCATTGCTATGTTGCTATGGCAATCGCTCTTAACGGGCATTTCAGTTGCGGTATCGCACATGGGCTGGTATCTTCCCAATGCAGGACCAGGTGAGATGGGGCTTCAATATGGATTGATTGCCTTTGGTTTCCTTTGCACCGCAATGGTTCTTTTCCACGTCGGAGGAATCCGAGATTCCCTCGCTATGCGAGCCGAGTTTGCCAAAGAAAATCAAGTGGATAAATGGTATCGCCAACAACAAAGGTTGCAGCAGCGAAGATCGCAAAAGCAACAATACTGGCAAGGCAATAACCAATCCCCACAATATGGACAACAACAAACACAATTCGGAGTCCCAAACAACAAAAAAGAAGAATGAGTTGAGGTATGTTTGAATGTGGCCCTTTACTACTCAACAGGAACGGCAAACCGAAGCCATGTCCCAGATTTTGGCTGAAAACGCATACGAAAGAAAAATGGAAAGGGTCGCAGGATGGGTTCGAACAGTTGTAGCGTTGGTTGGAGGCATAGCATTGACTTTTGCGATTTTGGTTGGATTGGAAACGTTGGACATTTCACCATCCGATGTGTGGGCTTGGCTAAGAGGCATTTTCAACTGATAACCAATGGGGGGGCATAATGGCTTCCGCTTTGGTTGCAGGACACATGTTAATGGCTTCCGCTTCCGCTTTTTACGCACTTTATCGTATATTGCGCCCTTATCGAGTTGGGATTTATGGACCATCAATGGTTGGCAAAACAACGCTTGATCAATACCTCACCGTTCCAGGTGATATTGACCCCATTCCCTATGAAATGAGGACGGCACATGCCAAAGCCGATACCGCCACAGGTTATCGGAATCCACGTAGCACACGTAAGCAGGTTCGTTTAGTCAAAGAAAAAAAGCCAATAAGCACCACCGATCTTGCTGGCGACCCCATGTTTCGCAACCTTTGGGTTGAGGATATGTTCGGGCGTAAAGTTGAGTTGGTTATTTTCATGGTTGATCATAGAGCCATGATTTTCAAACAATTTGCTATGGATGCCTCAGCCAGTCTTTCGTATCTGGTGGACAACATGATAAAGAAAGACGTGTCAAAGAACATTTCACGCAAGGCAAAAAAGAACTCAAAGAACTACACGCCAAAGTTGTTTTGCTTGATGATAAACAAAATGGATTTGTGGTGGGATCCTCAAGCAGCAAGGCTATGGCAATTGGGACTTCAAAAAGAGCATCCAATCGTTGCACCGTTTCGTGAATCGTTGAAACGTTTGAGAAAAGCAGGGATTCGTGCTGAGGTCATGGCTATGTCCTCGCAACACGGCATCAACGTCCAGAAGAACTTAATTGACTTATTGGATTCTTTGTGAGAAAAGCCTTATGGGGGTGTGAGTTGTGGGAGGGCTAATGGCGTATAATCCGTTGGGAGGTTTTAACCCAATGAACTTGCTCTATTCAAGAGGGGTCAAGTTAAGTGGTCTTGACGATGAGCAGTTGCGTATCATGTCCACACAAACGGGCATTTCATACGAGTTATTGAAATCTCAACAACGTGCTGAAATGGCAAGTGCGGGTTCAACAGGCGATATTGGCGACGAGCAATTGATTCCAACTGTGGAAATCCAACTCAAGTCCGATCCAAAGAATCCAAAGAAGGCACGAAAGAAAAACATCAAAATGCTTCGCAAGGCACTTCGACCACCAAACTACAATCTCGGTCTTTTCAAGGTTTATCGCTACAACGCTGCACATGAATGTGCCTGTTGTGGCGTTGATATTCGCAGATTCCTTGAAGGCGACAACGCATACGCTCACATTGTTGATGAAAGAATTGGTCTTTCATTGGCTGATATTTATTGGTTTGATGAGGACACAGGCAATGCCAGAAAACCATTGGCTCGCACACATGGAGATCATGGTGATGAGATGAACAGTTCGCTTTGCCCTGCACATTTGCATATTTATCACACCCTCAAAGTCTTGGTTCAAGAACAGGAGATGGCTGAGGAAGGATTTGCACGTGTGGCATCAAAAGGAACAAAGTTCACCAAGATTCCTGGTATGGGGGCATTGATGGGTGGATCGGCAGCAAAGAACCGTAGCACCCCTGAATCATTGTTGAAATACGAGCAATTTTTCGCAATGGTTCACAAAGACGCTCAACATTCCAAAGGTGTTCAATTGACTCAACTTCCCAATCCAACAACGGGAATTGTGGACATCGTTCAAATCACATTTGACCTTCGAGCCTTACAATCGGAAAACGTCATGGCTCAAAGAAACGCAATGGCAAACGGCATTGCTATGCAAAACGCTATGAAGGCACAGATGGTAGCACAAGCGCAAGAAGCAATCACACAACAACAAGGGTGAATGATATGGGATGGTTTAGCAAAAACGATAATACACAGGCAAGCACACAATTTGGCTCGCCAACTGGAATGAACGGCATGGGCATGGGAATGGGTGCTGGCATGGGAGGTGGCATGGACACCATGATGATGATGCAACAAAGCCAAAACCCAATGATGCAACAAATGGCGAATGACCCAATCACCGCAACTGCACGTTTGCTTCAACTCAACGATCCTGTCGCACAATTCATCACAACACAAAACATCGGTTTGCTCATGGATTTGGTCGGTGAAGTGGTTCGATTGTCAATTAAGGAGTTCTTCACATCTGTTCAGTTCGTGCAAGATGGAGATAACATCATTTTGAACACGGCAACTTTACCTGCTCAAATTAACACACTATCTCCTGAGAACTTAGGCTTGACAATGACTCGCCTTCAATCATCAGCACAACAAACCCTCGCAATGAATGAGCAACAAAGGCAAATGTTCCTTCAAGCCCATTCAATGGGAATCGCAATGAATCCTCAACAACAACCAGGGTTCTTTGGCAACCTTTTGGGTGGAATCATTGGAAACCAAGTTCAACAACAGGGCGGGTTTGGACAATCAGCCGCTAAGGTTGGCGCAATGGGGGCTGCCGTGATATGAACAGAAAAGACGAATCACCAAATCAACCTAACATTTACCACACAACAGTTGAGTTCATGAGTCCCAACAAAATGTTGGTTGAAAGTGCAACCATGATCTACATCATCTCATTCATGCTTGCCATGTTTGTTATGCTGGTATGGCGTGGCTCATCTCTTAACTCGACTCAAGTTCTCATGGGCGCATTTGGGTTGCTTTTCACTTTTGCAGTTGCGGTTCGGCAATTTGCTTCTTTTCGGTAGCCTCATCTGGAATGAGGCGTTTTAACCCACTTCCATACTCCCCGATCTTGACCCGCTTTGACCAAGACGGAGATGGGGATTTTGACATGGATGATGTAAAAATTATTCTTGGCAAGAAGGAAAAGAAACAATGCGTTGCTATAACCAAATCTGGTGAAAGGTGCAAGCGAAAGGGCGACCTTGACGACAATAACCTGTGCTATTTGCATAAGACGAAGGAATAACCCAATAAACACATCAAGCGTGGGATATTTTATGGCTGGTCGGCAGACACGCAAGAACTGTCCGTTTTGCCAACACCCTGAACGGGATTTAATCGAAAAGAAAATCCTTGAAGGCTCACTTGATGTTCAAGACTGTGATCGTGAAAACCAATGGGCTGAGGGAACAACTCATCGCCACATGCGAAGGCATTCAGGAGAATACTACAACAATTCCAATTCACATTGTCCAATTTGCACCGATCCAAACAGGGCTGATATTGAAGCAGCAATCCTTGAAGGACGTGCGGGTATTGACGATTTCGCAGTTGAGTTGGGAATCGCAAGCAGCCTCGTATCAACACACATGGAAAAGCACACAAAACCCATCATCCAACAACATGTTCACATTGAGGCATTGCCAAACGCCATGAAAACGGTGCATGAATCATTGAGCCGTGTTGAGAAGAACATGAATCGTTTGGATCGGTTATTGGGTCGAGTCCTTGACCATGTGGAGAATCAATTTGATGATGAAACCGAACCAATTGAAATGCGTGATGTTGAAACGGCATTGAAGGTTCATCGTGAAGTGCGTGATACGTTGGTTGAACTGGCAAAGTGGATGGAGAAGGCTGAAACCATTGAGGATAAGCAATCCGTGTCCATCATCAACGTGCTTCAACAGTTCTATTCCGAAAAGTCGCCCGAAGAATGGGTTGAACTTAAATCACGTTTGGTTGCATCTGGGGTGATGAGTTGAAAATCACAGTCCGTCAATTGATGTGCAGGGATTCTCCCAAGCATGATTCGATATTGAATAGCAAGACTCCAAAAGAGGATTGGACGATTCAAGACTTGATGAACTACACTAATTCTGTTGATGTAGTCGTCCAGCGTTGGGCAAATGCCGTTGGTGAGCATTTGGAATACCCAACTGATGTAGTCGGTGGCATTTTTGGTTCGTTGATAACCACACGTTTGCTTATTGATGATTTGAAAGTTCTTGAACAAAATCCACAGGCTGAGGTTATTTCACTTCTTGATGGAACACAAATCATTACCGATCTCAAACAGAAAATGTTGCCAATGTCCAAATCCTATGCACGTGTGCCATCATTGGCTCAATGGTATATGACGTTGGCAAATGAAATTGATTTGGCATACCGTGAGATTCGAAGGAGGTTGAAGGATGGTCGTTAGCAATCCACGTGAGCCTGTTCTTTGGACTCCACGAACTCAAGAAATGATGGGCGGTTGGAATCCACGTGAGGTTCTTGACCATGACATCAACCCAAATGAGGATGGCGACGGTTTATCGCATCATGGACGTGAAACGCCAGAAGATGCACGAAGTCGTGATCAGCAAGACCCAAAGAAGCGAAAGGAACAGGCAATGCGTGAATTGGCAGCACCTATTCCCCATGTTAGCATTCGTCCTGAGAAAATAGATGATACGTTGGGAAGGTCGCCTCAATTTGAGCAAGAACAAAGAATGCTTGAGGCTGGTGTTGGTATGGACTTGAACCGCAATGGCATTGGGTTATCAAATGGATTTAACGCTGGTTCTGTGAGAACCGAAGGTCCAAACGTAAAATATGGACAAAGCAATTCTGTTGTTCCAGCCATGCTTGGAAAGGCTGCTGATGAAAAGAAGTGCAAGAACTGTGGCTACAAATT
>Ga0070746_10002097_pt1 | contig 11852 bp, 10 predicted proteins | sample VirMetDEL_Mar_21_FD_77016 | JGI IMG/M metagenome (GOLD analysis project Ga0070746, IMG submission 77016) | Aqueous microbial communities from the Delaware River and Bay under freshwater to marine salinity gradient to study organic matter... | ecosystem: Environmental > Aquatic > Marine >... | reverse complement strand
TAAAGTTTTTTCGGTTGTTGCGCGTACAAGATAAATATAGTGGTGCATACAAACAGTTTGACTTGTATCCTGAACAGGAACAGCTATTGCAGCAGATATGCAGCTCCAACAAGATTATTGTGGTGAAGCCCAGACAGATTGGTGTGAGTACGTTGTTGCGAGCTTATGCATTCTGGAAGGTGTATACCAGTAAAGATCCCATCAAGTATGGTGTATTGAGTTTTCACGACCGTTCTGCGAAGCACTTGCGTAAGATGGACAATAACTTTTTGGCTGGTTTGCCTGAAATGTTGAAGCGGCATTGCTCGATAGACAACACAACGGATTTGATTTTTGATGACACACAGGCTGGCCTATCATCGTATACTGCTAGATCCAGTGGGGGAACTCGCTCATTTACGCTGAATGCTGCGCACTTGAGCGAGTTTGCTTTTTATCCAGATCAGGAAGAGGTGTTGGCCCAGGTTGTTGCGACAGTAGGTAAGGGCCAGATTGTTATTGAGTCTACACCCAATACTGTTGGTGACATATTCCATAAGTTGTGTAAGGAAGCTCCTGACAATGGGTGGACGCTTGTTACCTTTTGGTGGTGGCAGCACCAGAACTACAGGACTCCTGCACCAACCGACATGATATATACAGAAGAGGAACAGAAGCTCATAAACTTGTATGGATTGGATGACGATCAGATACAGTGGCGCAGAGAACAAGTTGCGACCATTGGCATCGACAAGTTTAAACGAGAGTATCCTGCATCTATTGATGATGCGTTCTCGTTTGGTAGCTCTGCCTATTTTGATCCCGATGCGTTGGACCGTATAGAAGCGATTATCTTTGATGGTAATGAGCGTGTATACGAGAAGGAGGTGTACAGTGATGACGTATACGCAGTTGGAGTTGATGTGGCAGGTGGCGTTGGTGGCGATTACAGCTGCATTTGTGTTGTGTCTTGTTCTAGCCGTGAGGTAGTATATCAGTACAGATGCAATACGATTACTCCGGTAGAGTTTTCTGAAAAGATTATGCACATTGCGCAGAAGTATAATGATGCAATGGTGCTGTGCGAATCAAACAATCATGGCCATGTAGTGATACAGAAGTTGATTGACTATGGGTATCACAATCTGTGGTACAGTGCAGAAGGCAAGCACTGGGTGACTAGTGCAAAGAGTAAGATTGAAGCATACGAGATTTTGCGTGAGATGATTTCTTCTGATATGTTATCGAGGTTGGATATGACTACCTTGATGGAACTTCGCAGTATGACGATATATAAGGTTGCACCTGAAGCTCCCAATGGGTTGCATGATGACTTGGCTGACTCATTGGCATTGGCTTATAGGTGTGCAAGAGATATACCAAGTTATATGGTTCGCAATGCAAAGCAGGGATTAATGGATAGATTGATTAGCAATCGCCGAGCAAAACGTATAAGATTAATGCGATTACCTTACAGGAGCGCACAATGAAAGCAAAGATTGCAGAAGCATTGTTTCGTAGACATGAGCAGTACTGGGATGAACAGAAGGCAGAGTTGAGGAAACTTCGTGCTGCATACATGACCAGGTATTGGGATAAGGACTACGCACCTGATCAGATTCTTATTGAGACAACACGTGCATACGAATACATAGAAGGTTATATAGCATCGTTGTATTCACGTAATCCATCTGTGATTGTCAAGGGTGATGTACGAGGAAGAGGGGATTCACAGAAAGTTCAGGCCCTATCCAATGCGTTCCTTGACAAGGTACGAACACAGATTGAGGATGTGTCACGACTGGCATTGATATACCCATGTGCATTTTTGAAACTGTATGCTACCCAACATCCAGATCCATTCAAGCGTGTGGGTGTGTCTGCTGTTGCTGCATGGGATGTGGTTGTAGATACCGATGCGCCTAGCTGGAGTGAGCAGAAGTATGTGGGCCACAGGTATCATATTACTTTGCAAGATGCGAAGGCTAAGTATGGTAACAAGAAGTATGCAGCGCACCAGCTTATCCGATTTCTAGATTATGATAGTGGTCATGACAATGCACCATATATGGCAGCAAACCTGTCAGCATTGAATGAAAGTGGACATGAGCCGGATAGTCCATTCGAGTATATTCAGGTTGTAGAGTTTTATGACTTGGAAAACAATAAGATGTATGTGTGGAGTCCAGACTACGCGAATGGAGAGAAGTGGTTGTACGATGGTGTGGAGATTGAGATTGGCGATGGAGAGAAGACTGAGGTACAGAAGTACGATCAGATACCATTTACTGACGCGGCTAATAATCCTTTGGCTCCTCTTGTTCCTTTATACTTTTCTCGTCAGCCTGATCTGCCTATGCGCGGTTATTCTGCGTTGCGCAGAGTGTATAGTCAGGTTGAAGAAACCAACATTATACGAACCTACCAGTCCACGATGGTACGAAGAGCTGCACGACAGTGGATTGTAAAGAAGGGTGTATTTACCGATGAAGATATGGCCAAGCTAGCATTGGGTGCAGATGGTGAGTACATTGAAGCAGAGCTTAGTCCGAGTCAGAATCTGAGTGGCTCGATACAAGCAGTTCCTCATACAGGTGTTCCTCCTGAGCTAGAGACATACATACGTCAGGTCAATGATGATTTTCAGCGTGGATCTGTTATGGCTCCATTTACAAGAGGTGAAGCAACACGTGCAACAGCAACAGAGATTACAGCGTTGGCATCGTACAGTTCAAGTGAGATTGGGCGATTGGCGCGTGAGCGTGATGCAATGATTGAGTATGCTGCATCTGTATATGTAAGTATGATGAAGATTTTTTTGCAAGATGAACCAGATGTGATTGTCATAAATGGCAAGACACAGATTGTACGGTCCGAAGATTTGGATGGTGACTTCAGCTTTTATGCTCTTGATGCAGGAGCGACACCAGTATCAGAGGCAGTGAAGAAGCAGGACTTCCTTCAATCAATCGGCGTTTTAATGGAGCTGGGAGTTCCACAACAAAAAGTTTTACAAGAACTCGTACGGAAGTTGGATCTTCCTGAGGATTTTCTGGAGACACAAGTTGAAGGAATACAAGATTTAGCACAAACACAACAACAACCTTCCCCCACAGCAACAATCGAACAAGGAGTACCTGGTTCTCCTCAAGCAGTTGCACAAGTTTTATAGGAGTATAACATGTCAATACCACAAGAAATGCTGATGCAAGCAGAAGCAATCGGAGCCGGAATGGATGCGGCCCAACAACAAGGAATGGAAATCATGACACCACAGGGCAAGTATTCTGCACGTGCGCTCAATGCAGTTGTAGAAGCAATCAATGAGATTATGCCGATGTTGGGTGAACAGATGCCAATGCCAGAGATTACAACAGACATGACAATGATGCCACAAGAGCTTGTCAATGCAATCATGGCAATCATGACAGTAGCAGAGCAAGCAGGTTCCCCCATTGATATGGAACTGAGTGCAGTTGTATCTGATAATGACTTGGCAAAACTGGCTGCATTGTTGAAGCGACTTGCAAAAGATAAGAAACTGAAAGACTTCTTGATGCAAGGTGCAGAAGAGGAAGTTACAGAAGAAGTTACTATGGAACCTGCCCCTGCGTCTGAGGGTGGTATGGAAGTATCAGACGAAGAACTATTTGCACAGAGAGTATAATGTCAGAAGAAAACAACGATAATACAGCGAACCTTGAAACCGTGACTCCATCGGAGGACACTTCCGCAGTCTCCGAACAACCAGAAGTCACACCCAATGACCGACCATCTATTGATAACTACAAGGATGAATATGACAAACGAGTGGATGCTTTGTTGGCTAGGCATGAAGCAGAAAAGCGTGGAGAACCTGCGCCAGAACCAGAAGGACTTCGAGAAGGAGAAAGCTGGGACAAGCTCTTTGACCAAGCAGACGAAAACAGCCAACGAGCAATGCAGCAGCTACGAGCAGATTATACGCGCAAGACGCAAGAACTAGCGGCTGAACGCAAACAACTCCAAGAACAAGCACAGCAAATACAAGCTATGCGTATGAGTCTTGAAGATAATGCAGCATACAAAGCTATTCAGGAAGCAGCACAGGCCGACACAGGTGAGTTTGATCCATACGACTCTGCATCATTTGAACGCTACGTCAATAAGATTGTAGCAGAGCGTTTGCAGGGTGTATTGCAGCCTATGGCAGAGCAACAGATGAAGGCCAGTGCACAGGCAAAGGTTCAGAGTTTTATGGACAATCATCCAGATTTGCAGACCGATGAAGCCTTGAAGACAGAGGTGCGCCAAACATTGCTAGACAATGAATCGTTGTCACTACAAGATGCATACTGGATTGTAAAAGGCAGACGTAGTCATAGTGTATCCGAGCGCAAGCAGATACAAGAACTGGCATTTAAGAACGCTGCAAAAGCAAGTGGACTCAAAGTAGGTGTAGGTCAGAACAAGGGGCCTACAGTACCAAAAGGGTCTAGTAAGATGAGAGCTGCTGACTTGTACCAACATTTACTTAAGCAACAGAAATAAATATGTTATACAATAATCATGTCGCATTGTGGATTCCCCTGGAGACAGGACACGTTGAAGCAACTCCCCCACGAGGATACGAGAGCGATGGATACAATAAACCCTAACGTAGGAGCCTGACATGGCAATCCAACCCGATATATTAGCATCGACCCTGCGTATCTTGAAAGATCGTGAGGTAGATAATACATTCAAAAACATTCCATTGCTTGATGCAATCCGTAGTCACGGAGCAGTTATCGAGAGCGATGGTGGTAGCAAGGTAAACTGTCCTGCTATCATGACCGAACATTCAATGATTACTCAGCTGTCTAGTGGATATGAGTCTGTAAACCTTGCAGTTAAAGATCCTCTTCGTCAGACTGAATACAACTGGTGTGACTTTGTTGCTCCTGTAGTAATCACTGAAAAAGAACAACTTACCAACAAAGGCGACCGTGCAGTAATCAACATTGCTGAAGCTCGTCTCAAGTCTGTTATGGGTATGTTGCAACGTGAGTTCTGTAAGCAAGTTGTAAACAACGAGTCTACAGTACTTTCCGAGCTTGAAACTTTGTCTCCATTTGGAGCAAATGGATGGTTTGGACTACAACCATTTGGTTCTCAAACTGGTTCTGTAGGTGGTCTTGCAAAAGGTACTTATACTGAAACATTCCAAAACCAATACGTTGATTGCCCATCTGCGTTTCCAGATGAATCAAATGATCATGCTACTCGTCTTTTCCGTGCTATGAGCAAGTTGTACATTGATACACAGGTATATGCTCCAGAGGGAGAGGTAGACATCATCCTTATGTCACCACGTTGCTATGAGCTTTACAAGAATAGCTTGTTCGCACAAGAGCGATACACATCTATTCAAGAAGAGCGTGATATGGCCGGTAAACTTGGACTTATGTTCAATGGTGCAAAGGTTTATGTTGAGCCTAATCTTGGTAGTACATTTACACAAGCAGATCTTGGCACAGGAAATGCTAAAGATATGGATGGTTCTGATATTGTTTTTGGTTCATCTGCTACTCAATACCAAACAGACGGAAATAACAATGGAACTATTGATGCAATGTTCCTGAACTCAAAACTTATGTCATTGTACTTTGATCGTGATGCTTACTTTGAAATGGGTGAGTTTGAGCGTATCAGTGGATATGCGGCTATGGCTGCGAACATCATGACTCGTACACAGCTTGCTACTGCAAACTTGTCTGGACATGGTATCCTTATCAATGCATTCGCTGAAATAAACTCATAGAGGTGAAACATGGCTACTCAAAACTTATTACAACGACTTGATGTTGCAGCAGATACCACAGGTTCTTCTGCTGACGCTTCAAACCGTAGAATCGAAGAAGTATTTATTGCTGTAGAAGCAATCTCTTCTGGAGACGCTGTTGCATTGGATATGTCACAAACAGCAGATTCCGACAAAGCCTTGAAAGTAGTAAAGGCTGATAGCGGTACTGCTACTGACAAACTTTGCATTGGTGTTGCTCTTGAAGATGCAGCAGCTGCTGGAAACATCCGAGTATGTATTCGTGGATTTTGCGAAGCAAACGTTGCTAGTGCTACTGCTGCTGGAGATCTTCTCCAGATTGGTGCTACTGCTGGACAACTTGATGTTCGTACTGTTGCTGTTGATGAAGGTGGTTCTGCTACTTTTAATCTGTTTCCAATCGTTGCGATTGCAACAGAAGAAGATACAGCAAACGTTGCTACAGTATTTGTTTACTCTCAGTTCTAGGCATTCTCCATGCTACTTGGGCTAGGTTATTCCTTTCGGTCTAGCCTAGCCCTTTTTTATAGGTGACTCATGAATCTACAAGACATTCGACAATACATTGCCAACATCATTGACTACGATCCATCTACAAATCGTGAGTACACACAACAGATTGAGGATGTAATCAATCATCACTATCGCATGTTGTTTGCGGAGAAGGCATTTAGCTTTGCACAAAAAGAAGTAAAGCTTGAAGTACATACCGATGCTACGCGTGTTGCATCTGGAAACTATGTTTCAGTATCCAAGCTAACTGTTGTAGATTCGACAAGTGATTTGCCTGCTTGGATTGAAGGCAACATTGTAGAGATTGAAGGTACAGAATATGAGGTTTTGTACAGAGATCCATCTTTATTGACAAGATTTTATATTGATGCGAGCTTTGGTTCATTTACATCAAAGACCATCAAGTTCAAACAAAGATTTATTCGTCTTCCTCAAGATTGTGTTAGCTTGCTCCAGGTGGGAAGACGTTCATATACTATATCGCCCACAGATGTAGGCCGTTTTATTCCGTTGACTCGATATGAGGATGAATACTACAACCTACCATTGGATGAAGTGAACATACCAAACTACTGGATTATACAAGACAGTATATCAATGCGCACTCCAACAAGGCCACCTACTGTAAGTGCGAATACCACGACAGCAGGACAAGGTGTTCGTAGTGTTCGCGTAGCACAAACGTATGTCAAGTGGGATTCGGATGGCCAGAAGTATGAAATGGAAAGTGGGCTATCATCATTTTCAGAAGAGATTGAGCTGAGCGATACACAGCAGCTCCGCATAAATGTTCCTGTTCTTGCTTCTCGTATTCCATTTGCAAGACGCATATACATATACAATGCCAACAATCCGCAAGAGTTTAAAGGTGTATATGAAGTAGACAAAGTTGATGTTGGTGGTGGTGGTAACGTTGACATAGACTTTACTCAGGACTCATTTGAGGATGGAACATTTATACTAGACAATGAGCGTTACAGTTATTTCGATGGGTATTCACAACGTCTACGTTTGTATCCTAGACAGAATGAGGACTTTGAACTATCGGTCCGATATATTTATCGACCACCTAGATTGCAAGAAGATACAGATACTCCACAGCTTCCACAGTCACATCATCTTATACTTGCGTATGCATGCTTGATGGATGTATTAAATAAGCATGACAATCCTACACTAGCAGGAATATACAGACGTAAGTATGAACGAGAGCTTGTAAAGATGGAACAGAGATTCTTGACACAGAAGCCAAGAAGATTTGTGAAAGGATTTATGAAGGAATCTGGTGTTGATACTGTACCGATGTTTACTCCTCTTCGGAGAATCCCATGAAAGATACCAACGCAAAAGTAGATAATCTAAAAGGTATAGTAGAAAACTATCCTCAGCCTATTGATGCGTTGCAGGAGTTAATAAACTGGCAAGTAGATCAGTATACTGGTGGGTGGACCAATCGTTTGGGATACGAGAGATACGATAGTACAGCCAATGATTTTGATCCATTCTTGACCAATCGTGTAGACAGTATGTTTTATGTGCAGCGACATCAAGGCGCACAAGACTCGATACTGTTTGAACAAAATGGAACATTGTATCAGCTTAATGATTTTGATGGAACATTAAAGAAGAATGCATTGTCAGAAGATCGTACGCTTCCTCGTTCCTCTGAAGTAGGTACACAGTATTGCCAGTTTGGTAGATACATTTTATATGCCAACGGATATGACAGGCCTAGTAAGTCAAGGCTTTGGCCGATTACAGACTATGCTACATCAAACTATTTGGTAGCATATCCGTTGGGGTTTGATGCAGCTCCTTCTGCTCCTGTAGCGTGGGGTGTTAATCCAAACTCTTTTAATGTGAATGGTGGAGATAAAACATATTTAAGATTTGATGAAGATAATCTGTACAATAAAGGTCTTGGTACAACAGAAGCAGCTCAAATAAGTCAGCATAAATACAAAGTTACATTTGTAAATACAGCAGGTGCTGAATCACCATTCAGTTCTGAAAGCAATGTGGTGCAATGGGAAACACCAGCTACACCATATAGATATGCAGTGGCAATAGAGATACCTACAGGAAACAATGATGTGATTGCAAGGCGCATATATCGTACAAAGAACTTTTCATCGGATGGTAATGCAGATGCAGAGACATATTATTTTGTTGCAGAGATACCGAATAATGCTGACGACTTTTATATTGATGACAATCCAGATTCAGGATTAGGAAGTCAAGCTCCATCACAGCTAGAGTCTATACCATTTCCTGCGTTGGGATGTAGATACCTGGGCAGTTACAAAGATTGTTTGTTTGTAGATGGTGGCCGAGACGATGACTTGACATTGTATTACAGTCATCCAGCAAAGCCAGACCAGTTTGCTGCGTTAAACTTTATTACGTTGTCACATAGACAGGGTGGTGGACTGACAGGATTGTTTTCGTATTTCAATCACTTGCTTGTATTTCGTGAGCACAGTATTGACATTATACGAGGTTCGTATCCAAACTTTGCAGCAACCAATCTGGTACAGTATGTAGGAACCAGAGCAACCAATACAATCGTTGGTGTAGAAGGACAAGGTATATTGTTCTTGAGCTACGATGGTATATACAGCATCAATATAAACTTGGACTATAGTAATCCAACAGTACAGAATGTTACTCCACATCTTCGAGATACGTTTGAGCGAATCAATAAAGATGCAATCGCAAAAGCTACAGCAGTATACAGCAAGAAGCGCAGAGAATATATTGTGCATTTTCCTGTGGATGGTAGCCCAATCAATAACCTTGCATTGGTATATCATACAGACAAAGTAACATGGTCAATGCGTGAAGGGATACCAGCAGGGCCTATGATTGTGAATGCAACAGGCGATGTTATGTTTGGAATGAATGACGGTTCAGTTGATAGTAACGCTGAACATGGCATTATGGTATTGTCTCGTAAACGTGCAGCAGGTTCTACAATAGTTAATGATGTGATGACAGATAATGTACCGTTGACTTCTATAATGCGCAGTGCATGGTTGGATATGGGTGATCCATCTACTAAGAAGAAGATACATAGTGTGTACCTGTTTATTGCTACAGGTGGAGATCAAGACATATCGTTGAACTATTACATGGATTTTAACTACAATAGCCAAGAGCTGACAGAAGCACTCCGGCAACAAAGACCAGACTTTGAAGACCAAGTAGTATATGATAAAGTAGAGTTGGATGATGGTGCATACTGGGAAGAGCCATTGGTAACTACTATTCGCTATGATGTACACAGCAAAGCATGTTCACATTTTCAGTGGAAGATAGAGACAAATGCTGACGTACATGTGATAGGATATGCCATAGACTTTACAGGTAGTGGTATGCGAGTCATACAGGGTAAGAAGTTATGAGCAAGAAGTGGACCGAAGCATATCCAAGAGACAACGCGATTGTAGACTATAAAGAGTTTAATCGTGGGTACAACGAGTACAAGTCATCATTTAATGGTGGTATAGATCGAACGATGATGCCAGCAGGAGCGTTTGGTAAAGATGCTGTACAAGATGGAGCATTTCATTCTATATCTATATTTAGACGTGGAGACATGGATGTACTTGTAGATGAAGATACAGGTGCAGCAGTAGGAGATTTCCGAGGACTATCGTATAATACTTACAATGGTGGATGGGTTACGGTAGATGAGATTGATGTACCTGATATGAAAGATGGTATGATGCACTGGGAGTTTTCCTCTCATATATATAACAATACATATTATGCAGATGATAATCCAAAGTCAGTCAGTATACGTTTGTTGTTTGATGGAGTTGAGGTTTGTAATGTATACAAGGTTCCACATCCGATTGTAACGTTTCGCATGGTGTGTGATTTCCCCATAACAGGTGCGCCCAATACAGCTGTGGTGCAAGCTCGTTCTGTATCTGCATCAGATAATGAAAATGAGAAGTGTTTGTTTACACTATTGGCTATGCAGCATTTATTTATAGGGCGTTGGCGATGAGCAGAATCACAAATGACAATCCTCCCAAACGTGGAGAACAACTTACCAGTACAGAACTTAATCAAGTATTTACAGAAGTAAATGATGCGTTTCCTATGGATGGAGACAATGTTCGCAATGAAGGTATTGAGCAACCATCATTTAATCTTTCAGGTACATCTGGCAAGTCAGGCATTATATTGATTGCAGCAGATGATGACACAGATACAGGTACAACGATTGTTCCTGCAAATGAAGCTACGTCTGCTCCATACGATTCAGCTACAGTAGTACACACGTGGTCTACATTGATAACATTTAATAACAACAAGATAATGCGAGTGTACTGGCAGTTTGAAAATGCAGTAGCAGGAACAGGTAATGCGCAACCAATCACAGCAGATACGAATGCAACAGCGTGGGCTGTATGGTTGGAGTGGCAGTTGTCAAGTGGTGGTTCTTGGGAAGAGGTTCCTAATCAAAGTGACTTTGAAGATTTAATCGAAAGCCCAGCAACAAATGGTGCTGTAACGTATCGTACCTATGGAAGCACGATTGTTAATCACGTGTATATTCATGAGCATAGCTCTTCTACAGAAGTAGATTTTCCTCCTGATCGTACAGGGTATGGATGTTGGTGGTATCAAGCAAAACAAAACTATACAATCTATGGATTGCGTTTAATGTGTAGAGGATTGATACAGAACTTTTATGCAGACAATCCTACATCTGGTGATGATACAAATGCATGGGAACTGGTTGATAGTCCGGCATCTACACATCAGATTACAATCGGAGCCAGTAACATTGCATACATGATAATGGAGGAAAAATGAGCATATCGTTTCCAAAGACATGGACTTCTGAAAGATTGAATGCAGAAGATGTTCGAGATAACTTGGATGCAATGAAGAACAAGCAACAGAAGTTGGGTGGTTCAGATATGGAGACTTCTTTATCCTGGATAGATACGCATCATCTTATGCAAGGTAGATATACAACCACAACGAATATGACAGAGAATATATCTGGAACTTTTGCTGGCCGAAATAATGGTGCATTTACAAATCGCACATCGTATTGCACAAGATATATAAGTGATGAACTTACAAATGCAGCATCACGAAAGTATATAACGTACAGCAATATAACGTTTGATATACTAAGACCATGCACATTATTTTTTCAATGGCACATGGTACATCAATCACCTGATACTGGTGGAAGTACAGATGGTGAGACACATATACATGTGGGTTTAAATAGTCCCATTATTGCAGGAGTGGCTGTTGATCATATAGTCGCAGAACAACCCAATACAAGTACACATGATGTGTTGATTGATGGAACACAGATTACAAATGGTTTTATACTTCGTGATATATCTTCACAAATCAAAGGCTATAATATAGGACTGGCGGCTCAATCTACAGTAGAGCAGTGCATGAATATATCTTGGTCAGTATCACTTGAATGTTTTTACATGTAGGAGCAACACATGGATCCATTAACCTTAGCAATGTTGGCAGGTGCAGGACAAGCACTATTGAAAGGAGGACTCTC
>Ga0070746_10002096_pt1 | contig 11861 bp, 5 predicted proteins | sample VirMetDEL_Mar_21_FD_77016 | JGI IMG/M metagenome (GOLD analysis project Ga0070746, IMG submission 77016) | Aqueous microbial communities from the Delaware River and Bay under freshwater to marine salinity gradient to study organic matter... | ecosystem: Environmental > Aquatic > Marine > Coastal... | reverse complement strand
TAAAAACGATAAAGCGGATTTGGCTGAAGCTGTTGAGAAAGTGCAGCGTGAGGCGCAAGAACGTCAAGCGCAGCAAGTTGAACCCACATCACCTGAAGCACAACCGGGCATCGCGCAGCCGGGCATGGGAGCAGAAGCGTCGCCTACTGCTCAGTCGGAACAACCGATGGATTTGCGTAGTCTACTAGGAGCGTTGTAATGCCGCGTAACGGTAAAGGTCAGAAAGTTCAGACTGCTACTGGGCAACAGTACGGTTCTGTTAAAGAACAAGAAGAAGCGCAAGCCCAGATGCCTTTGCCTAATGATGTGGCTCTTGTGTCAAAACCTAAGCCGGGGTCTATGTCTTTGGCTATGCCTAGTCAGCGTCCTTCGGAGCCTGTTACTGCCCCGACGGCTGGTATTGATTTGAGTAGTGAAGGCCCGTCGTTGGAACAACGGCGAGATGCTTTGAACTTGTTGATTGTTATGGAGGCGATGCCTAATCCTTCACCTAGCATGCGTAATACTATACGGAGGTTGAAGATGTTTGTTGGCGATATGTCGCAGATGGTTATGCAGTAATGAGTATTTTTGATCGTATTTGGACTGGCACTACTGACGTTGTTGGCGACCAAATTGATTTGGTTACTGGTTTAAGTAAAAGCCTTTGGAACATTGGTTCGGGTACAGTTCTTTTTGCTGGCAACACTATAGGTGCTGGCGGTAAACTTGTCACAGGCAAACCCGGTGAAGCTGCCCAAGCTTTGCTAACAACTGTACAAGAAGATTTACAAGGCAAAGTTCTCGGCGGCGTTTTTGGTCCGGGCCAAACAGGCATCGGTGGAACGATTATTGACTGGGCAACTATTGGTGATTCCGATAGTGCTTTTAATCGTCAAGCTAGAGGCGTTACTGGTGCAGCGTTTGGTGCTTGGGACTGGGTTACCCAAAATGTTGTGGACGCGCCTTTGGGCACGGTAGCAACTGTTGGAGCTGCTGCTTTGCAAAGCGGCGGTAGGTCGTTTTTTGATCTTGAAACTTACTCAAAAGCGTGGCAAGTTAACCGTGACGATATTACTTTTGGGCAAGCGGTTACTTATGGTTTGTTTTGGAAAGATGCGTTTAGCGAAACAGACCGCGCTGCTGTAGCTGATGACCCAGTATTTAATTTAATTTCAGGCGCTATTGATTTAGCTCAAGAGTTTATTGATCCGGTTACTTACCTTGGCGGCAGCGCTCTTAAACTTGCCCGAGGAACAACTGTTACTGGCAGGTATGGGCGCACATTTTCAGGTGGCGTAAGCAGGAGTGCGGCTTCTGTCCCGATTACGCCAGATGTGCGATTGTCGGGCACTGGTTTACGCCCTTCTACTTTAGGAGGGGCACGACCCAAACCGGGCAGTTTGTCTTCGTTGCTAGTAAAGAACGAAAAACAATATGCGACAGCACAAGAAATTGCTGCGAACTATACGGCTATTCGTACCGAAAACGTTATTAACTCACCACGTTGGCAAGAACTTAATAATGTTATCGAAACTGAACGTGCTGCACAAATGGCTAAAATTGGGACAGACCCGGATACTGGGCAGCTTTTAAGCCGTGTTCAAAATGGCAATGATCGTTATGAGATTATGCGCCGTAGCGGTTTTGTCAATAATATGAATCGTGAAACTGTTCGTCGGATTGCTAACGGTGCAACTCCTGAAGCTCGTAGCCGTTCTTTGCGAATGATGATTGGCGACGCTCACGTCTTTAATGTTATTTATGACGACAGTCGCCGTTTGTTTGAATTGCTAAACAGCGAAGATGGCGTTAAGTACCATGCAGAAGCATCTCAATCGACAAAGTTGTTAAAGGAAATGTCTCCCGTTGCTCGCGAGATTCGTGAGCTGATGGACAATACCGATTGGGTTAACTTTTCTACTTTTGAAAATGAATTGATCATGGCTCAGCAAAAGGGCATGGTTTGGAATGAAGCTGCTGCTGTTTTTGAGTGGGATTCAAACCTTAAAAATACGTTGTCTTCGTTGCCTTTTGAATCGACGTTGCTTGCACTTGACGATTTGTTGGGGTTTGCTGATGGTAGCGTGCAGCGTTTTGTTGCAGGAAGTTCGCCTGTTAGCTTAAAGAGCATTAGCAACATGCCTGCTGGCAACCGGTTTAAAGAATACTTTGCGCAACATGCTGATAACGCTAAGAAAAACGGAACGCAGTATTCGGAAGTCAAAATTAACAACATTGGGGATTCGCCACGAACGGTTCGTATTATAAGCGAAGATGTATCTTCGACACATACTTTCCACAAAGGCGACAACGCTGTTAAAGAGTTTGAAAAACTAATTCGTGACGCGGCGCGTTTGTCGTTTGAAGGGAAACGTCTTTGGAAAAACGCTGACCAAGCAGAGCAAATTATTGGTGAATATATTGCTTTGAAGTTGCAAGGCGACTATACGGAAATGCGCAACTTGCATGGCCGCGTTGTTCGAGAAACTATGGCTGGCATTGACGAAGTTGTTGAAGAGTATGGGCTTGAAAACATTGACCCGTACAGGCGCAGAATTAGTGATGTCCATAGAGAAGTAGAAACGGAATGGGCTGAGGAAATTGATCGTGCTTTAAGTGTGACTGATGCCAAGGGCGCTACTACGACTTTGCGCAATTTTAAAAATCTTGATCCTCACGATGCCGATTTGCTTATTCAACATGGGTTTTCGCCTAAGCAAATGGAAGGATCTTCTGTTAACCCACGGTTTGACATTGTTCAAGATATGTTGAAATTGGAATACGGGCGTGTCTCTGGCAAGTTTGGTTCCCGGTTGGCGGTTAATGTTTTTAAAGCTAAACGTGCTTTGGATGTTGGCGTTGGGCCTGCTATGCAAGGTTGGCGTGCTGCCGTTTTGTTGACACCTAAGTGGCCTATGCGTGTTGCTCTGGATGAGCAATTGCGTATTGCGGCAAATATTGGTGCTGCTGGCGCGATGGTTAACTTTATTGATGGGTGGACGCGGTTGCGTCGCGCGGGGGCTGCTCATCGTTTGCCTGAAGGCATGAAAGTTTTGGATGATGCTGATGCTATTGCTGAAGCTGTTCAACGTGAAATGCTTTTGGAAGACGGGATTGACTACGGAGCGCCTCTTCCGTTGAAGTTTAAAACTGGGCGCCTAGTGGTTGACACTAATAAAGTTCCAATGCTTGACCCTGAAGTTGTTGAACGAATGAACTTTCCTTCTGCTATTTCTCCTGAAGAATATGGAGAAATTGTTGACGGTTTGCGCAACAGAGGTTTTGAGGTTATTGAAGAAGTCGCCGATGAACGGTTGCAGTCGGAAATAGAGTTTATTGAGGAAGCCCGAGCTAAGGGTAGAAGCGAACAAGAGTTGGCTAATGAAGAAGCTGCTCGTGAACGTAAACGTGCTGCGGATAAAATGGCTCAACGTCAACGGATTAAAGATTACCGCGAAGGCAGGCAGTACTATATTGATCGTGTTGCGGAAATAAATCTTACGACTGAAGCTGAAGCAGAGTTTTTTGACCGCATGCGTAAGTCTGAAGATCGGATTCGCAAAGAAGCTTTGGCTGCTTCTGAAGTATTAGACGATGTTATTCAAGCTGAACTAGACGCGTTTGAAAAAAATTTGAAAGAATTGGGATTTGAAACCCGTGAGCAACTTAGCAAACGACAAGAAATGGTTGTCGCCGGGGAACCTGAAAGTCTTGCTGAACGCACAAGCATTGAAGATATGTTGGAGCGGAAGCTTAAAGAATATCAAGCTAAAGCTAAAGGCCTTGGCAATGTTATTCAGATTGTTACTAAACCTGATCCCAAGGTGCCCAAGCGCATAGAAGCTTTGCTTAAAGATAAACCGTCTGTTAAACAGATTGTTCATCTTAAAACTATTGGCGGTTCAGAAACTCAAAAGATTGCCAACAAGCTTGCGTATGTTAACGGCGAGTATGTAGAACTTAATGCCAAAAATACTGCGCGTATTGTTACCCCTGATGCTGTCCGGTTTGTTAAGGACACTACTGGCCGTAGCGTTTTGGAATATGGCGGCTCGCGTTATCTGTGGGTAGATGACGATATTTTTGGAAATCCTTTTAAGATTGTTAACCCTGAGTTGACCGTTGCTAAACGCGCGGATGAACTGATGCGCGGTTCTAAACAAAAAGAATTGTTAGCGGAAAAGGGGGCGGCTACTGGTCGTGTGCTTGAAAGAAAAGAAGCTCTTCAAATTGCCAAAGAAGAAAGACAATTTTGGGTAAACGATTCTAACGCTTTGATAGATAAGTATGAAGAATGGGTTAGAACTAGTATCGATCCTCGCGCAGTAGAAATCCGCAAACGTATTCAACGCGGCGATTTGTCTGGCATGACGTTGGCTTCTAAGACTGGTGATAAAACTAAGAACCATTCACAGGTTTTGTTGCAGATGCACTTTGAAATGTATCAGCGCAACCATCCTTTCAATATTTTTGTTGGCGGTTCTAGAGACTTTGGCAATTACGAGTTGATGTCTCAAAAGCTTGACAATATTTTGATGAATCGTGTTGCTGCCGGTAACGATATTGTTTTGCATTACATTGGCACTAATCGGTCCATGACTGAAACTATTAAACGTTATGCCAAAGAAAATAATCTTCGGACAGTTGAGCATCGTCCGATGGCCCGTTATAAACCGTCTGAGGTTACTGACAAGTCTAAACGTGCGCGTGGCCGTTTGCAGGACCCCGACTTTCCTGATGTTACTCCTGAAGAAATCGGTCAAGCTGCTAGGAAACGTCTTGAGTCTGGGTTGGAACAAAACGTTAGTCCTGAAAAACAAATTGCTAAAGAACTTAAAAGACGTGAATCAAAAGAAAATGCTCTTAACCGTCAAGCATTTTTGGAAGCTTTGTTGGATGCAGAAAATATTGCGTTGGAAGCTTCTGATGCTGCTGTAATTTTTAAAGATTCTAATATCCGTGACGGCCAGTTTTTGATTAATAATGTATCTGATCGCGGCCTACGTTCTCGTGTTGTTAATTATCGTGGGGCTGAAGGCCAAGCTCCAAAGATGTCTAAAAAGCCTGAGCTAAGCAAAGCTAAAGCTCAAGCAGAACTTCAGCAGCAGATTGAAGATTTGAGCGATTACTACGATGCTTTGGCCGAAGAGATTAATGCAGAGTTGGAGTTTGATCCTGTTCTTGAAGAAATGCAAACGCGTGAACAAACTGAACTTGGGTTTAGCAAAGACGAGCTTGAAGTTTACGATGTAGACGAAGCAGGCGATGTTATTCCTGCGCCTAGAATTCAAGATACGCCACAATATCGTTCTGAAAATTGGGTTAAGTTCCAAGAAGGCAGATTGAACTTTTTGGATGAAGCGTTTATTCAGGAGTTGGAAGAAACTCCTATGTTCGATTTTGAAAAGATTTATGAACAAGCGGGACCTGAAACGTTTAAACGTGCTGTAGATAGAACTATTAAAGATCGCGTTTTGGTTGGCCGTAATAAAACTAAGTTGTTGCGTAACGCTGGCATCCGTGTTGTTTTGGGTATTGGGGTTGGTTTCAATCCTGCTTTGGGTGCTGCTTGGGGCTTTGCAAACTTCTTTAGCAATAGCCGTCGTGTGCGTGTTGCTGGTCAGCAGAAAGCTGCGTTGACGTATGCGAGTGCTTTGCGTACTCAAGGCAGAATGATGCTAGAAACTGTTTCTACGCAAGCTGAGATTTCTGCTGCTCGCTCGTTGATGACTGATGCGGAATACATTGAGAAGCTTGTTGAGGAAGAGCGTGCTTCTGCGTTGAATATTCAAAATGCGTTTGACCGTGCCGATGAACTTATGGAAGAAGCTGGTTTTCCCGGTTTGTCTATTCACGGTGTAAAGGTTGATAACGCGTTTGGTAATGACCAGCGGTACATTGAGCAGATTACTGCGCAAAACTCTGCTTCGGCTTCGATGAGCGCTATTTATAGCAATTCGTATTCTCGCGCTGCTCGCACTAATCAGCGTGCTTCTACGAAGATGGTCAAGTACGACGTTTTGAATGCTCCTAAAGCTCCGGGCAAAGAAGACGCGTTTGGCATTAAGTACGAAAGTCTTACTAACGTCTTTACGCAAAGTAGCAATACCGAACCATTTTTTAAAGTTGTTTGGGGTACAGAAAACCCAGAGACTCGTGTTCAAATGTTGCGCGATTTGTTGATTGAAAACAAAAAATTGCGTGGGGAGATTTTGAAAGATTCTCGTCCTTCTGCTTATGGAAGTTTTAATGGGGAACGAAGCTTTATTGATGCGGTGTCAATGGAGGAAATTGCGCGCGACATTATTAATGAGGTAGATAACATTTTGCCTCCTGAGTATTTCCCTGCTACTCGCGCTAAGGCTCGTAGCGGCAGGTTTACTTGGAACGATGTCGAAAAAGAAATGAAACAAACGGTTGCTGCTAAACATAAGTTGAAAAAGGGCGAGGATTATGTTGAGCCAACTATGGAGGAAACGGTCAAACTGATTCGTAATGGGGTGCGTGGGCCTCGGCGTGAGGCGTTTGGCATGGCGCGTGCTCCTGAAGACATTGCTGATTCAACGCGTAGTAAGATTAAGCAAAAGAGCGATAAGCTAGTTAGCAATTTGTTTGAGAAGTGGGGGGCGTTGCCTGCTGATGAACTTGGGCGTCATCCTTTCTTTAGAACTAATTATGAAGCTGAGATTCGTGCCAAGTTAAATGTGTTGTCAGAGTTGTCTGACGATGGGTCTGTTGAGATTTCTCAAAAGACTTTGTTTAGTTTGCAAGCAGAAGCTCGCGAAACTGCAATGCAAAAAACTAAAGACGTGTTGTATGAGTTGAATCGTCAAAGCCGTTTCTCTGAAATGTTGGGAAATGCTTCGCCGTTCTTTAATGCTTGGCAGGAAGTTATTACCCGGTGGGCTGGGTTTGCTGTTGAGAATCCGTTCTTTGTTGCTAACATGACGCGTTTGTATCGTAAAGAGTGGTCTGCCGAGGCTTTGGGGTTGACGCAGGTTGAAGACGATAACGGAAACAAATACATTGTGTTTAAGTTGGCTGGCGATGCGTATGACGCTGACGGAAACTCGGCTAGCATTTTGGATGTAATGCCTGAAAGCATTAAGAATACTTTTATTCCTGAACGTTTGCGAGACCCGAACCGGAACATTAGGTTTTCTAAAGATGGTTTGAATACCATGTTGACAGGAACGCCGGGGGCTGGCCCGCTTATTACTGTTCCGCTTAAGGAAGCTATTATTGCTGAACCTAAGTTGGAAGAAGTATTTGGGTTCTTGTTCCCTTATGGTTATGGCAATCAAGATTCGCTTGTTGGCCGTGTTTTCTTAGACAACGCTCCGACTTGGACCAAATCTGCTTACACGGCAATAACCGGTCGTGTTTCTAACGATGTTGTTGTTGCACGCATGTTCCAAGATATTACTTTGGAAATGGCTGCACGAGGCGAACCGTTTGATTTTGCAGATCGCGATATGTATATTGAAGTTCAGAACGAAGCTGAGCGTCGGGCACGCAACTTTGATTTGTTCCGTGTAGCGGCTGGTTTCTTTTCGCCTACTTCAACTACGATGTCTTCTGTTTGGCAACCGTACATTGATGAGTTTAATAACTTGCGTCGCAAGCACGGAACCGAAAAAGCTCAAACGTTGTTTATCGATTACCACGGCGAAGAGTTCTTTGCTGCTACTGCGTACATGAGTAACTCGATGGATGGCGTTGTTACGACAATTGATGCTGAAAGCATGGCCCGTAAACATAAGGATTTGGTTGATGCTCATCCGCAAGTTGGAGCGTGGATTAGTGGCAGTGTAGGTTCTGCTGCTGAAAAGAATAATGCTTTTAGCCTTGCTGCTTATAACAGTCAGAAACGTCGTGGTGCTCGTACCCAATTGACAGGGCTTGAAGCTATTTCTAACTCTGATGCGGATTTGGGTTGGCGTAAGTATTCTGAACTAAACGATTGGGTTCGCACGGAACAGGATCGTTATGCTGCTGCTGGCATGTCTACTAGTTTGAATGCTTCGCATTTGCGAGATGTTGCTTTTGTTAAGCAGCAGTATGTTGAGAGGTTGCGTGCTGAGCATCCTGCGTGGGCTGCGGAGTTTTCAAATATTAATGCTAGCAATGAGCGCATGTCTTCTATTGTTGAAGGTTTTGCTGCCGGGTTGAAAGTGCCTGAGATTGTTAACCGTCCTTCTTCTGCTGTTGTTATAGAGTATTTGCGTTTGCGTATGTATGTTCAGCAACAACTTATGGCTAGGGAATCTGTTGGTGGTTCGTTGTTTTTGGAATCTGATCAAAACGAAGATTTGTTGAGAGCTTGGGAAGTTGAAAAAAACAAGTTGTCTATGAACACTACGTTTAGCGAAATCTATGATCGTTTTTTTGAAAATGATAAGATTCATCCTGAAACGTTTATGAGTTCTGATGATTTTGCTGAAGGGTTGTTTATAACATGAATGAATTTGAAATAGCGCGGCAGCAAGCTGCCATGCAACAAGGGTTAGTGTACGGAACAACTAAGGCTGAAACGCCTGAAGCTACTTCGGCGCTGACTGGTCTTTCTTCTTCTAGTTTGCGAGAACGTGGGTTTCTTGGCGAATTGGTTTACGAAGAAGACATCAAAGAAACGTATCGTAACCTTTCTCCAGAAGATAAATTAAAAACTGCTTATGTCATGTACGATCAAGTCGTTGGCGCTTATGGAGGCTTTGCTGACATTTTCGATGAAGACGGAAATGTTGATGAAGAAAACTTTTTGCGTGCTTGGCAAGTAACCAGAGAGTACGCAGGTGCATCTTCTTCTATGGGGGAATTAGGTAGCGCGACACCGGCTACTTCTAAGTACGTTGACATTTTGATGAATCAAACCGACATGGATACGCGTGAAGTAGTTAAGAACATGCGTAAGCAACAGTCGGCTGAGTTTTTGCAAAGTGTTGATGTTGCTGCTTTGCGTGAGATTTTGAAGAATGAACTTTCGGGTTTGATTGGTCGTGGCGCTACAGATAAAGAAGAACGTAACTTTATTCAGTTGATTCGTAAATCTGTTTTGGCTGGCGACGCTGTTAATTATGAAGCCCGAGCGCGCCAGTTTGGTCGTGAGCAAATGGGCGGCGAAGTTAGTGGCACTAATCGTGCTCGTATTATGGGAGGTCTTGTTAATATTATTCGGGGTGGTGGACAATAATGGCAGTTGGCGTTGAAGGCAAAATGTATGTATCCGATTCTGGGCTGGTGTTGACTTCGGATCAGCGCGAATGGATTCAGGAGAACTACGATTTAACTGATGCGGAACTTATACAGATTTATAATTCTGTTGACAATTTTAAAGATTTGCTTAATAAGCTTGATGATGTTGTTGCTCGTCCTGCTCCTGTTCCTCCTAGTGCTGGGGAGCGGTTGGCTCCCGTAGTTTCTAGGCCCCCCGAAGCGGGCAGGCAGTTGGCCCCGGCAGTTCCTGAAACTGAAACTGCTTCCCCCACTGCTCTTTTGTCACCTGAAGCTGGCAGACAGTTAGCTCCGGTAGTTGCCCGGACCGAAGAAGAAATGATTGATGACGCCATGTTTGGCGTTTATGCGCATTTCTTTAGGAAAAACAAAGATTCTTTGATGATTGGTTTGGACGAAAATGGTATGCCTGTTTCGTATGAAGAAGGCGTAACTACTGTCTCCATTGTTGATTACATTGAAGATAACGAGATTGAAAGTACAAATCGCCAAGAAGCTTTGTTGAGGAATACTGAATGGTGGCAAAACACTAATCAGAGCATGCGCACTTTTGATACTGACTGGGCGGGAATGAACCAGTTGGAAAAAGAAGAATATCTAGAGGGCACTATTGACCAGTTGCGGCAAATAAATATCAACTACAATTTGCAACTTTCTAATGAAAAGCTTTTTAAGCTTGCTGCTGACATTAAGCGGTTTGGTGATGAAAATAATCCCGCAGATATTCTTGAGTATTTGTATAGCGAATTGCAATTAGATTTTGCAGAGGCAGACAGCGGCCAAATGAAGTCTGATGTCGATACTGTTAAAAATCTAGCGTCAAAATACTTTATTAAATTGACTGATGAGAAAGCTGCTGAGTACGCTAGAGAGATTTTTATTGGTAATCAAACTGTTGAGAACTTAAACAATCTGTTTGGGCAGCAGGCTTCTGCTACTTACCCAGAGTTGGCTAGTTATATTTCTAATGGTTTTACTCCAGATGATTACTTTGATTCGCATAAAGCAGAGTTGGCGAGCATGTTAGAGATCAATACTCAAAGCATTGATTTGATGCGTGACTTTCCTGAGATCATTCAGTTTATTCCTGATAATGAAAGTTCTGCGCGGCCTATGACTATTGGTGAATTGCGTAAGCATATTCGTGGGATGCCGGAGTGGCAGCAGACTACGGGCGGCAAGAGCGCTGCAATACTTTTGGCTGAGAATATTGCTTCGACGTTTGGGAAGGCTGTCTAATGGCTGAAGAAGAAACTGCGACTCGCGGCTGGTTTGCTACCCAAATTTTGTTGGGCGTTGGTGCTCCTCCTTCGCGCGAAAATATTCGTGCAATGTTGTCATGGATGCAGGGCGAAAATACTCGTGCTAAGAACAATCCTTTGGCGACTATGCGTCCGGGGTTTGGCGGCACTCGATTTAATGAAGCAGGTGTTAAGAGTTATCCTTCGCGTCAACAGGGTGTGGATGCGATTGTGGATACTTTAAAACTTTCGTATTACACCGGCATTGTTGATGCGTTGCGTAGGGGTTCTAATCCTCAAGAGTTGCAAAGCCTTGTTGCTGCTTCTAAGTGGGGAACTGGCTCATTTGGCAACATTCCTGAGGGTTCTCTTCAAGAAGCTTATTCTACTCCAGTAGGTACTCAAGTTAGAGGTTATGGTTACTTTGGTGAAGAAGGTGAAACTGTTGGGGCAGGCGAAGTAAACGCTAATGATTTTGAGTTATTGCGTCGCACTCTTGACCGTTACGGGTTGGGTAGTTTGTATGAAGTTGCTCAAGGTTATTTGATTGACGGTTACAGTTCTGCTCTTATTCCGTTGTTGTTGAAAGATACGCCGCAGTTTAAAGATCGTTTTAAAGGCATGGCTATGCGTGAGGAACAAGGTTTGCCTCCTATTTCTACTGACGAGTATTTGGCGTTAGAAGATTCGTATAGGAATCTGTTCCGTAGCGCTGGGTTGCCGCAGTCGTTTTATGACAGTCCAGAAGATTTTGCTAATTTTATTGGCAATGATATGTCTGCTGGCGAGGTTGAAACTCGCTTGGGGTTTGCGCAGCAGTTTGCTAGAAGCGTAGATCCTCAAGCTAAGGCGCAGTTGCAAGAGTTGTATGGGGTTTCTGTTAAAGACGATGGGGACCTTATGGCTTATTTCTTGGACCCTGATCGTGCGGTAAGTTTGTTTGATGCTCGTATACAAGCCGAGGCTGCTGGCATTTCTGCTGCTGCTGCGAATGCGTTGGGTACTGGGTTGGATCGTTCGACTGCTGAACGGTTGGCGCAGCAAGGCGTTAGTGCTTCGCAGGTGCGTGAGTTTGCTACTGGTAAGGGCGCGTTTACGCAGACGTTGTTTGGGCAGCGTCGTGGTTTGACTTCTAGTGAAACTGTTGCAGGAATGTTTGGGTTTGATTCTGATTCTGTTGCTGATTTGGTGCGGTTGCGTAAAGAACGGCAGGCTTTGGCTGAACGAAAGTCTGGCGCAGCATTAGGGAATGAGGGCTTGTCTGGCTTTGGTGTTGTCCGGTAGTTGACATAACTCTATTTCTTTAATACTCTAATAATTAGTTCGGCCCCGTAAGGGTGAGCTGTTCTACTTTATTAACCCCGTTTGCGTTCCACCGGCGTAAGCGCGTATTGAAGGTGAGTG
>Ga0070746_10002095_pt1 | contig 11861 bp, 10 predicted proteins | sample VirMetDEL_Mar_21_FD_77016 | JGI IMG/M metagenome (GOLD analysis project Ga0070746, IMG submission 77016) | Aqueous microbial communities from the Delaware River and Bay under freshwater to marine salinity gradient to study organic matter... | ecosystem: Environmental > Aquatic > Marine >... | reverse complement strand
TGGTTGGTGTTTCAGTGATGTATGAATATACCTGTATTATTCGCAAGATAGTTGACGGTGATACGATATATGTTGATGTCGATTTGGGGTTTGGCGTTGTTCTTCGCGGTTCAAATGGTCGTGGTATTAATGTTCGCCTGTTTGGAGTTGACACACCTGAGTCGAGAACCAGAAATCTGGCAGAGAAAGCGCACGGATTGTTAGCCAAGAAATATGTTCAAGACAATCTTAAAGTTGGCGAGAAATATATTTTAAGGACAAAGGAGAAGGGCAAGTTTGGCCGGTACTTGGGTGAGATCAAGGTGGGCAGATCAACTATTAACAATATGCTGATCAAGCAGAAGCTTGCAGTTCCATATACAGGTCAGAACAAAAAAGAAATAGCCGCTGCCCACAAGTCTAACAGACAAGCTCTTATCAAAGAGGGAGTGCTAACTGATTCTGGTGTCCCTCCCGTAAGCGAGTATGAAGATCGGTTATGAAACTAGGCGGATTACTTAAATCTCTTGCCCCGACTATAGCTAGTGCAGCGGGTGGCCCTATGGCCGGTATGGCGGTCAAGATGGCTGCTGAGAAACTCGGTGTCCCAGATGCTACAGCAAACGAGATTGAAGACCTTATCGAGCGGCAACCAGAAAAAGCAGTGCTACTCAAAGAGGCCGATAAAGATTTTGCTCACAGGCTGAAAGAGATGGAGATCAACCTAGAGTCATTTAAGGCCGAAGTTGATGACAGGAAAGACGCTAGGGCTAAGTTCTCTGGTGACATTACACCTAAGGTATTCTGCTTACTGGCGTTGGTTTTATACGGTGCTTATGTAATGACCGTAACCATACTGCCCCACGACCAGAACGATGAAACTATTATCTCTCTGGTACTAGGTCAGTTGTCTGGAATACTGGGTACTTGTGCTGCATTTTTTTATGGCGGATCTAATGGCAAGAAATAGCATGAAGAAGTTAATCGAAATGTTAAAGCGTCATGAGGGCGAAGTAAAAACCAATGGCCGTCATGTTGCCTATAAATGCTCTGAAGGATACTGGACTCTTGGTATAGGGCGTAACATAGATCCAGAGAATGGTATTGGCTTGTCTGATGATGAAGTTGATTATCTTTTGGAAAATGACATAGAGCGTTGCATAAAAGAAATCTCTAGTGAGTACCCTTGGTTCAACGATCTAGACGATGTGAGAAGGGACGCAATCATTAATATCTTTTTTAATCTTGGCGCTACAAGATTTAGAGGTTTCAAGAACGCTATAGCTGCTATGGAAGAAGGCAATTTTGATAAAGCCTCTACAGAATTTTTAGATTCCAGATGGGCAAAGCAGGTTAAAGGAAGATCTCTTGAGGTCACCGACCTTTTAAAAAGTGGCGAGTATGTTGAATAGGTTTGCGATATGCTGGTTAAGTATAAGTTTGCTCCGGGTGTAAATAAGGAAGGCACAGAATACACAGCCGATAGTGGCTGGTACGATTCCGATAAAATAAGATTTAGAAAAGGCCGCCCTGAACAGATAGGTGGCTGGCAGAAATATTCAACCAACACATTCCTCGGCGTATGCAGATCTATCCACGATTGGAAGGCTGCTGCGGCCACAGACTATCTCGGTCTTGGAACTACTCTAAAGTATTACGTCAACAGGGGTGACGCCTATTACGACATCACTCCCATAAGAGAAACCACTGCTGCTGGCGATGTCACATTTGCTGCCGTAAATGGCGATGCAACTCTGACTGTATCTGACACTGCTCACGGAGCACAGCAGGGTGACTTTGTTACTTTCTCTGGCGCTGTTAGCTTGGGCGGCAATATAACTGCCACAGTTTTAAATCAAGAGTATCAGATAGCCGCAATTATTGATGGCAATTCTTATACGGTAGAAGCTAAAGACACTAGTGGTAATACAGTTCTTGCTGACGGATCAGACACAGGTAATGGCGGAGCCTCTGTGGTTGGGGCATATCAGATTAATGTTGGTATTGATGCTTATGTTCCATCATCTGGTTTTGGTGCTGGCACTTGGGGTTCCTCTGCTTGGGGCGGATCAACTGTAATCACATCTGGGAATCAGATACGTCTATATAGTGAAGACACCTTTGGAGATGATCTCATATTCAACCCAAGAGGTGGGGATATTTACTATTGGGATGAAAGTTCTGGAGTAACTAGCAGAGGCGTAACTCTGGCTAGTAACCCTTCTGCATCTAACTGCCCTACTGTTGCGTTGCAGGTTATGGTGTCAGATACCGACAGGCATACGATTGCTTTTGGTACGAACGCCATTGGATCTTCAACAATAGATCCCTTGTTTGTTAGATGGTCTGATCAGGAAAACCCTTTTGATTGGACTCCTACAGCTACAAACACTTCTGGCGGTGTTTCTCTGCCTGCTGGCTCCTATATTCTTGGAGCTTTAAAAACAAGACAAGAGATACTGATCTTTACAGATAACAGCATTCATTCAATGCGTTACTCTGGTTCTCCCTTCACCTACCAGTTTTCACTGATTAGTGAAGGATTTTCTATGGTCTCCCCCAAGGCTGCGACAAGTGCTGGTGACGCTGTCTACTTTATGGATCGGGGCGGCTTCTATATGTACAACGGTGCTATTCAAAGATTGGTATGCACTGTCCTTGATTATGTATTTAGCAACCTTAATCAAGATCAGATATTTAAAGTATTTGCCACAACTAGTGTGGACTTCTCTGAGGTAACTTGGTTCTACCCAATAGGAACCGGCAACCCCGAGTGTACTAATTATGTTACCTACAATTATGTAGAGAACTCTTGGTCTGTTGGAACTCTTGACCGTGGCGCTTGGATACCGGCGCAAACAAGAAACTATCCAATTGCCTCTTCAAATATTAGGTCAACAGACAATAACTATTTGTACACCCACGAGAATGGATATGATGCTGACGGCGAAGCTATGAACGCCTATATAGAGTCCGGCGGCATAGAGCTTAGTGAAGGCGAACAGTTCATGTTCGTAACAAGAATGATTCCTGACTTTGAGTTTAGGGGAGCAACATCTTCTGCGGCGATGAATGTGGTTCTTAAGGGCAAGGATTTTCCCTTGATGGACAATCAAACTCTTTCCACTTCTGTGATCACAGAGGACACCAAGCAATCTTTTATCCGGGCTAGAGCTAGAGAGACTGTGGTAAGGATAGAGAGTACTGGCACTGGATATGGCTGGACTCTAGGTGATCTCCGATTTGATATAAGGTCTGACGGACGAAGATAATGGCTGAACAAAGATCTGTCGTGCTGCCTATTGCTGGGCAGGAATATGAATACAACAACGAGCTTACCTTGAGAAGAACCGTTGAGAGATCCTTCCGAGAGGTTCAGGATACCATCAACGTGGTGGCGGATCAGTCTGACAAGGACGCCTCTCTTTCTCTCAGGAAGTATCAGTTCATGTTTATGGGTGCTAAATGACAGACGTTATAAAAGTTCTGGGTCAGCTTGACGCAGCAGCTACAACCACTGAGGTTCTGTACACAGTCCCCGATTTGACTGTGACAACAGTCAGTTCTTTCGTTGCCTGCAACAGGAATGCGGGCGCTCAGACGTTCAGACTCAGCATTCATGTCAATAATGCTGGGGCAGATAATAAACAATTTTTATATTATGATAAGCAAGTAGACGCTAATGACACTTTGACAGCGGTCATAGGTATTACGTTGGGGCAAGGCGATGTCATGAAAGTATATGCCAGCTCAACAGATTTCAGTTTTAGCGTATTCGGCGTGGAGACCAGTTGATGAATAGAATGCCCCCGTTGCAAAGAAATGCAGACGAGTTAGCTAGGTACGGTAGGTACGGTGACTCGATGCTGGTTCATATGAACCCCGCTGAGGTTCAGGGAATTGCGGCCTTGTCCCCCACTGGCAAGCTAACCAGAAATCCCGTCACGGGCCAGCCAGAGGCTTTCCTGCCATTCTTGGCCCCCCTTCTCGCTCAGTTTGTTCCCGGTGCGCTTTCTGCTGCTGGTCTCGGTGGACTTGGTGCTGCCGCTGCCGCAGCCCCTGCTGTAACTTCTGCAATTACGTCCGGTCTGGTTACTGGCTTGGTTGAGGGAGATCTTGAGAAAGGCATTATGGCTGGCATTACTAGCTTCGGCATAGGCAAGGCTATGGGCGCAGCCAGTGATGCGGCTAAACTAGGCAAAGAAACTGCTGAAGTTGCTAAAGCTGCTGAGGCTGTTGATGTCGCTAAGGAAGCTTTGGGCACTCAGGCTACCCCAACTTTGGGAGACGCATTAATTCCGAGAGATCCAGCGGTTGCCCAGCAACTTGGTCTTGATGTCCTTTCTCCACAGCAAGTTGACTTTGTAAAGGCTGCTGGTAGGTCAGAAGCCGCACAGCAGGCTCTTGATGCAGGAAGACAAGGACTGACAGGCACTCAGAGAATAGGATCTCTCTTTAGTCCAGAGGGCGCTCAGGCGGGATTTGAGGCTTTTATGAAGCCGGAGGCTATCCTGCCAACTGCTGTTGGTGCTGGAAATCTAGCGCAGATGGATGCGATGGAGAGGCAGAACGCTATAGGTAGAGAGCAAGAAGCCAAGAGGCAAAGAATGCTAGATAGGCAGCTAGGCATTATGTCTGGCGCTGCCTCTGTGGCACAACCAAGAAATCCATTTGCCGGTGTATTTAGAAAGCCCGGACTAAGTGCGTTTAGTAGAACAGTATAGGAGCTAGAGATGGACGATGATACAGAATTCACCTCTGGCAGAGATGAGATATACCCCGGTGCGGCTGGAGATATTCCTATGACTTTTGATGAATACGGTAATGTAATACCTGTAGCCGGAGAAGCTGGCGGTGGTAATAGGAATATTCCGGGCGGTGGAGGAGCTAACCCTATTGCTTACGGTGGCGCTGGGTTTGGTGCTGGTCAAGTTCTGGGTGGCGAGGCAGCCAGAAGGCAGCAAGAAATATTAACTGGCAGTCAGTATTCAGCAAATGTGCCGCCTCCGGGCTACCGTCCCGGCTTTGGCCCAGAGTATCTGTACTTCGGAGACCCTCGTTACGAAGATTATGCAGCTCTTCTTCCGGGCGTATATGGCACTGGATACCAGCCTCCCGGCGTCCCTGCACCAGCACCCGGTGCGCCAACCCCAACCCCAACTCCGACACCTACTCCAACACCTGTTGGCGGTGTAGACCCTGTAACCGGGCTTCCCTTATATACTGGAGGTGATCTAAGTTTTTCTCAGGCCGATATAGATCGAGCGATGGAGCTTATTATATCGGGGCAGTACGACATAAATTCTCTGGCATCTCAGCTCGGTGTGCCACAGGATACCGCTTATAACCTATACAATCAGTATCTGTTTGACACCTATGGCGTTGGTGCATTCGACCCCAATCAACAATATGAGGATCAGGCTTTACAAGATTTGGCGCAGCAGTACTACGGTATTGCTGATCAGTATGGCTATAGCCCAGAGCAATTGTCTCGTATCTTTGGGACTCCACTTGATGAAACCAGATCATATTTAAGTCAACAATACCTTGGTGGCATCCCGGTAGATCAGGACTATACCGCTGATGAGGCGCAGCAAGTCTATGATCTGTACAAGTCTGGACGTATTGGTGTTCCCGGAATAGCTAATTACTTTGGCATTCCGGAGAGCGAAGCCCAAGGCATATTGGATAGCATAGAAGGCGCGGGTGGTTCTGCTGTTGGTATCGTTGGTGCTACACCGACACCCACACCTACACCGACACCGACACCCACGCCTGAACCAGCGCCTGAGCCAGCGCTAGCGGGTACACCAACACCAACGCCTACACCTACACCGACGCCTGAGCCAGTATCTCCTTTTTCTGATATACAGGTTGATGGGGATTACTCTCTGTCTGAGATTGATCAGGTCTACAATATGTACACCTCTGGTCAGGTTTCTGCTCAAGATATCTCTGACTACTTCAATATTCCTGTTAGCGAAGTTAATACTGCTTTGTCTGACATTGGTCAGAGCAAGCAGCAAGTTGCTGCTGGTGGAGTAGGTTCTACTGAGCCAGCGCCTGAGCCAGTGCCTGAGCCAGTGCCTACACCTACACCGACGCCGACTCCTATACCGACTCCTATACCGACGCCGACGCCTATACCGACTCCTACACCAACTGTTACGCCAACTCCTGAGCCAACGCCAACAGTTACACCAGCACCTACGCCAGTATCTCCCTTTTCTGGTATAGAGGTTGATGGGGATTACTCTCAGTCTGAAATAGATCAGGTCTACAATATGTACACTTCTGGTCAAGTGTCTGCTCAAGATATTTCCGACTACTTCAATATTCCTGTTAGCGAAGTCAATGCTTCTCTGTCTGACATTGCTCAGAGTAATCAGCAAGTTTCTGATGTTGCCGTTGGTTCTTCCACTGTGTCTTCTGAGGATTCTAACCCTATCACCGCAGCTATAGATCTGTACTCTTCTGGCGCTGAGATCCCTGCCGAGCAGATCAGAGAGACTCTTGAGTATGCACAAGCAAAGGGCATTTCCTTCGCAGAGTTAGACGAAATGTTTGGCGCTCCTGCTGGTAGCGCACAGGACGCAGCCGCTGCTTTGGGTATGGCTATTAGTGCTGGCGGTATTGTGGGTATGGCTAAGGGTGGCAAGTTCCCAGACCTCAGCGGTGACGGGGAGGTTACTCAGGAAGACATCCTGATTGGCCGAGGCGTAATCGAAAAGGCTGACGGTGGATTACTTTCTGGTATAGCTGGACTATTCAAGAAGGAAGAAGAACCCAAACCACAGCGCGGTGTTTTGATGACCGAGACCGAAAGCTATCTGGAAGCCCAAAGAGTATTGGGAGATCCAGACTCAAGCGATAGAGACAAGGCTTTTGCCAAAGGCACATTGGAGACTCTCAAGCCCGAGCAGCAAGGCGGAAATATGGATATGAACTCCTATTCCGAAATGATGCAGCAGGTGGACAAGATCCTTGGCGCGACTAGGAATATGCAGGAAGGAGGCTACATAGATCGAGACCAGCTAGACAGTCTTATCTCAATGACCCGTGATGCAATCCTTGGTGAAGCCGAGAATCCTGATCAGATCATACAAGCCTTCATCTCTGTGTTTGGTCAGGAAGCTTTTGAGGAGCTTAGAGATCAAGTACTTCAGTCACAGGTTCCTAATGCACAAACAGAGGGCATGATTGAGGGTTCTGGTGGCGGTATGGATGATGAGGTTATGGGCATGATCGGCAACCAGCAGGGTGTGGCCGTGTCTCCCGGTGAGTACATCATTCCCGCTGACGTAGTCTCCTCTCTTGGTGACGGCAGCAGTGATGCTGGTGCTGACAAACTGGACAGAATGCTTGACGATGTCAGGATGGCTAAGACCGGGCGTACTATTCAGCCCGGCAAGATTGATGACAGGGTTATGCCTGCATGAGCCTATTGGTTAAACAGATCCTACCGAAGGACATAAGTTCTGTTTGGGACACTGTTGAACCATTTATAGAGGACGCATTAAAGAAGGGGACGGAGAGTGAAGACCACTCTCTAGACTACGACTCTTCTCACATCCAGCTCTACTTATTTAGGGGAGAATGGATGCTTTTGGTAGCAATGGATTCCGATGGTCTGATTCGAGGCTGTGCCACTGTTGCCTTCATTAGCTACCCTATGCACAGGGTAGCTTTTATTACTGCTATTGGCGGCAAATTGATATCAAATAAAGAGACATTTGATCAAATGAAAACTATCCTTAAGAAGTTTGGAGCGACAAAGCTACAGGGCTATGCCCGTAAGTCTGTCGTGAGACTCTGGGAGCGTTTTGATTTCAAGCCGGTTAATACTCTGATTGAGGTGAAAATATAATGGGCGGTGGCGGCGGCGGTACTACAACAGTACAACAGACTATCCAAGATATTCCAGAACAGTTAGCTCCCTATTATGACGAGCTACTGGGCCGGGGTACATTTCAGTCCTTACAACCATACACTCCTTACCCCTACAAAAGGCTGGCTGAGTTCTCTCCTTATGAGCAGCAAGCTATGGCTGGTATTGGTGCGCTTGCTGAGACCGGGACGCCAGAGGCTATGCAGGCTGCTATAGAAGGCAGCCAGTATGTCGCTTACAAAGACCCCTATGCTGAAGCGGTTAGATCAGACCCGATCACTGCGGCTATGCTCAACACAATCTCTGCTTCCCAGCCAGAGCAAGTGGGTACGCTGGGTGAGATTGGCACTTATCAGACCTACATGAGTCCTTACCAGCAGCAAGTCACAGACATTGCGAAGCGGGAAGCAAGGCGAGCCTCTGACATCCAAGGCGCGGATATAGCCCAACAAGCAGCCCTTGCTGGAGGCTTGGGTGGCTATAGGGAAGCCATCATGCAGGCTGAAAGAGAGCGCAATTTGGCCCAACAATTGGGCGATATTCAGGTTCAAGGCAGCCAACAGGCGTTCGAGTCTGCTCAGAGGGCGTTTGAGGCCGACAGAGCCGCCAGACAGTCCGCTGCACAGCTAGGCATAGCTGGGTATGGGGCGCTTCAAGCAGACCTTGGACAGCGTCTCAGGGCCGCACAGCAGGCTTCTGACTTAGCGTCTCAGGAGCAGGCTATGGAGCTTACTCGATTGGCCGAGCTTGGCCGGGCTGGTCAGCAGCAGCGTGGCCTGTTGCAGCAGAGCTACGACATTGGCTATCAGGACTTCCTGCGCCAGCAAGCATTCCCTGTGGAGCAGTTGTCTCTCTACAGCAATCTGGTCAGAGGTCTGCCAATGCAGCCCGGAACCACGCAAATTCTCTATGGGCAGCAGCCCACAATGGCGCAGCAGTTGCTCGGCAGTGGTATAGCCGCCGCTGGTTTATATGGTGCAACTCGTTAGGAGATAGAATATGTACAACATCCTTGAGGTTGAGGATAAGATCAAGGGCTTACCGGATCAGGCGCTGATGAGAGAGGCCCAGTTTCCTAGCGGTGATGTGCCGCAGTTCCTTGTGGTGTCTGAGATTCAGCGCAGAAATGAAATGCGTAAGTCTTATGACGCTATGCGGCAACCTTCCTCTACCGTCCCGGTTGCACAGCAGATAGTGGCAGAGGCTGGTCAAGGTATTTCCGGTATTGTGGGCGGCAATGCTTTGCCTGTCTCTGCTCCTATGCAGGCCCAAACTCGGATGGCCCCGCCTATGCAGTCCTCTATGGCAGCTCCTCAAGCCCCGGCTGGGATAGTTGGTATGCAGTCTGGTAGAACGGTTCCCGGTATCAGTACTGGTGGCCCTAGCGTTGGTCTTAATAACCCTTTCAATCTGAGAGATTACAACCAAAACTGGATGGGTCAGACCGGCGCGACTGATGGATTTGTTGATTTCAGTAGTAGGGACTACGGGATTAGAGCCGCTGATAGGCTGTTAAGTAACTACGATGTCAGCACTATCCGAGATCTTGTTTCCAAGTACGCCCCGAGCACAGAGAATGACACCGAGTCATATATAGACTTTGTCTCAAGCTATACTGGAATAGGAAAAGACACTCCGATAGATGTTGGAGACCCTGATGTCAGGCGGGCTATCGGATCTGCAATAGCCAAGATGGAGACAGGTCTAGACATTTCCCCGGCTGACATTACCGCTGCCGTTGATAGAGTATCTCCTGCTGGCGGTGGACAGATGAGAAGGAATGCAGCAGATAGAAACATAAGGCGAGCAGAGCGCGAATCTCTTGTTGCTGACGTTGCGAGAAGAAACCGAGATTACGTTAAATCTCTCGGTAATCCAGAAGGTGTCACTGAATATCTTGGTGATTATGCTGGCTTGCCATTTGGTATTTCTTTAGATGATACAATCTTCCCTTCTTCAACTGTTACGTCTACACCGTCCGTATCTTCTCCCGAATTAAACACAGATGCCTTGTTTCGTGGTATGGGGTTTGACAATCCTACTTCTATTGGTAGTGGCAATGCTTTGTCCGAAGACCTTTCTAGAATGAATTCTGGAATTATGGCTGCTACTGAAGAGGGTAGAAATATTATCTCTAGGTTAAGGACTGAGCTTGAAGGTCTTCAGCCCTATGAAGCAACCGTAACTGACCGCCAATATATTGCTGATGATATTGATAGGCAGTCTTACATAGACAGGCTGTCTGCAATAGCTGCTGAAGATGTAACCGCAAGAGAATCCTTGATTGATGAGCTTCAAGAAAAGTCTAAGAAGGATGCGCTGAACGCTTTCCTTATCTCTCTTGGTGCTGGCATAGCTGGTGGAGACATTAGCAAAGGTATCGAAGAAGGCGGCAAAGCTGCAATGGATGTCAAGCAATTGGCAGAGCAGAGAGTTTTTGCAGAACAGAAAGCCCTTAGAGATGTTAAGTCTGCCGCCGAAAGAGAGGCCGTTCAGTTGGGTCTGTCTGCTGAAGAAGCAGCTCTTGCTGGTGATAGGGCTGCCCAGCAATTTGATATGCAGCAAGAGAGCCTCAGAAACACTGCTGAGTTCCAGAACTATACAGTTGCTAGAGATTCGTTGATTAATCAACTTGCTGCCGCAAGAGAGGACGTTACAACTATCGCTGCTCTAATGAAGAGCGAAGCTGATATCATTAACGATGCCAACCGCATAAAGGCTGATATGGAAGCCGAAGAAGGCAGAGAAAGAAGAAGTATTAGAGATTATATTGGAGACCTTGTGGCAGCTCAGAGAGAGACCTTGGAAGCATCCGTGGTAGGCATGACTGATCCTAGCGTCATATCTCAGGTTGTAGAAAACTATAGAAATGCGCTTGAAGCAGCACTCGGATTGCCAAGCTCTAGGGTTTCACCAAGAATGTTCCAGCTTTCTGGCTCACCGTCTGCGGTTGATGAGATTGTGTCGTCATTTAGTATTAATAGAAGACTTGACAACTAATGCCAACTACACTTGTTAACGCACCTGATGGTGGATTGATAAGCGTCAACCATCCCGAAGGTACCAGTGACCAAGACATCCTAAACTATGCTGCAAGGATGTATTCTGAAGATCCTTCTATTTCTCTTCGCCCAGAGGAAGAGAACATCACTCTAACCGGAAGGATTGCTGAGACAGCCAAGGCTGTCCCTAGAGGTTTCGCCTCCGGTTTTCTTACAGCAGCAGAGGGTCTTGCTGAACTCTCTGACGCCGCCACTAACTTCATAGGTCTCGAAGGTCTTATAGATTCAGGCGATGAGAACGCCTTGATATATGGCGCAAGAAGGGCCAAGGAGGCGGTGAACTCTGCCTTGGGTGCAGACCGGGCTTATCAGGATCTCTGGACTACCAAGTTCGGTGAAGGGCTAGGCTCGTTCGCAACATTCCTCACTCCCGGTGCAGCCTTCAGGCTGGCAGGTAACGTACCTAAAGCAACCACTGGTCTGACCAGAATGGTTGGGGCAACTAGTGGGGCTGAAGCTGCCACTGTCGCAACTCTCGCTACAGGTACTGGTGCTGGAGAGCAGGCTGAAAGAATCAGAATGGCTAGAGAGTCTGGCGTTGACATCAGTCAGGCGCAGGAAGACTCGGCGATTGCCCTCGCTTCTCTTGTTGGTTTGACAGAACTTGCCCCTCTTGAAAGATTGTTCAGGAGGATGGATAAGAATCTCGTCGATGATGAGATCCTTGACACCATTGGTAAGCGCGTCAAATCTGCCCTCGCTACCGGCGGAGTTGAGGCTGTTCAAGAAGCCACAGCCGGGTTAGCTCAAGACTTAATTGAGAAGGGTATATACAACGAGAACCTGCCTATCGGTGAGTCTTTGTATGATGACTTCACTGTGGGTGGCGCTGTTGGCTTTGTCTCTGACTTGGTGCTTAACGCTGCTGCCGGTAGGCGTAGGTCTGTATCGAGAGATACAGAAGAGGCTAGAGAGCGGCAGACAAGAGATTA
>Ga0070746_10002092_pt1 | contig 11871 bp, 13 predicted proteins | sample VirMetDEL_Mar_21_FD_77016 | JGI IMG/M metagenome (GOLD analysis project Ga0070746, IMG submission 77016) | Aqueous microbial communities from the Delaware River and Bay under freshwater to marine salinity gradient to study organic matter... | ecosystem: Environmental > Aquatic > Marine >... | reverse complement strand
GCGTTCGCCCTACAGCAGCAGGCGTGTTGTTCACAGGAGCAGGCGCAACAGTCAATGTAGGTTGTGCAGGTGGTACATAATCCGCAGGAGGCAATGGCCCCATAACCGGAGGCAGATCAGGTTCTTGGAACGTGTTTCCAACAGTTAGTGTAGGCTGCACAGCAGGAGTATTAGATACTGTCCCTGTAAGCGGAGATGGCGCAGCAACCTGAGCCACTTGTTCTGGAGTGTAGCCAAAGTCCTGAGACAGCACTCTGTTAATATCCGCAGCAGGAAGACCAAAGTAATCTGAGACTTGAGCAACAGATAACTGACCAGAGCGAATCAATTGCTCAATAATCGCTGCTTCATCCATGGAGTAGTCATTATCTACTGGGATGTTTGTTAGTTGTGTAGGAAGAGCCATTTAGATTACCCCTAGTTGATTCGCTGACCATTAGCGAAATCTGAGCCACCGACTCCACCGCCATAGCCACCATCTGTAGCACCTGATGCCATTCCAGATATTCCTGCAAGCACATTTGCTAAGCTCATAGAAGGAGTCATTTTTGCTGCCTCTACTACTTGAGGCTGACCCATGCTAGGAACATTCTGGTAAGTAGGAACATTGATAGGAGCAGTCTGATTGACCATCTGGGACAAATTATAAGGCGTACCCATCAAAGCACTTTGATAAGCAGGTAATGCTCCTGCCCTCATTCTATACGCTTCTTGTGCGCCTGACTGCAAAGCCGCAAGTTGCTGAGGGATGGCAAATGAGTAAATGTCTGCTCCGCGCTGGTAGCCCTGCTGGATAGCTTGGGTCATTGGATCGTAGGCGCTTAAAACATCCTGCCTACCTTGAGCGGTTTGTTGCTTAATGAATTGCTCTGCTGTCCTACGGTTTTCAGCAGCCACATCCATACCATAAGTATCAGTGCCGCCAAATAGTCTGTCTGTTACGCTGCTCATAATTCAAATTCCTGTTTGGCTATCCCGAGATGCCACTGGTCAACAATTTTACCATTTTTTGAGTAACTATAGCGATTTATGCCTTCTTCTTTCATTCCTGCTTGCATCGCAAATAATTTTACATTTCTATAGATTACAGGGATTTCACAGACTACCTTTTGGTATTTCGTCTTGGTGAATATCCACCTTAAAACTTCTTGAGCTGAGTCGTATGCTCGTTTCCCTCTGGTGCTTTTAGGCATCATTGGATGAATCTGTAGCGTCACCCCATTGGTAGGATGAATGTTATATAAGCCAACAAAGCCTATATCATCTGAGGATATCAGCCAGCCATGTGTTAGATCAGGACTCCATGACTCTAAAGATACGCCATCTTCTGCGATTGTCTCCCATAATTCAGGAAGTGTTACTATCTTGCGTATAATCTCAGAGTCTTTCGTCTCACTAATCAAACAGCAACCCACCCTTGAGATGTATCTCCTGCGATAGATGGCTGCATCTTTCTGTACTCTATAGACCCACTAGAACCAGTGGAGTCTATATATAAACTGTACTGCCTAGCCTCTACTACACCTTCTGGTGACCCTATGCCGATGATAGGAATGCTGAGACTAGCGTCCTGAGTAAACTGTCTAAACGGCTGCTCCATTGTCCCATCTGATTTTACGATAGGCTGAGCTGCATTAAGTCTTGGGCTGGTCACTTATCGCCACCAATGATATTAGCCGTTAGCTGGATGATTACAGGCTTTACAGCGTCAGTAAGAGTAAATCGGAATATCTCAAACCTAGCCGCCCTGCCGTTCCTTCTCCAGATGGCCCTGCGGCTGTACTCACCTATCTTGCCTATACTGCGTGAGATAGCACCGCTCCAAGTCTTGCCGTCCTTTGACCGCTCTAAGGTTATCTGTGGATCAAGAACATTCTCATTACCTACACCAGACTCAATCGTGAGTTCTAGTGAAGGAAAGAAAACAGATTGCATATTGTTTTGGAAAGGCTGAGTTGCCACCCTTCGCACAATAGTATTACCGTATTCTGTGTAGACGTTTTGATCGAACTGACCAATGCGACCATCAATGATGTCGCCACATAAAATCTTGTTATACGCCTTCACTACAGACGCTACTCTTAAAGCACCTAAAGAGCCTGCTATGAACGATTTACGCTCATGCCACCTTTGGCTAGTAGTATCGTAGACAAGAGTCGTAGCAGGCAAAGCAAAGCCTATAAAGTACGCTCCTTTACTAGCGTATGCCCATGAGTAAATACTAGCAACTTGAGTATCAGACAACTTAGACAAAAGTGAATCAATAGCAGTAGTTGAGACTTTGACTGTGCTGTTACCGTTCAACGCCCAGATGGCTGGCCCTTCATTTTCTCCACCGCCGACCCACATGAACGTATCTTGCGCGTTTACAAGTGAGTATGGCGCGTAGCAGCCTTTCTGTAAGAATAGACCTGTGCGTTGGAAGGGGAAGTCAGCACCGCCGATGTTCTGAAATGCCTCAAAGGTCTGACCACCAGAGATGAATAGTTGGTTCTTATAGACCACCGGAGCAACAATATCATCAGGGTCGGACTCGGCAGTACCGAAGTCTAAAGCGTTATAGCTCAAGCCGTCATTGATGGAGCTTACTATGAACTTCTTAGAATCTGTGGTGATTAAGAAGTAGCCATCTATGAACACTACGAACTGGGGGGTTCCATTCGCAGTGAAGTCCGAATCTGTAATTTGACTAAACGTGTCAGTAACATGGTTGTAGATGTAACCGTTACCATTGGGAACAAGCACCATTAATTGTGTGCCGTTGTCAGCCATCGAGACTCTGACAGTTCCCTCAACATCACCGATGAACGTCAGCACATAATCATCGCCAGACTCATCTAAACGGTACAGCCTTTCTCCATTGACGAAGTAAGGCTTGCCAGCCATTTCATGAGAACCACGGTTGGCGTTATCTAGTATGCCCGAGGTAGCGAGTTGAACAATTCCTTCAGTGCCAAACAAAGTCTCTTGAGACAAGCCAGCACCCTGAACAATGTTAGGATACCAGTTTGTACACTCTTGAGCAGCGATAGGCAGAGAGTCTGATACATAGAAACCATTCGCTATGGGTAACTGAGTTACAGGCATTAAAGCGCCCCTATAATGGCATCCAATACAATCAAGTTGTCAGTTGTAGATTCGTTCCTGACGAATATCTCAACGTAGTCACCATCGTCCAGCTCAAGGTTGGCAAAAGTTGCCAAGCTGCGGTAAAGGCCGCTAGAAGTCGTGGCAGTGGTTTTTGTGGAAGTAATTATTGTACCGTTCTTGGCAATGTACATAGAGATTCTGTGATTAGTACCACTAGCTACAGAAATGCTGATAATCGCATTTATGATATGCCTAGCGGTATCACCGTCGTGCGTAATACGACCTGTAGTGTCGCCAGTATAACCAGACTCATCCCCAACCACGAAAGTACCTGCGACCTTCACCGCTGTGGCAGTGCTTGCGATAACAGTCTCGGTAGAGTTGCCGTGCATAGTGACGTTGGCGTACTCACCAACACCCGCTTGGCTAATGGTCACGTAGTTATCAGTAGAGGTTAGCGCGATACCATTACCCGCTACCAAACTTGCAAACACAGGCTGGTCTGCCGTGGTGCTTAGGAATAGAGGAGTACCAGTACCGTCATTAACAAAGTTGTGTGAGAGTTTAATCCCATTCTCTGCTGAGACGTTTGCCAGTACTCCAGAGCCGTTTTCTATGGTTCTGATCTTATTTACAGAGCCATCAACGTCTAGCACAGGTGCGCCAGTTACCGCTCCAGTTTGAACTATCGAGCCAGTAACACCAAGGTTAGCTACGAAGTTGTCATAGCTGATCTTGTAGTTAGTACCGTTTACAACGTAGTCCAGATAGCTATTAGCTAGAACTGTGCCTTGCTGAATAAACTCGCTTTTCTTGCGGCCTTGTGCATTACCCGCCATTGGTATTGACCTCCAAACCTATTGCGCCTGTAGTCTCGGCGAGTATCTCTGCTTCTTGATCTGGGTAGAAGTGTCCACTTAATCCGTAAGACTCATCCTCATTACCAGAACCCAAAGGTAACGTAGAGGGCAGTTTGCTGGCCCTAATACGCTGTCCAATTGTTCTCATGGTCTGCATACCCTGACGCGCTGCCAGAGCTAGACCCTCTGAAACCACGCCTCCATAGTCAGGTGCGACTTCAATCGCCATGTTAGCGATTATGCCTCGTAATGCACCAGTAGGGACTGTGACTTCATCACCGAGGCTATCTACCACGGTATAACCCAAGCTAATGCCCTGAGCATCTAGCTGAGCCATGTAATTATTTAGAGCGAAGATATAATCTTGGTACTCATCAGGCTCAAGTGGAGCTTCAGATGCTTGTACAAGAATCCGCTGTAGTGATGCTTTTGCAACTTGAGCGACAGTAGCCATTATTCGTACGTTGCTCCTTTTTTGCGTTTCTTAGCAGTCTTAGCTGCATCTCTAAACGCTTGATCCGTTGGTGCGCCAGTATCGCCTGCGCTACGCATTCTGCCGCCAGACTTCTTTTTTGCAGCCCTGCGCTTGTGGATGTTTTCGTATAGTCCAGCCATTATTCATACCTTGCTGATTTAGCGCCTTTGCACTTCCAACGCTTTCGACTTAGGTTATTTGGCGTGTTTGGATCGTTCTGCTTATCTTTAGGTAAGCCCTTCTTAATACCTAATGACCTAGCACAATATGCGTCGCCCTTCTTGGTTCCGGCGCGTACTCGTGGCCCACCATCGCTTGCTTTGCCAGCTTGTCCGTAAGACACCTTCTTACCGGATGCGGTGACCTTTACTTTAGCTTTGCCTTTGCTTGGTTTTGCCATAAAGAATCAGGGGGCCGAAGCCCCCTTCCTCAATCAGTGCTTATACACCGAAGCCTTTACCCGCAAACAGCGGATTGAAGGTTGCGTATGCAGGGAGTAAGTCGAAACGAATCTTTTGAGTATTCGCGTCACCGTCTGCGTACTTAGATACTCGGATTGACATACCGTCACTTGTAGTAGCGATTGTGTCAGTTGAGTAGAGCTTAGGTAGCTTAACAGTACCCATGCCGAACGCTTGCTTCGTGTAGAAGAGGTTAGGCTGGTACAGAGTTGAAGCAGCGCCAAGGATAGTAACAACCGCATCTTCGGCAGGAGCCGCAGTTACGTTGTTGTACTGACCGTTAGCTTCGTAGATAGCAGCACCTGAGACAGTGATAGTCGCAGCGTTAGCAGCGATAGTCACATCTTCGAGTACAGTGCCTGTCCATGGAACTTGGTTGCCAGCGGCATCAAGCATAGGCTGACGAGTTGCTACGTTCAGACGGTAAACGCCTGCGATAGTAACCATGTCACCAGCTTTGATAGTACCAGTACCCAGACCGTCAAGAGACAGAACCTGAGTCATAGTGTCCTTAGCTGTAACGTAAGTTGCATCAGGAGCAGCAGCCAAAGCGCCTTCACGATCAGTAGTAGAACCTGAAGTGTAGCTAGGCAGTGCGTTAGAAGTCAGCGCCATCATGCCGCCGAAAGACTGACTGATCTGTGCTTTTTCCCATGCTGTACGAACAAGGCCATCAGCCGCATTCAGACCGTTCTGAGCTGAAGACAGCGCAGTAGTGGTGAATGGGTTCATGATGTAGTACTTCTCGTCGCTCATAGGAACGCCTACTGAATCCATCAAAGCACCAGCGCCTGCAACGTCGCCCCAAGCATCAACAGCAGTACCGTGAGTACCATACTTGAGTGAAGCGTTCTTGTTCATGTACGCGCCAAGATCAAGCTCAAGGTCAGTCACAATGCGACGGGCCATTGGCTCAAGGATTTGGTCGAGTTGGTCTAGCTCAAGAGCTTCTTCAACATTGCCCCACTCAGTAGCGGCAGTGAAGTAGTCTTGTACTGTACCAGTTGCCTTACCAGCAATGATGTCAGACTTCGTAGAAGAACTGATGTCACCACCAGAAGTGCGGATTGAGTTGTAGTCGTGAGGACGTTTGAAGTCCACGTTTGAACCCGATGAAGGGTTGAACTTGCCTGACAACAGTTGAGTGTTGACAGTCTTAGTCAGAACTCGGCTTGCCTCGAAGGCTTCTAGGAAGACCCGAGCCACTTTCCGAGTGACGTTACTATTGAGATTGTTAGCCATTTTTAACTATTCCTATTCAAATACTGCGCCTTGCGGCCCTCTAGGTTTGGGGGCTTTACCAGCGCCGTGTGGTTGCTCCAAAGGATCAGGAGCGTTATTTACCTTGGGTTTAAGAGCAGCAGCTTTCTGCTTAACCGTTGTTGCTACATAAACTGCCGCCTGTGTAGGCGACATTTCTCGCAGCTTCTCTAGCTCTAAAAGGTTCTTAGAGAGGTAAGTAGTAATCAATGGCCCTTGGTCTTCTTCCAGTATGTACTGAACTAAGTCCTCGTGAATGCCAAACTGCGCTACTGTATTACCTGCTACTTGTAAGTCCTCTGCCTTAATCCCTAGCTTGGTAGCCTTCTGGGAATAAGACTGAACTCTTTCAGTCAGTGCTTCTTGCTGCTTTTGTTGCTGCTGATATTGCAGTTGTTCTCGCTGCTGTTTCAGCATTTGCTGTTGCTGATCAAACGCAATAGCTTGTTTGAGTGCCTCATCCCTTCGATACAATTGCCGTCTGTATTCCTCATCGGATACTGCAAACGGGTCTGGTACGTCTGGGACTTGTGGTCGCCTCTGTTCAGGAATTTTAGCCTCTAACTCTTCAAGCCGCTTCTTCAGGGCTTCTGCTTCCCGCTCCTTCTCTCGGAGCTTGAAAACCTTCTTCCCTACAGCCTCATCAAGTATTCGCTGCTGTTCTTCACTGAACGTGATATGTTTCTCTGGGTTCTCACCCGCCTCCGGTGCTGATTCGGTATCCTGATCCTCATCAGAATCTTCAGTCTCTACTACCTCCTCTTCTGTGGTTACGTCTTCCTCAGAATCGTACTCGTAGTTATCCTCTGGTTGCAGCTTGCTCATAATATGCCCTTTATAGGTAAATGCCCTGAATAGGTCAGGTGGCCTAAGCGCGATTATAGCATAGTGTGGTAAAAAGCAACACTTAGAGGTAAATTAGGCTAACTAATGGCGAAATACGCCAAGGAGGACACATGAGCGATATATTGGACGCATTTGAGACAGACGACCCAGATCAGATGTCTGACATCCTGTTAGATACTATTGGGCAGCTAATAGAAGCTGACAGGGCCGGAGATGGCCCTATCATTGAGGAATTGTGGGAGAAGGTTGAGGATATGATTAACAGCTTGGTTGAGGCTGTTTAAAATTATGTTTAGATTCGTAAGAAAGACGATACAAGCCTTTTAGTATCGCTATCTGTTGATCTGTTAGTTGATGTTCTAACTCTACAATATTGCGGTCTGTAGATTTTTGCATTTTTTCTCTGATTGCTTGAATTGATGTTTTGATGGGCTTCACCTATTTTCTAATAGCGCAGCGTGATTGCTTTGCTTATTAAGTAAACGATTGAGCGTTAGTAATTGTTAGAAATTATTTATATTTTTTTAGTAATCCCTATGTAATTGCAGCAAGCTTAATCGCTTTGCTTGCTAAGTAGACGCATAAGAGTAAAAATTTATTCCATCTATTTTTAAACTATTCCTCGTAACGCACTGGTAGTACCAACGCTAGAAAGCAGGTCTGCGCTATCAGACTTGGCTGGGTCGAACTCTGCCTCTGTGCTACGAATGTTTTTAGGATCAAAAATAATATCAATGGTTGCAGGCTCATAATCTCTGGTAATTTCAGGAGGCAAAGCGACATCAGGAGTGCTGTTAAGCATTCCGCTTGCATTTACCTCGTCTAACAAATCTATCATTTCCTGACTCATAGGCTCATTTCTGGCAGGCAAAGGCTTAAGTGGTATTTCGTTGGACGCTTTGTCAAACACGTTGTTAATTGTCACAGAGTCATATCCAGCTTCTCTCGCAGCATGAGCTATGTCGTCTGTCCTCAAAACAGAATTTGGCTCATTTAGAGTATAGTGCAGATTTTTTCTTACATTTTCAGGTAGGATTTCAACAGGAATATCATTAAAATTTCTTTTGCCTGCGTCTAAAGATAAGTTATTTCCCTTTCTCGTGTAAGCTGAAATAACATTACTTCCGTATTCTTGTGCATCTTGTGGGCTGCTTGTAAACATTTGATAATATCCAGATTTTTCTGGATTGTAGTTTCCACTTATTCCTCTATAAGCAGTTCGAGTGGTATCAAACCCAAGGTCTTGCGCCCTCTGCATTCTGGCTTCTGGGTTCATGTCTAAACCGCGCAGTGCTGAAGCAGCCGCATCTGCCTCTCTGGCAAAATCGTATACAGGCTTGACACCAGTTTCATCTAAAACAGCTAAGGTAGAAAATGGCTTACTCAAACCCTGTGGAGTAGTGTCCTCTCTTAGCCAAACAGAATCAAAGCCTTTATCTCTCAAGAAGTCTGCCATTTCTTTGTTTTCATAGAACAAATAATTGCCTTCTTGATAAGCCTCTAAATCAGTTTTTCCACTAACAATCGTTGTAGCGTTAGGGTCTCTGCCCTGTGACTTTAAAAACTCTGCAATAATTTCAGGATTTTCTTCTGGGTCAAATTGCTTATTGGCTTTAACAGCGACAGGATAAATTGCACCGCCAGATGCTTGGTACTGACGCGCTAAATTCATTGATCTTGCGTTATACTCATCTTCTATTTCAGAGGGCCAATTTTCATAGGAACCATATTGAGATTCGTATTCATCCCATAATTTTTGACGATCTGCGCGTCGCATATCACTTATACTTTCTTCTCCTAACCTTTGCTGATATTTTCCTTTTCCAACCCAGTTGTTTGCAAATTCTCGTTCTGGCGTTACAAAAACCATGCCGTCACTATATCCAGCCTTAAAACCATCTTGGATATCTTGTTTAGATGCGTGGAAAAAACCCTCTGTAAAACCTTGGTCTCTTAAAGCCGATCTAGCTCCTTTACTTAGTTTTACACCTGCATCACCAATGATAGGAACAACGCCCATCATGTTAATTCCAGCGCCAACCATGTCGCCCTGCCCATAGGCTTGTGCAGCGTCATCTACGGCTATTGCATCACCAACCACGGGTAAGAAGTCCACTGCTGTTTCAACGCCACCAGCAGCATTCAGAAGACCCTGACGGTATCCACCTCCAAGACCTGTAGCATCAATGGCATCGCGCATCAGATTACTCAGAGCTGACCTTACAGTAGGTCTAGCGTTCTGCATGGTCTGGACGCGAGGAGCTACCTGCGTCCTACCCTGTAGAGAGTAGCGCCTGTCTAACTCCTGCTTGGCTAACTCAGCGACGGTTGGCAAGGTTGATTAACTCCGCTTCAGACATAAAAGGAATTCGAGACTTCATCATCTGCTCTTCCATCATGTCAGACATCTTCTTCTGATTGTCTAGCTGTTCACCCATTGCTTGAGCAGTTGTCTTGTCTACGACAGCATTGGCCTGTTGCGCCTTGATTTGTGTCTCCATGCGCTTAGTCTCAGCGTTGAAGGCATCAATGGCATTGTCGGCTTGGTCGCCTACAGCTTGGCTCTGGAGCTTCTGAGCTTCAAGTTGTAACTTCATCTGCTCGTTCTGGAGCTTCTGCATCTCTATTTGTGACCGCATCATCTCAGCCTCAGCCTTGAGTTGCTCGGCTTGGGCTAGAACCATTGCAGGGTCTGGTGCTTGCTGACCTTGCGCCATCTGTTGCTGTGCTGCCATCAGTTCTTCTTCAGTCATCTGAGACTGAGGAATTAAACCTTGCTGTAGCATCTGCGCACGTTTTCTTTCCGCTATCTGATTAGCCGCAGGAGTGTTTACATTCTGTAAGAGCAAGTCACCAGCTATCTGCATCAGTGATGGGTCTACCTGAGCCAGTGACGTTATAGCCTCAAGCGTCTCTTCTTGACGGTTCTTGAAGCTAGGGCCAGCCTTACAGATAACATCGTAAGAACCAACAGACAGGTCATTAACCGTGACAATCTCACCAGTAGCATTGTCTATCACTTGTTGGTTTAGATCAGCCATGTCGTAGGTGTCGTCTTCACGAAGCACACGGATAGTTCTAGCTGTGTCATAGACTTTAGGGATAGCGTCCTTAATCAAGCGACCAGTAGCAGAGATGGCTATCTCCATTGAGCGGCTGTACTTGAACGTACCATTGTCGCCCTTGTTCTGGAGCTGGCGTATAGCAACGCCTGATTGAGCATTAGGGTTGTCACCCATGTTCGCAGCAAACATACCCGCAGTGGCGTTAATCATGCCCTGCATAGACTGAGCTATCATGCTCAGACCTTGGTTGACCTGTGCGCCACCTTGCTGTTGTGGGATAGAAGGAAACTCAGGATCAGGATTAAAGAACTGCACAGGATCAGAGTTAGTATTCAGCGTTCCTAGCTGATCTTCATGGCCCGCAGCCTGAGCAGGAGTCATCCAGTACTTAGCCCTTGGAGCTAACGCACCTTCCTCAATAGACCTAGACATTGCGTAGTTCAGGACACGTTGTGGGTCTAGCAGTTTCTCAACCACACCCCAGTACAGAGTCTTGCCTTCGAATATCTTAAAGTTACCGTAGACAGGGATAACCGGAATTCGGTTGAACACAGTGTCTCTGTCGTCCTCTAGCCAATCCTTATTATCAAAGAACCTTGAGCAGACCTTGTGTACCTTGCGGGTTCTTCTACGGACTTCAGTGACTCCTATCGCAGCCAGATCATCTACGATCTTGTCAAAGTCCTCATTGACCTCATGAGTTTGACCGTTAGACATCATGACCAGTTCACGGTCTTCTGACTCCATGTACAGGAATTCACCAACAACAATAGCCTCAGCCTTGTCGTAGTACGCATCACCTTCACGGTCATCAGGGACGGACTCACCAGAGCCTTCAGGCCATCGGTTTTCGTATTCATCAACAGCCATGGGATGCAGGACGAAACAGTATCTTGAGTCAGACTTATCCTGTAGCTCAGCAGCAGGGTCAAACCATACTCGGTCTACTGGATTGCCAATCTTCTCAATCACGATGTCTTGATCGAATGAGTTGTCATCTACAAACTTCTGACTGACACGCCACGCATCAAAGCCACCAGTAATCATTCCTCTGGCTGCTTGTGAATAGATTTGCTTGGCGTTAGAGATGTTCTCTATGTTACGGATTAGGCCGTCATAGGTTGAGGCTATGGCCTTAGTGGCGTTACCACCAGCAGGAGATACACGGATATCAAAGTCTGCCTGTTCAATCTCTGAGGCAACCTGATCCACTATGGGATTCACGTTATCAAAAGTGTAGCGTGGCTTGTTCTGGTTAGCTTCCCACCAGTACGGTTCCCACTGCCCATCCCTCTTATCAAGGAACAGATGAGCCTCACGAGACATCTCACGGTTGTCGTGGTCTGCCTCCTGACACGAGGAGAGAAGATTCAACACACTCTGGTGGTCTTCGTACTTGTCTTTATAGGACAAATCATCCTCAGTCATCTGAGCAGATTCTTCTTTCTCTTCGTATCCGTTTTCGTAGGTAGCCATTAGCCCCAGCCTTTAAAATTGATTTTGACAGCCGCTTTCTGCACTGCCTTTGGTGAAAACATTGACATCATAAGCGCATCACCCATGTTAGGAGATGGTAGCTCATACGGCTTCTTAGCCATGTCTATCTTCGACATAATCTGGATTTTACCATTATTTGATCGTTTTTGCGGTATTCTGCACACTTCACTTCTAAGCTGGTCTAGCACCTCAATCTCTGAGGACAATGAGATTATATCATCAGGGTTTACATACTCCCCTTTGACCACAGCTCGGTAGGTAGCCTCGAACCTATCCCTCAGCTTCCACCAGTACTGCGCCCTCTTGTTGAAGAACGT
>Ga0070746_10002089_pt1 | contig 11880 bp, 28 predicted proteins | sample VirMetDEL_Mar_21_FD_77016 | JGI IMG/M metagenome (GOLD analysis project Ga0070746, IMG submission 77016) | Aqueous microbial communities from the Delaware River and Bay under freshwater to marine salinity gradient to study organic matter... | ecosystem: Environmental > Aquatic > Marine >... | reverse complement strand
TCTGATGATGGGCCAGAGGTTGGATCAAACACTTTACCTACAAAATCGTCGGATACTGCTCGTCCAAACTGCTTTTCCCAATCACGATGGATTCTTACCTCGTCATTTACTCTTATTGTACCATCTAAAACGTATGTGTCAAGACCTAAATTATTTGCTACATACTTCAATGCTGCGATGTCTTTAGGAAAACAATGACCACCATAACCGAAATCACTGTCAGGGCCGGGAACATTCCAGTGAGAATTTCCCAACCGTTTATCATATTTAGCATATTCAATTACCTTATCATAGTCAATATCTAATTCGTTACAAAGCCTATACAGTTCATTGGCAAAACTAACTTTAGTTGCTAAAAAACAATTAGTGGTATACTTTACCATCTCAGCAACACCAGACTTAGTTTTAATTACTGTAGCATCTGGAAAGACTTTATTAAATACAGCAATCAACTCTGGACATTCCCTATTGTTTAATCCTATAACAATTCTTGTCTGATTCTTATAATCATTGACAGCATTAGCCTCGGTTAAAAACTCTGGATTAAAAATAACATTTAAGTTTACATATTTTTCAGCAAACCCAGCACTTGTACCCGGAGGTATGGTGCTTTTAACTACCACTGGTTTAAATTTGTAACCGCTATCATTCTCAGGATGAGGCAAAGAGTCACTAATTTCTTTTATCACTGATTCTAAAATACTGACGTTACATTTACCATCATTGTCCATTGGTGTAGGAATGCAGCAAAAGACAATATCTGAACTATTAACTAAATCTTCTATTGACCTGCATGTTCTTTTGTTTGGGTCAAGATCAAAAGTCTTAATGGTGAAATGGTCTTTGAATCCTTCTTTGACACTGTTACCGACAAACCCCTGTCCGATTACTCCTATTGTTTTAATCATAAGTAACTACTCTCTCATCTGGTGCTTGGTCAAAAAATTCTATGTTTTGTCTTATTATCACTGGTGCTATTTCTTTTTGTAATTGCATAATCTGTCGTTGCTGCACAAAATTAGTGACAATAGATGCTATCAGTAGCATGTAGATAATATAAGTTGTTGGATGTATTTCATAATATTTCATAATAAAAATGGCGAGGCAGCATGGAGGGTAATGCTACCTCGCCTCCCCTTTGGTTAGCGACGACTACGCTTACCAGTTGTTGTAAAACCATAACGAGTTTCACCCTGTCGTCCCTTGGTACGGGTTACAGAATAGCCCTGCTTCTTTACCACAGGCTTGATGTCGCTGATGGTTGCTCGAAGATTACCTACCTCAAACATGCTGTAGGCACTATCTTGTGAAAGGGTCTTGCCTCGGCTCAAGTAATTAATTACACGATCTTGCTTTGTCATATCAACTCCTATTGGTTAAAGTCCTATTACTGCTATTATTATACTTGGATGCCGCCGGTTGTCAAGCCAAATTATCCATTAGACTCAACGGAATTTCTCGCCAATCATCCTCATGAACCCTGTAACATTTAAAACTATTCCATTCCTCGTCAAAAACAACCTGAATTTTATCTTCTGCCGCCATTTTAGACAAAAGAGACTGATAAATATCTTCAGCAACAATTCCAACTGTTTCTTCCATGCTGTCTTGATCCATCAGCATGTAGCCTTCATCTTCTCCATCACCATTCTTGCCGGGAACATACCCGTTGCAACAGTAGTCGGCAACTTGATCTACCATTGGCAGATTGCAATAGTGTTTTAGGTCTCCTACTGGAATCTTACACTCTAATACTTCATTGACTACATCAGATGCCATTCTTCTAAGTTTCTTATAAAAAGCACTGATCTTTGCAGCAGGTATTTCATATACCTTTTTCTTTTTCCTTCTTTTTTTCATATTAAACCCTCACTTTCTTAGGCTGAAGTTTGTGTACACGATGAGGAATCTTGACATACCTCTTGCCGTGAACATCGTCGCCTATCTGCTCTCCACCCATGTAGATGTGACAGAAGCCTCCGTTCTTACCAAGACCCCATGCCTTGATACCCTTCTGGTCTATGCCTTCGACCTTAAACTTGCCTCTCTCTCCCATGTTGAGAGCCTCTCCGTCTTCAAGAATATAGTACGGGCCTCCACTACATTTGATAACGTCACCCTTTTCTAGTTTTGTCCAAGGGAAGTCCCTGATCATTCTAGTGTTGCGTCTCTCTTTACTTGCTGGCTTAAAAGCAAACTGAAACCCACACTCTTTGCATACTCTAGTTCTTGGGCCGCATGATATGCCACATTTTTCGCAAGTCTTTTGTCCTCTTCCCATAGTTAGTTCTCCTGTTAAAGTAATTGTCGTCGTCACTTATTACATTATACCACAACTTCTCCATTTGTCAACTCTAAAACTTTTCGCCAATCTATAAATCTTCCAAAATAAAGTACGTCACCGTGAGTTGCGACACCGGGAATACAACAGGCGATTGTACTATTATTTGTTTTTGCTAAATCTAACCACATAGACATATCCCAAAAGGGTTGTTTACTTGCTACCTCATGGGCAGTCCATTTGCGTAGAATCTCTTCATCGTTTTTTAATTGTTCAGTATTAGTTGCGAAAGTCATAGTCGTTGAATTTGTAATTTTCCAGTGGCGATTAAGGGTCATAAAAACTTTTGTAAATTCTCCACCTTCTCCGCATAATGGGTTGCCACCTCTTTCTGGTTGTTTATATTTATCTGGGTGATCATACAAGGTCATATATTTAAAACCCTTATTAAATCCCTCATTCAAGATCACATGAGCATTCGGAGAATGTAGATAATCATTTTCTACAAAGTAAACATTTTTATGTTCTTCTTGTTTTAATGCCATATCTAATGCAAGATTAAAAGTACCATGACCACTACCAATACTAACATGCTCGACATTCTTTGGGTCAACATATTTGTGAATCATATCTGTAGTAGACTGTTCTAAATTATCAGCAATTACTTTTAATTCTACATCTTCATTGAATACATAAGTAAAGTTTTTTAAACATGCTTCATTTGTAATGTATGCAGGTCGTCTGCGTAGGTATGCTTCTTTACCATCTTGCATTTGAACCTTAGCATTTGCATCTATCTTCATCTCACTGATTCTGTAAATAACTAACATTTAGATTTCTTTCTTGCATAAAGATAACCACCTGAGCCTTCACACTCTTGCCAAAGTTCATTACAATCATTATACAAATGATAGTTGCTAGTCTTGCTAGGTTTCTTCCAACTTGCTGCTTTTAGTACTCTTTTAGTATCTAAATCAAGAAAGGCATGAACATTCTCTGAATTATCAGATTCCCAGACCTGAATAATTTTAGCATACTTACTGCCAGATGTCCAGTAATATCTTTTACCTTCTGTTTTATGCTCTAGCATTTCACACCACTGGTCTAATGCACTGGCAGTAGCCTCATTATCACAAGAACAACATAGTTCGTTTTCTTCTTCACGTAGTACGCACTCGCAAGCAACACATTTTTCCATAATCATTCCTCCAAGTTAATTGTCCAATGTCGTCATTATACCACATACACAACGGTTGTCAAGCGTCTCCAAATTATTATCTCTCGCTGAATCAATTTCTATCTGTTTCTTTAATGCTATAAGTTCTTCATCGAAATACATATTGTATATCATTATTGAGTCTTTAAGTATGCCATTCTTGATGTTTTCTTTTTTTATTTTTATGTTAGGTTGAATACCCGGAGATAAAAAATATCCTAGTATGCACAACACCAGATAGATTATAACGAACGGTTTAAAATTTGTCCAAGAAAAATTTCCCATGATTTTGCTCCACTTGTACTATTAAATTCCAACTCCACCATACCAACACCAACATTAAAAATGTTAAAAGAATTGGTGCAATCCAATAATGAAGCAATATGTTAGAGCGTAAATGAATAGCGTAATAATCACTGATCGCATTGTCAATTTCTGTGTCTGAGTATCCCTCATTCTTTAACACCCATCTATATTGTTTCTCATTTAATTGGTCTTCTTCGTCCCAGTATCGTCTTGTCATAATTAACAGACGTTCATCACTATCAATATTTCTATAACTCATAGCAGCAGTCCTTCCATGTTACTTGCCGCCTACAAGTAAAGTAATTAAATTTTTATTTACTAACCGCCTCAACGATCATGTTCAGTTTGGCCTGAGCCAACAGAGCAAATGTCTCGCTGTTCTCTTTATCACTTATTGTAACACAATCTTCCAATTCGTCAAGGTATACTATCAAATTTTGAATATGTCCAATTACAGCAGACTTATCCCAAGTTTTTGGATCAGTTGGCATTAGTCTCTCTCTCTCTCTTCCTTTAGTTTCTTCTGTTTAGCGATCAAATCAAAAATCTCATTTTCCAAACTCGGCATAGGTATTTTTTCGACTTCTCTTGGCTTAGGTGCATCTGTCAATGGTTGTCTCTTTGGTTCAGTCATGATAATCTCCTTATTTAGTTGCTAATAAATATAGTCCAATATTACTGAAAGCATATCCTAGATACGCTATAAACATTCCAATATTGCCTCGGTAGAGTTGCTCTAGGCACACATATAAATAAATACAGCCAGTTAAGGCAATTAGCCAACCACTCATATTATACACCTACTCCTAACCATTTGGCAATAGCGAAATCCTTGGCTTTTAACTCGAAGTCTACGTCGAAGTCGAGGTCATACAGTGCGAAGTCCTGTTCGGCATAATCTGCATGTTTGCGAGGGTTGTTACCTTCTGCTGACTCGCTGTAATGAAACAGAGGTCGATAATCACCCCATGTAAGATGGCAAAACCTGAGAGCCTGATGTTCTGTCCATCCGTCTGGATGGCAGGCATGATGCAGATAGTCAAAAGTAATTGGTATTTTAGTCTTGGGATAGAAGTCGGTCATGAGTTGTTTGACTGACCAGCAGTTAAGTTTGTCGTCATTTTCTATGACAAGCCTAGCCTGCACGTTGGGTTGTAGGCGTTTGAAGTTAGTTATAAAACGCTCTGTGACTTCTGCGTTAGTGCCGTCACGGTTGTTGATGTGCATATTCATAGGACAGTTGTAATCCTGTGGACAACCGATAAGGTCTAAGAAGTTAGCATAGAAGTTAAGTTCGCGTATGGTACGATCTACACTGTCTGCATTGGTAGAGGCAAGTACGTTAAATTCGCTAGGATGACATGATATGCGTACAGGGTAATCTTGCAGGCTTTGCTTGATTGCTGCTATTTCCTCCATGATGTCAGAATACTGAGGGAGATCGTGTAGGCTAACACTGGCACTATCATAAGTAATAAGAGGGAATAGATCACTACTGATCCTATAGCACCAAGAATTGTTGTAACAGTGTAAAATCGTCTCATGTGTTACCTGCATGTTGTTGAGTATGCGTGAGCCTAGAGTCTCTAGTGCCTCGTCGCGTGGAAGGGATGCAAAACGCTTGTAGGTCATAGTCTGAAACTTATAACCCTGCTCTTTGAGTTCTTCTGATATACAACATAGACCTATGTGCATGATGTGCCTCCAAGTAATGATAAAGTAACCATCTCCCTATTATAAGAGAGATGGCTACCTTGTCAAGTGTTATTTTTAATAACTGTAAGTAGTCCACTCGGTTTCTACTACATCTATGCCGAGTTCGTTTTCGATTGCCTTACCTTTTTTGCTGAGTCGTTTTTCAAACAAACCGTAAGAATCAAACAGCAGATAAGGAACACCTACCTGAACATCGTATCCTGAGTATCTGTTACTCTCAAACAGTCTTATATCGTAACGAGGCAACTTCTTGAGATTAACACCTGAATTGTCTGCTAGTATAGATACCAGCCTACGGAGATAATCCTCATTCTCTGGATAACCCTCATTACCTTCTAGGTCTTCTGTAAACCTAGCACCAAACCAATCTCGGCAAAAGCCTGATCGTTCGACCATAAGTTTTGCGTCATCGGCAGTACACATCTCTTCGTGTACCAATGATTCTGTAATAGCCTTGCGGCTTTTCTTGAGTCTGCAAGTCTTTTGTACAAACTCGTCTACTGTAACTGCTACAGCCTTTTCTGTATAAATGTCTACACCCATAATAATTCCTCCAAAGTAAAAGTTAAATTGTCTGACGTAAGTATAACCTACTTATCGTCTTTGTCAACAGGTTTCTTAAATATTTTCCAAAAACATAGATACGAGCCACACCAAACAAATATGATAGGTATAGCCTGTAGAATAGCGACTAATTTATGATTACAACATGGACAAATGCCGAGTGCATGACAAATACTATCAAACATAATTGAGTGCCTTTGCAATAGTAGGAAAATAGTAACTAAAAATCTTCTTACATTCTTCTGCAATATCTCTATGTTCTTTTTGTGTACCGTTGCCGCAACGTAGATCAATGTAATGAATCCATGACCTGACGGTTCCACTCATGTATAGCCTAGTAGGTGTAGCCAGAGGCAGTATAAATCTAGCACATTCTTTTGCTATACCATCTGCCAGCATTTCATTGTATAATTTTAATGACTGCTTAAAATGTTCTTCGACCCTGCTTTGCCAAACTCTTTTAGTACCAGCAGACACATCATCTACGCTATTTTGCCTATTCTTATTGTCTTGGCTTCTCAGATCAAACATAGGTATTTTTTCACCAAGTAAATTGGTATCAGCATATCTCTGACTAAATTCCTGAAATGTAAAACTTCTGTGTCTTAATATCTGTGCCGCTAATCCTCTGGTTGTATTAATTTCAACAGTTAAAAATGCCTGCTCAAAAATACTCCAATGTTGATGATCAATACAATACTTCAACAGTCTCTCAATATTTTCGTTATCTTGGTTGTTTGGGTTGGACACTCTGGCACAATATGCAATTTGACTCTCTGCACTTGGCGTAACATTGACTGCTTTAACTTCCATATAGTTCCTTTTCTAATTTAGCCCACAATGGATTATTATTATACATGGTAGAGAGGTCTCTGTCAACTATGTTTGGTTGAGGAAACCTGTTTCCGTTGATTCTGCCCGTGTCTTTTAAAATGGCATCTTCATCAATTATTATATTTAAACCCTGTAACCAATCACAAATATCCTGTGCTAAAAATTCTGATCTAAGATATGTGACATTCTTCATTGTTAAAAATTTTTTGTATGCTTGATCTACTGTTATGTAACTATTTTTTGATATATTTAGCCAATCATAAATTTCACCTTTAAGTGTGTGTTCTTTATTCCTTTCCCATAGGTCAGCCTTGAGACCCGCTCCAGAAAATGCTGACTGCAAGAAAAAAGAATTATGAGAAAGTATCAGATCATTTAATCTACGAAAATTCATAGCGGTTGGTCTTTTATTTATATTAAATTCATCAGGTATTATATGTGTGTGCATCGCAGAACCACCTAAATTTTCTGCTGGATTGTACAAAAGGTTGTTTGTTCTACCGACAGCATGTGTCAACAACAATGTACGTGTTTTGCTGCCAGCAGTTTTGGGTATGTGCAACCAGTTAAACCTCTCTGTTATTATCATCTTTATTCCACCACCTAACTAAATTGTCCCACACAGGTTTAAAAAACCACAAAACAATATATGCAACAACTGCTTCTATTGCTTTGCCTAGTATTGTACTCATTGTAATTGATTGTTTCTTTATCTCTTTATTGTCTTCATTCATTGTCTGTACCCCATCACCATGAAGTCTTCTTTGTATAATTGTTTTATAATATCTTTAGTATTTTTTCTTAGAAAAGATTGTCTAGTATGTGTTATTTTTTTATCATAAAAATTAATCATAGAGGCATTACCCTGTTCTTCTCCAAAAGTAGTAAGATTGGGTACTTTTCTAGCAAGAGATAATGCTTTGATAATTTTTTCTTGATCTAATTCTGGAATATTTTTTTTGTAATAATTTAGTATTGCTTTGTCTCCATCTTCTATTTTTATCTTAGGCATTTGCATAATTTCTTGTGTGTTAAGATTATTGTTTTTCATCACATGATAAAACTGTGTCCTAAAATGATTAGATTCTAAAAAACCGCCGAGTCTTTTGATTTCAATCAGGAAATCGTAAAAACTTAAATCTTTATTTAGATTTGCTCTGCCCCATATATCTTGTCTGTCTGTTTTTATGTACTTGTCAACATACATGCTGACCGCTCTTGTGTATGGATTTCTGACGACTAGGAAACAATTATTGTGTGGTTTTTCATATAGTTTGTTTTCTTTTTTTATTATTCCTAGCAGTTCTGGATGTAAATTATCAATACCTGTATATTTTTCACATTGATATAATTTTTCTATTACCTTTTCCATCCTGCTGTTTAGTAGTCTGTTGTCATATTCAGGATAATGCAATAAAAGAAAAAACAAGCCAATAGTTGAACAGCCTGATTTTTGAGTCGTATAAATACTGTAATTATAGTCTGGGCTATAATGTTGCATCGTATCTTATTTCCTTATTTATCTGTGATGCTCTATATTTTTGCTGATATGCAAGATGAGCATTATTAGTCATATGATTATAAATAATAGTCGCTACTTTACTCAAACTATTAGTTACACCAACCACTTCAGGATCGTCAATCAGTGACCATGTATAGATATAGGGGTTATCTTCATCACCAGACTTTTCTCTAGTAATTTTATAGCCTTGCTCTTTAGCCCAACTTCTTATTATTGTCCACTTCATACTGTTTCCATGTCTCCAAATGTTTAATAGCGACTATTTGTAATTCTTGCTTTGTCGTTCTATCTCGTTGCCACTCAATTAAATCATAAAGATCATTGATATGACCTCTGATTTCAGCGTTACCCAAACCATCTAATATTTTTGAAATATGCTGCCGAACATCAGGCTGAACAGCAGCATACTTCAGAGGAATTTTATCTTTTTTAGATAATTGTTTATATTCTTCAGACATTTTAACCTTGTGCTGGCGGCTGTTGTTCCTGTCCAAAGAATCTCTGTAGGGTTTCTAGTTTGCCTACAGCCTCGTCTAACTTTGTAGTGTAATCTTTGAGAACACTCACAAAATCTGGGTGGTCTCCGACACCTACAGGTCGTGTCAGATACAGTTCAAGAACCGCTAGAGCCTCGTTCACCTCTGCCTGATAAGATAGAACAAGAGCATCATACAGACGATTCGCCTGTGGCGGTGCTGCCTGTGCTTGTGGTGGTGGAGTTGTCTTTTCCTCTTCTGCCATAATCATTTTCTCCTAAGTTTGTAGTTAAAGTAAATTTACCGTTATCTATATCAATTATAGTTTGGTTTGCCGAATTGTCAAGTTCTATTTCCATTTTAGTACCCGTAAAATACAGGTGCAGGATAGTAATATACTGGTGCAGCATTGTAATAATACTGGTAATATACTACTGGTCGCCTGAAAACTCTAGGTCTATAAACGTACCTATATTGTGGATAGTAGTAATAAGGGTAGTAATATTGTTGATATACTACTGGTTGCGGTGCTGGAACAACCACCTGTTGTGCTTGTGCCACGCCACCCCATAATCCTACCATTAAAATTGCTGCAATTAAATATTTCATTTATTTTTCTCTCTTTCCATGTCTTTGAGTTCATACATAAGCCGGAATGCTCTGTCTGACTCTCTGCTGTTTAAGGTTCCTTCCTCAATATACTCTCTTAATTCCTCCTCTGTCATTTTTTTACCTTCATCAAAATAATACTCCCAAGGTTTCCATCTGATTCTGACTTTATCAATTTCTGTTATTTTGTTATTGTTTTTATCTTCGTAAGTAAATTTAACCCAATACCATTCTTCTGCCATCATTGCCTCTTCAATGATTTCTAGGTCTTTATATTGACCCATAACACCAAATATTTTTAATCTGCCGTTACCGTAAAGACACTGAAGAACACCGGGGTCTTCAAAATTAATAGGATGAAATATATTGTTGTATGATCTTAATACCACATTGCTTTTCCAGCCCACATACTCTGCGTTCAGTAAAAAGCCTACAGTAAATGCCACGAATATAAAAAAGAATTGATAAAATAAAGTTCTAAGTACACATATAAATAATTGGAATGTCATTGGTTTTCCTTGCCGAGTATAATCTGTAAAATAGTTCTTGCCAGTGCCGCCTGTCCCACTATCCTACCATCATTATAATCGTTACCATATCCTGCTGTACTTTCGTGGAATCTTTGATCTTGTATTTTTCTATTGCATCTCTCTACTATTGCTGCTATTTTTTCTTGGTCACTCATATTTCTTATATTTTCTATACATCTGTACGAGGTCTGTTGCCGTGTTAGGTATATTATTACCACCCATATAATACGCACCAATACGTCCAGACCAATTATATTCTTCTTCTGTGACTAATATTGAATTACGGGTAACTTCATTGTACTCCATCAAAATATAGTCGTAAACTTTATCGGTAAACTCATTGATAAGTTCTTGCATTTTATTGTTCATAAGATCACCACGGGAATTTAAGTTGTTCGGTTTTCTCGTTCTGGTAGGGTTGTTCTATTTCTGCTAGATTAATAATTTCTACTATTAAATGATTGCAGGTATCTTGTATCCATTCATTTGCTTCGCTCACGCTGGCAAAAGGCCCATAATTAATTGACTGAATAGGATAGTCAATTTGGTCTCTACAGGATACTATGATCATCAGATTTCCTCTGCTTTCATATTTAGTACTGGTTTTGTAAGTGCTTTATAAGCCCAGTTGATCTCGTTTACCCATGTCGCAATATCTTTTATATTATTAAAATCAACTTGCTCTGGGTCAACTGTGTCTATCACATCATTGAATACGCTACATGAATGTATTTTAATAGTACCATCTTCATGCTTAATAGCACGATATTCCCAACCTGTCGTTCCTTGAAAAGTGATTGTCTGTCCTTTTGTGGTTTCAGTTTCTTGTGACATAATTTAATCCTCGCTAAAGTCAGTCAGCCATAGTAATACATACACTATTATAAACAGTAGAAGGGTTGTTGTCCAGTGCATATCATTGAGATTTTTTATTCTTGGGTGTGTTCTGTTCGATCTTCTTACTTTGGGTGGGACGTTTGTAATCCCAAGGGCAATTTCTGCAAATATTCTTGCAGCAATAACCTCTAGCCAATAAAAATTCTTTACTAAGGGGCTTCATAGGTCAAGTGTCTTTCGGCATAATCACTTGTTTCCCTAACTTCCCAATAGACATATCCACATTCCATATCTACCCAATCTTGAGCATCAGCCTCAGTCTCAAACGGGCCGACAAAATGTATGTCTTTGCCTGCTCGAAAGTTGTCTAAGTCTTTAATATCACAATTACCACAAACTACATGAAACATAATTAAAACCTCTCAATATATTCTTGGTCACTACTTGCTTGCATGGATTCAAATAATTGATCAATACATTGTTTAGCCTCTTCCTCTGTATCAAACTCCATATTCTTTTTAATCGTAAATTTACATAACTTTTTGAGAGGTTTGTCACCTTTGGTGACTATGTACTTTCCGTCTTCAGTCTGTTTAACTTGATAGAGTTTATCCATATTTTATACTCCTGTACTTGAAATATGTACATCACAATTAGTTGTGAATACTATACCTTTTCTTTCTGGTGCTGGCAGTGGTTCGTCAAATTTTGTAAAGTCACTGACCACCCAACCATATTTATATTTGTCATCATTCCAACCGTACAACGAATCATCCTCGTCTACCAAGTGTCTGTTGTAGTCCCATTTCCAATCTGTCTCACTAAGATATTCAAAACTGTGACTAAAAGTAATCGTCCCGATAATCCTAGCCTTAAAATTGCCATGCTTGCCGGGAGTTTCAATAACCGCTAACTCTTCACCAGCGTGTTTTGGTGGCAGGTGATAACCTCTTGTTTCCACACACTTTTCACCATTAAGTAATTGCTCT
>Ga0070746_10002086_pt1 | contig 11888 bp, 16 predicted proteins | sample VirMetDEL_Mar_21_FD_77016 | JGI IMG/M metagenome (GOLD analysis project Ga0070746, IMG submission 77016) | Aqueous microbial communities from the Delaware River and Bay under freshwater to marine salinity gradient to study organic matter... | ecosystem: Environmental > Aquatic > Marine >... | reverse complement strand
TGAGAATTTAGTGTATTCTCCTAATAAAAATTTGTGGTAATCGTCTATATATATGGGAGGGACGGATATAATATGCATTACAAACCCTTTAGAAACATCATAATACCCTTTATATAACTTCTTACTTGCTAAGAATTTTTCGTAATACTGGTATTTTTTATTGAATCTAGGATTAAATAATACATATATAGATTCGGGATATTGGGGACGGTCATCATCCCCAATATATAGACCTTTAAACCCGAAATCTTTTTCTCCTACTAGAATAGGAGAAACCATTGGCATAAGTAGAGTAGTAGAAAAATTTTGTGCAACTTTACTCAAAACAATCTAAAGAAAGACTGCCTTTTTCAATGTATTGTACATACTCTTTTTTAGTCATATTCCACTTACCCTCTTCTCTATGCCATTTGAGATCTTCTATTAGCTCTGTAATAGATTTTATTTCATATGTAGAACCCTTTAATTTACCTCCCGTGTATAAAGCGCACTCTACATCTTTTTCTGTCATTTCAAAAATCATAGGATCATTATAACAATCCATTTCTGCTACGATAAATTTAAAATTATCTATTCTATAGTCTTTTAAATTATCTTGCTTAGCAACCCAGTCCTTTAAACCTTGCAAATAGAATGCGCCTTGTCTAAAATAACCGAATTGAATAAAGCTTTTAGGGAATTCAAATACAGATTTACCAGTAGTTTTAATGTCGGTAGGTTTTACTACCTTATTTACATGGTCAATAATTACTCTATCTAAATAACCTTTGCATTTTATTCCTTGAAAGTCAAAGAATAGTTCCATTTGATCGTAAACTTCCATTAATGGATGGTCTACAGGATCTACTATATACTTTTTAGTATGCACATTAGTTTTTAGAGCATGTACGACTTCTTTTGCTTGCTCTAGTTCTTTTGCACTAATTACTTTCTTTCCTTTAGAGGAAATTAGAAAATTATAGTATTTAGTATAATTATTTTTACCATCATTGAATTTCTTACGTACCGTTTCTAGACCTAATTTAAAGCCTATATTATTGTAAGCTGCGTCAAATACATCATCAAACGGTAAATTATCAGTATTTACTTCTTCGTAATCTGCGAGTAATTTACATAGATCTCCCATCATACCTGCGGGCCTGTTTACATTCATAACAGCAAATTCTTCATCGAATTTTTCAGGTTCAGTAATAAGACAATCTACAGCAGAGCCTTTTGTAAAATAAGAAGTATCTACTCTTTCAGGCTTCGTTACATGCTCTGCATATTTTCTAGGCGATGTAGCAAATAAATTTAATGACGACACACTCATTACATGAGCGTTTACTTTAAAAATATCTAATTCCATATTATATAATTTGTATGTTAAATACTAATTTTTTTTCATCAGAAGGTATATAGGTTATCTGGCCTGAACTTCTTACAAATTCTACACTATCTTCAGGTATCTTACCTTTTTCTACCAGTGTATCTAAGAACCATTTGGTCCAGGGCCATTGATTATCACAATCCCAATTTAATCTATCTGCAGGTTTATACATGTCTATCCAGATTCTTAAATAGCACCCTTCAGGTATTACTATTTTAGGAATCTGGTCTATGTATTCTCCTAAGTATTTGTGCATCCATTTAGCTACTTTAGATCTTGCAGTATAATGCAAAGAGCCATCATAGATACGTTGCCCATTAATAGTCCAATATTTAGGTTTACCAGCTACAAGAGGATTAGCAATGATTCTATTTTTGTTGCTATCTACTAAGTATCCAGCAGCATTAAAATAATAGAATCCAGATTGTATATTTTTCAAGTGCTTCTTAGGAATCTTACCTTGAGTGTAATCTGACTTTTTATAATATTTTGCTCTTCTTCTTTGTGATATTGGTATTTTGTCTTCATAGTTTGGAATAACTATTTTCCAAACTTTATTATTATTTTCCATTACATTCTTTAATTAAGAATTGTTCCGCTTTTTCTATTCCATATTCTGCAATAAGATCTGATATATCTTTGCTTTCTTGTATAAATATACATTTTGCATTTATATCTAAATAATCTTTTAAGGTGTTTGCACCATTCCTACCTGCATCGTCATTATCAAAAAGAATAAAAACTTTATTAAAGTTATCGCATTCTTGTTTAATAATAGGATATTGAGTTCGAGTGCCCTCAGATTGAGGAGCAATAGAACTGTAACCAAGCTCGTGTAAAGACATGACATCCTTTAATGATTTTGTTATAATTAAAGTGCCTTTTGTTTTATCAAGCTGTTTAAGGCCTTGTACATCATCCTTTTCTACATTGCTCAGCCATTTGATTGAGCCTTTATGAGCAAGAGGTCTATATACTTTAAGATTGCCCGAAGGAAATCTATAGCAATACACAGGATTATTTGTAAAACTTTGTAGTAATAATTTCTTGTTTAAGAATATATATCGTGCAGAATACACTTCATATTTTAAAAGTGTTTGTTCTGTAATTCCATATGTTGCCCAATAATCTTTGTCTTGTTTTGTAAATCTTTGTGGTTTACACTGTATTTGACTTTTTGGGGAATAATCATTCTTAAAGCTTTTATATACTTTTTGTTCTACTGTAACAAATTTTGCAGGTTTAGACGCAATAGATAAATTAAGATCTCTATCTATGATCTGTAATGCGCTTGCAAAATCTACATTATGTAAATGCATTACCAGATCAAAACAAGAGCCTTGTGCTCCGTTAAAATCTTTAAATCTTAATTCACCAGAAGCAGTAATATATAAAGCAAACGAAGGATTTGACTCATCCCTCAAAGGGCTTTTGTAAGCCTTATTAAGTTCAAAGTCAAATCCTAAGTAGTGCTTCATTATGTAAGATTCGCTTACATATTCTAAAATAGAATTTTTAGTAAGCTGTTTAGGAACAATAATATTCCTTGAATCATACATAGGTTAGATTAGAATGGTAAAACGTCTTCTGTAGAAGAAGCAACTTCTGCAGTAGCTTCTTTTGCAGCTATCTCCATTTTATCATATTTAGGAGAAATCTTCAAAGAAGATGGCTGCTTATCTTGAGCCTCAACAAAAGGTGTAAAATTAGGAAGAGAGTTGTAGTCACGATAGTTATATACTACCTTAAGCTTTAGAAGCTTGCTGTAATCCTTATTTGCCATAAGTGCTACAAGATTTGTACAAAACTCTTCAAAAGAATTACCAGTAACTACAAATTGCTCTGTAGAAATAAATTGAGTACAAATATGCTTGATTCTTACAAGCATACTATTAACTCTACGATTAACTGCATCTTCAGTAGTTTCGCCCTCTTTTGGAGTAACATATTGAGGATTTACCTCAAACTCGTTATGCATTAGAGAGTTGCCGTCTGAATCTTGAAACATAAAAGAAAGGTATGGTTTACCGTTCTTATCTGCTTTTTTCTCAAGTCCCATAAATTTAACATTTTCGTTAATGCCCACAGGAATTGGACTTGCTGATGAACCTGTGTCTACTGTAGTACTTTGATTAATTGTATACATACTGTGTTATTTATTATTAATTATTATTACCAAATATCTGCTGATGTGTCTTCATCTCCATACTCTCCTTGAGTAGAAGTCTCTTCTTCTGCTACTATTGTATGAGAATCGTATACTTCTTCAGAATTATCTACTGTGGTCTCTTCTTCAGTAGTTTCTGAATAGATCTCATAGAATTTGTAGTTAGAAAAATCATCAAAGGTTTTAGAATCGCTTTTTACATTTAAAGATACTTTACCTGCAGTTGCAAGGTCGTAAGTACTTCTAAGGTCTCTGTTATGAGGCATGTTATTAGCAATACCTTGATGATTGATAGCGACACCTTTGTTGTCTGGTGCCTGGTACAAATATGCATTTCCGCTATCAGAATATGCAATACCGAACTTATTAGAACCTTTTGTAATTCCCATTCTGCTCAATAGTGCAGGAGAAAACTTAATAGTTCCATTTTCTCGAAGTTCTATACATAGATCATCTCCGAACTTGTTCATGCGTTCTACACGCTTACCGATTAGTGTTAGTTTCATTATTCGTAATATTGATTTATAGTTTTAATTACTTCATTGATATCATTAGGAATCTTTAAATCGTCAAACATTCCTTTAGGCGATTTACCTGTAGTAGTACCATCGCTTTGGGTTATAAAATAGTGCTTGATACTTCCGTCAGGGTCTCTTTCTACATCTGTAAAAAGAACAATAGTAAACATACCTTCCATGTTTACTTTGTCGTCTACTAGTTTACCGATAGTTTTAAACTTGAGCTTTCTATTGCCCGACAGGTCAGTAGAAGCTTCTGCATGACCGATCATTACAAATGTAACATCATCACGCATATTCTTACCCGCATTGGCAATTTCCCAAGCATGCAAACCTATCTCTGTAAACTTATCAAAGCCTCTCTCGTTAGCTCTACGCATAAATTCGTTAGCCATTACATATTGAAAGTCGTCAATAACGACAGTCTTAATATGTGGCATCTTATCATTTACATGATTGATCGTAGCAACAATAGAGTTAGCATTGTCTGTTGCAATATAATTGCCATTTGGATTCTCTTTAGTTAAAGGGCTAAAGTTTTTCTTCCAGCCTCGAAAAGGCATTGGCTTTTTTGCAACATTGATAATAAAAGTAGATTTAGGGTCTAGTGCTTCAAGGCTAGTGGATTTACCACTACCAGACTCGCCTATAATTAAGATTTCTTGGCTCATTTAAGGGGAACTCATTATTTGTTTATATTCTTCTATTCTGTTGTGCTTGAGGTTGTCAAGCATACTTAAAACAAGACCACTCTCACCATCTCTATTTTTTATAATATGCCAATAGATCATAGCTTGTGTGCTGTCTTGTGGGTTTAGTATTGGTAAATTCTTAGGCCCGTAAGTTTGTAAGTGCAGCATAAACGGTTTATGCGACACCATCACATAGTCAGAGCCATGAAAAACTGCGTCACTACCGAAAATATCCTTTTTCATAGGATACTGTTGCATAGGATTTGCAAGTCTTTCAGACTTTTCTATCTCACGATTTAATTGGCTTAGTGCTATAAATATACACTTTATTTTCTTCTTTACAAACATAAACATGCCATATAATCTTGATAATATTTCACGTTCTGATGCTCCTTGAGCACCTCTTGTAAGTAAAGTATGGTCCAGCACTATAACAGTACCATAATATTTACCTTTTACTTTTTTCTGTTCTTCATGAAACGACATTATGGTATCAAATATCTCTTGTACCGAACCTGGCACATCGACATAATAGATGTCATAATTTTTTATCTCATTTTGAACATGGTTTTCTGCAGTCTTAAAATCATTATCAGATAATGAAGATTGCCCAGAGTAAAGTTCTGTAACAGTTTTACTCATTTTAGAGGATATCTTTCTACCGACCTGCTTTAATGCAAGCATCTCGAAATTAAAAGATAACACAGAAAAATTCTCGTGTTTATTGCAATCGAATAAACTTGTTTCTAATTCATTAGCAATGCTAGATTTACCAGAACCTGACATACCAGCAATCGTCATAATAGTACCCCATTCTATGCCGCCTACTAATTTAGTATTAAGCTTAGACCAACGGGTCTTCAAAGATCTTACACGACCTTTTCTACGATTGTCAATATATTCTAGTGCCTCTTTACCTGCCTCTTGAATATGTTTGTATTCTAATTTATTCGATCTTTCCGCCATAATTCACAGAGTTTTGGGTTTTAAAATTAGGACTATCAATATAATTGATTACATCTTTCCATATATCTTGGGAAAGCCAATTCTTTAATGTCTTCATATAAGCAGTATTACCATTGTCAGTATATCTTTTGACATAGTAATCAATTGCTAGTTGAAGAGATGTTGTAGTGGCTCTATTAGATTTAACTATAGAAATATATAAATCCCTTATCTCCTTTGTTCCTTCTTTCAAGTACGATTCCATACCATTTGCACGTCTAACTTTAACAGGATAAGAGTTTAAAAACTTCTCAAATTCTGCTTCATAGACATTTTCAAGTGATACGAGATCTTCATCACCTAACAAAGGGTTGTCAGAGCGTTGATCGCTAAAGCTATCTACCATGTCTTTGATAAATTCTTCACCACGATCCGTGCTCATCCATTTTCCTTCAAGATCTATCAGAAAACCTTTCTTTTTAAGTACGGTAAGATTATCTATAGGTATAGGTTCAACATTTTTGTTGTACTCATTTAATAGATGTTTCTTTTCGTAAACATAACAATACAGCATAAAATACTGATTTAAAGTTATTCCAGCCTCTTTTAAGACTGCAATGAAAGGTGTTCCAAAAGCTATCATTAGCTAAGATTTAAAGGGTTAAACTTTGTAAGGAACAAGTACTTTTTACAGAGGATTTTTAGCCTCAGCCATTTCCCTCTGGTATAAATACTCGTCTTCTTCTGGGAAATTTATTTTCTTTTTTGTGTTCTTTTTTATCTTCCATTTCTTATTAAACTGTGTTACTTCTATACTATCTCGTCTACCGAGTCTATCCACTTGCAATTCTGGTCTTTCTGTGTTCTTTTTCGTACCCATTTTACTTCTTGACTTCCTTTTACATAAATATTAATATAGATTGCTTTCTTTCCGTCTATCGTTTTTCGTAATGTTCTACCTTTTCTCTGAATGTTGTCCAGAGCTTTAGAGCTACCTGCTGCACATATGCCTAAACTACAATCAGGAACATTTAAGCCTGCATTCAATGCTTTGACAGAGCTGATAATTCTTTTATTGTTATCAGTACTACCAAAATCTTCTAATGCTTTCTTTCTGTCTGATTTGTTAAGCTTGCTGTGAAATGTAACGCATTCATCTCCTAGATTTTCTTGCAGACTTTCTGCGAAAGAAATACTCTCACTGAAAACTAAGGCCTTTCTATCTGAGAACTTATCTAGTATCTCTTTTGTGAGTTTTACCTTGTTTTTTGCATTGTAGCATATATTCTTTCTTTTCTGCATCATTCTATAGAAGATGTTAGCCCACTTGGACTTGTCTTTGTCTTTAGAATTTTTCCACCGAGTTGCATTTGTAAATGCCTGATAAATACCACCTAAATAATTAGCAGCCTCATCATATATTTTATTTACTCTATTATAATCAAGAGCTTCAAAAGGCGTAAAACTTACTCCTATATTATATACAACATGATCTGAGATAAGACCAAGGTTCTTGGCTTTTCTAAGATCTGTCTTCATTAGTATAGGTGCAAACGTCTCTAAGTATTCTTTGTACTCATCGTTTTCGGGGGGAGTGGCAGTCAAACAGTATATCTTATTCCATGTATTATTCTCATAGAATTTACGATATTCAGGAGATAAAGTAGTGTGAACCTCGTCCACAACTACTATCTCCCAGTGTTCTTTAGTAAATTTATATGCAGATTGTATGCACACAAAGGTTACATCAGATAATATACTCTCATCTGACCACTTTTTAAATTCAGCATTCCATTCGTTATCTCTCAGATTTTCAGTAGGAACAATTACAAGAGCTTTACTGCTAGGTGCATTTTTTAATGCATGTGATATAGCTAACACACCTATTCTTGTTTTACCAAGACCCGTAGCAGCAATAGAAGTACCTTTGTAGCCGTTTTTTGCCCAGGTATTCAAATGCTCACGTTGTTCATTATCTTTCTGTCCGTCCAGATCTAGTGTTTGCTGCATTTTTATGATATTGAATTAAATATTTAGCATAATTAGTGTCTATTTTTTCGTTTTTGTAATAAATAATTTCATTACCAGAGTCTATTGCGTCTTTAACTAGACGGTCAAAATACTCCAGCTCTTCACTCCTAAGATCTAAAGAATCTTTCAAGGAGTGGATCACTTTCATGTGTCCCATAAAATTTAAGGATTTGTAAATATAACTATTTTTCCCACTGACTGCTAATATTAGCCTCAGCTTTTAGCAATCCTGATGGCAATATCACAGTAGCCGCAGCTTCCATGAGTTCTGACATTTTTGCTCGCCATGTTTCCGCGTAGTCTTTATGACATAGCGTATCAATTTGGTCATGAACAGTCATAACCATTTTGACAGGTATATCATTAGACTTAATATAGTCACGGATATAAACCATAGCTAGTTTAGTCATGTCAGCACCTGTGCCCTGAATAGGAGTATTTTTAGAAGCACGTTCTATACTGCCTAACAGTTTAAAAGAATCGCCATCCATATCGTGTACAAGCATAGGAGACCAGTTATCGAAATATCTGATACGCCTAATAGGAGCATACGTTTTTATAAAACCGTGATTCTTACCGTAATTACCAAGCGACTCTAAAAACTTTCCAATAGAAGGAAAGGCTTCAAAGTATTTGTCAATCAGATCAGTAGCTTCAGTTTGTTTTATATTTAATGTCCACGATAATTTATGCGGTCCCATGCCATATGCAAGGCCAAAATTAATAGTCTTTACATTTGTCCTCAGCTTTTTATGCTTTGGACAGTCGCACTTCTCTTTATTAGAAAGATAAGCACAACCATCCTCCGCACTTGTTAACCACTCATCTCCATAAACCAGATCAGCACAGACACTATGTAAATCCTGTCCTTTTTCTAGAACATCTCGCCATACAGGGTCTTTTGACCCTTCAGCTATGATACACAACTCTTGAGAACTGTAATCTGCTGAGACAAATACATAGTCTTCATCACTTGGAGCAAAGCAATTCCTAAACTTATTATCAGCAGGTATCTGCTGCATGTTAGGAGTATTACTTGCTACGCGACCTGTGGCTACGATCTGATTAAATGAAGTGTGGACAGCACCATCAATACGAACATTGTCCAAGAAAGCCTCGCCATAACTAGTAGCAAGTTTCATTTTTTCTTTATAGTCAATATATTTACCAATTAAAGGGAATTTATGTCTGTATTTATATAACTCTTTACCATTTACATTTTCTAGGTCTGGTATGAATATTTTAAATACAGCCAATACTTGAGTCGGGCTAGACCATTTAACGTCTATCTTTCTCAATTCTTCTACAGGAGTAAACAGATCTCCTTGTATATACTTACTAAGAAAACCATTTAATCTAGGATTAGTAATGATCTCATTATCAAGCTCTTTTTCTAATGCAATAGCTTGCTTAGTAGAATCTTTAGAAATCTCTTTCCACTTTTCTTGATTTATAGGAATACCGTTGTATTCGATATCAGCAAAAGCAAGAGCTGCTTTATTTTCCAGAGATATAGTCTCTGTAAGATTTCTTTCTGTTATTATAGATTCTTGCAAGTTTCTGATATCAATCAAATACTCGACATCCTTAGCACCATAAACTATTTGATTGTCATCAAACGGCTTGCCTTCTAGTCCTATAAATTTGTTACGAGGTTCTTTATTTAAATCTACATTTAAATATCTTTTACATAAAGCTTTCAGCGAATACCCAGGACTTTGCTTACCACAATAAATAACTTGATCTGCAAGCATTGTATCCCATATTCCTTCCATTTCTATTCTCCCCCATTTCTTTATAAACTTATAGTCAAACTTAGAATTATGAAGGATCTTTATAATATTAGGATTTTCAAGTACAGCACGTAAAGGCTCAATTGATACAACTCTAGTATCAATAACAAATTGATGCTCTTTATCACCTATCTGAAACATAATCATTTTCTTAATAAGAAAATCCATACCCTCAGTTTCAGTGTCAACGCCTAGATATTTTTTGCTAGAGCAATACCTGGCTACATCTTCCATAGTACAAGTCTTACAATATTTGTAAGGCACTGCACTATTAGGTCCGACAAAATAAATCATTTGCCTAATAAATTATTAAAATTTCCTGATGTCTGTTCTAATGCATCATTTTCACCAAACCCAATACTAGGAATATAATTACCAGACTTATCTTTTTTAAACATCATAACTTTAGGTTCTTCATTTAAGGACTCAAAATTAAAAACCAGCCCTTCAATTGTAATATTATAAAGTTTATGTGCCTGTTCGTCAGTTAATGTATTCATATCGAGAGTATCGAAATTAATTCCTAATTCGTCACAGCTCTCTTTGTCTATCTTTGTAAAATTACATTGACTAACAAAACAACAATGAATAGATTTTGCAAGCTTATTCATTCTTTTGCAATTCTTTGCAATATCAGAAGGGTCTTTGAATAATTCAGGAGGAATTATAGATTTCTTTCTCTTATAGTCACCTGTAAGCATATACAAAGTTGCTTCAAATTCATTCTTATCTGCAATTTTGAACACCTGTGACATTACTTTTATTTGAAATTCTTGAAACGTCATTGTTTGTAAATATTAAATCTCCCAGTTTTGAGTTATGCAGGGACATTGAGTGACCTATACGGTTTGCTAGTAATGCCTTATCGCCACTGGGAGATTATATTATTAAAAAGGAAATTTACGATTATTTGTAAGTTTCCGTATTTCTTTTTCTATTACTGTTATTTCTATAAATGTAACTTTCATTACTATCCATAAAATAGCACCTATTATAACAGACAGTGTTAGAATAATTAGCATATAGGCAGAAATAGCAATAAGATCTGATGGAAAGATATAGTTGTAAATATTTATTTCTTCCCAGCTATGCATCATAGCTTCTATTATCATAACTATGCATGCAGAACCATAACATACAGATGCTAATACCATTAAAGACTTTGCTATATAAGATAGTACTATAAATAGGGTATTTTTCATATTATTTGAGTTTTACAGAAAATGAATCACATAGCTTTTTTATTTCGTCTATAGTAACAGGGCCGCATCCTTTAAGAGCCTTCAGATCTTTAATTGTAAGATCCTTTAATTGACTTGGAGAATGGATATTCAAATCGTCAAAAACTGACTGCATTCTTTTGCTGCCACTATTCCTTGCCATTTCAAAAGCAAAAATATCTGCGCCATAATATTCATCTTCTTCGCTTTCTACAGTTATATGACGAACTTTACGAGCCTTTTTTGTGTCTTTTATTATTATTATAAAAATATACACTAGACAAGACAGGCTACAAATAATTGCTAAACAGATTAGTAATAAACTTATATTCATTTTATTTGGGTTTTTATTTGATTAGATTTATTATTTATATTTTCATTTACATCTTTGATCAATTTTTCTAGAACAGCCAGAAAAGTTTTATTAGAGATATTATCTAAATACAGATTTATACTCTCTTTTTTAACTTGTTTTTTATCCATATTGTCACTTGCATTATGAATAAACTTTAAGAACTGGCCAGGATCAGACATATCAAAGTCATCTAGCTTTGAAATATCAAAACTTTCCTCTGGTTCAGGCTTTGCCACATCAATAGATAGATTTATAGTGAACTTAAAAGGACACTCGTTTTCTAATACATGCTTTGCAATCTTATCCAGTTCATCAGATGTAATTTTAAGATCTATTATCTGCTTAATAACATCTTGTACTTGAAATAATTTAGGATCAAAAGTCATCTTTTCCATCATTTATATAATTTATAAACTCTTCTTCATTAAAAACCAACTTTCTTTTAACATTTTTATTTACCAGTTCATCTATAGTTTCTTTGATGTCTGCCATCATTTCCATTTCTTGTACTATTTTGCCTACAAAAAACATCTCATACTCACCTTGTATATTGACATCATTTATAATATACTCTATTAGATGCGTTTTTTTAAGCTCGATAGAATTGTTTTCTTTTCCTTGCTTTAGAAATGAAAGCAGAGATGATTTTATTTCTGCTTGTAGACTACTTCTGACACCTAATGCTTTTTCTATACTTTCTTCATTGTGATTTATCATTTGTATATACTTTAATAATTGTTGTATTTCTAAATTTATTTTTATAGTGCCTACACACTACGCCTGTTGGTAACACAATTT
>Ga0070746_10002084_pt1 | contig 11891 bp, 6 predicted proteins | sample VirMetDEL_Mar_21_FD_77016 | JGI IMG/M metagenome (GOLD analysis project Ga0070746, IMG submission 77016) | Aqueous microbial communities from the Delaware River and Bay under freshwater to marine salinity gradient to study organic matter... | ecosystem: Environmental > Aquatic > Marine > Coastal... | reverse complement strand
GGCCATCGCCTATGCGGCCCTTGAGCAGATCACGCTCAAGCATGACAACGCGACCCTGAGCGCAGTCTATGAGCGCAAGCGCCAGCAGCTGCAGCGCGAGCTCGAAGCACGGTTTCTGGGCAAGCCACCCAGGCGCATCAGGCGAGGGGGTGGGCTGCCCGTCGCCTACCCGAATCCGTTCGGGCCTCTGGTCTACACCCCATAGGAGGCCACTGTGCAGGGCATCACTGAGCAGGCCCCTGAGCTCGGGGCTGTAGTCGAGTTCCTACCGCAGCCTCGCGACGCGATGACTGTGCTCGAGAATGTGACCGTTGACCCGCAGACCTTCGGCTGGTCTACCCGTGTCGGCTACGAAAAGTTCAGGGCAGACCCTGCTCGAGGCTTCGAGCCATGGAACACCCTGGGGCCTATCGACTCGCTGTTTGTCTACGAGCAGCAGCCAGGTGGCAGCCGCTACACCATCCTCTTCGAAAGTGAAGGCACCCTGTACCTCTACTATGAGGTCGGTGGTGTGGGTGGAAAGCTCGCGCTGCAGAGCGGTCGCACCGTCCCTGCCCCGAATGAGTACTCGAGCACCTACACCGTGCTCAGTGATGGGGTGCTCATCACCAATGGGCGCGATGCCCCTGTGGTGGTGCGCTGCTGGCCCCTGCCTACCCTCACCACGCTGAACACTGTGCCCACCATCGCGCAGCAGCTGGTCGAGCCACTCGGGTTCACCTCGGTGCCTGCGCCTGACCTGATGGGGGTGACCACGCTGAACGGGGCGACCTCGACCACCCCACCCACCTCCCCCACTGCGACGGGTGACTACCTCAACCTCTGGTGGCCTTCGGAGCCTGGTGGCATCAGCAGGCCTGGCGAGTACGGGCTGGGGTTTGCCACGAACACTGCCAGCACAGCAGGGCAGGAGGCTGAGTTTCAGTACCGGGTGAGCTTCCTCAAGGCTGATGGCTCTGAGTCGCCCCTGAGCGGGGAGGGGTTCGTCAAGTGGCAGCTCGAGGCAGGGGTGAAGGGGTTCAGGTACTGCACTGGCATGCGCATCCCCATCGGTCCCCCTGGCACCGTTGCCCGTCGCATCTACCGGACGCAGAACCAGAGTTTCGACAGCCCCACCTACGGCGACACTGACTACTACTTCATCGATCAGCTCAACAACAACGTCGAAGACCTGTGGTTTGACCCGTACCGCAGCAGCGCAGTCGGTGCCCTGGCACCCGCTCTGACGGAATCGGTGCCCCTGCCTGCGACCACTGCCCGCAGCGCTGCCATCTTCGGTGATTGCCTGTGGCTTGATGGTGGAGCTGCAGAGCCCTTCACCCTGTTCTACTCGAAGCCTGGCAGGGCTCACCAGTTTGCAAGCACTGACTACATCAGGCTCAGTGCACCCGGTGGTGGCATCGTGCGCCTCTTCGCTCACTACAACGTGCTCATTGTGCTGCGCGAGAATGGTGTTGATGTGGTGCAGGGCAGCCCTGACGCTGGCTTCACTGTGACCACAGTGACCTCGCAGGTGGCCTGCAGAGCTCCGAACACCATCGATCAAGTGCCAGGCCTCGGGGTAGTGTTCCTGGCACAGGATGGGGTCTACACCCTCACCGGAGGCTTCACGGGTGGCAGCGAGGTGCAGCTGCTGCGCCTCAGCGAGCCCATCAAGCGCACCCTGCAGCGGCTGACCCCTGACTGCGCAGCTCGAGCAGTGGGCAGGTACTCACCGAAGGATCGCGCCTATCACTGCTACCTCCCTGCTGATGGCAACGACCGCCCCAACCTCGGGATCGTGTACCACACCGAAAAGGAAGGGTGGAGCACTCGGGTAGGCTTCCCTGTGGGCAGCCTTGATCGCATGTTCAATGGCGCGCTCATCTTCGGTCACAACACGGGCACCGAGGCAGGCGCAGGCGCTGAAGCTGGCCTATTCGTGCTGAGCTCGAGGCGCGCGATGGGTGGCACGGTCACTGAGCAGGTCTACACCGAGTCGCCCCCACCCACCTCGAAGCTGCAGAGCGCCTGGCTCGACCTCGGTGATGCGCAGCTGCAAAAGCGGGTGCAGTATGTGACGCTCTGGCTGCTGACCTCGGGGTCAGTGACCGTGCAGACGACTGCCTACAAGGACTTCGAGCGCACGGGTGGCGACAATCGTGGCTACCAGGCGCAGCCCCCTGACGCAGCCGCGCAGCCGGTCTACAACACTGCGGTCATCGGGTCTGATGAGTGGGATGAGTCGCGCCTGGTGCCCCTGCGCATCCCTGTGGCTCAGCAGTCAGCAGCGTGGTTCAAGTGGGGCCTCGAGTCTACTGATGACCTCACTGTCATCGGCTATGAGGTCGAGTACAAGATGCCTGGCACCACCACCATCGCAGGGAGGCGCGCGTGAAGAACTGGACTGAGCACCAGGCGCGCACCCAGCAGCTCGCGCAGGCTGACCAGCTCAATGCCGAGCTGCGCGTTGCGCAGTCAGCCATCACTGCCCTCGACCGCACCCAGACCCCGCAGGGCAGCTACAGCAACGCGAACATCGTGAACAACGCTGCGAGGCAGGTGTGGGTCACGAACTTCGACAACCCTCTGTGGGGCTCGGGCAGCACTCGAGGTGAACAGACTGAGTTCCGCAGCGCTGCAGCGGACACCATCGGCTACCAGTTTCGAGCGCTGCAATACCAGGAATACGCAGGGGGCTGGCACGCAGCTCACACGATGACCCTCGGGGGTTTCCGGGGTGGTCATCTGTTCATCGAGTGGTCAGGCCTCGGGGCTGTGTTCCTCGCGTTCAGCCAGACAGCCAACAACAACCACCCACCGAACCCTAAGTACCTCGGGGTGCGGATCCGGGTGGCTGGCATCACGATGGTGGAAAACATCGGCTGCGCGCGCACTATGGGCAACTTCCGCACCTTCGGCACAGGGCTCTACCCGGCTGGTGACCTCGATGTCACCTTTGAGTTCCGGTTCACCCTGGCAGGTCAGGATGACGCCATCACTGACACCACACCGACCAACCTGATGCAGGCGCACCTCTTCGGGTGCAAGGCGCTTGCCATCGCTCGCTACCGGTAGGGGGCACAGTGTCGAGAATCAACCGACCGCGCATCAACGCTGGCGATGCCATCGATGCCACCGACCTCAATGACCGGTTCGACGACTACACCCAGCCTGGTGCCCTCGACCGCTTCAATCACGGTGTGGGAGCCATCGACCTGCCTCAGCTGCAGGGGCAGAACCTCATCACCGTAGACAGTGCCAGCGCTGCCATCGGGTCAGGGGTGTGGGACCACACCAGCCCTCAGAACATCGCTGCGAGTGGCAGCAGCCCCTCGACCCTCACCGAGCTCGGTGGCACGGGCAACGGGCGGCTGAGCTTCGGGCTCACCGGGTGGACGATCGCGCCTGGTGATGTGCTGCGGGTGTGGTGGAATTTCGGAGCTGAGCCCCTGGTGACTGGCAGGCCATACGCTGCGCCTGCCTTCGGCACCCTGCCCATCGACAACGGGTCAGGAGGCAGCACCGACCTCAATGACTGCCTTGCATGCTGGGTGGCTCACCTGCAGTGGGACATCACCAGCCCTGCCCTCACCAACTGGGCAGCAGTCAACGGTCAGAGCGACTTCACCACTGCAAACACTGCAGTGACTGCCCTGGCAGCGACCAGCCTGGTGCCTGCCTACCTCGAGTACTCGCCTGAGGCGCATGCGAATGAGGGGGTGATGAGCAGCGCCCCCACCCAAAAGGATCTCAAGTGGATGGGCACGCAGGGCAGCTACTTCCGCGCGCATGAGCAGGCCACGGGCTCGACCACCATCTACGGGCTGCGCATCGTGGTGCACGGCATCTACCACGCAGGGTTCAGCGGTTCGCTCAATGAGCTCAAGACCTTCACCGCACTCGCAGGCAGCTGCACCCTCAACCTCAGTCAGGGTCGCCTGAGCGCCATTCACCAGAGGCTGACCTGATGGCCTACTCGAAGCCAAACACGTTCGTGAATGGCACTGCGCTCACCAGTGCTGATGTGCAGGGCAACACCGATGCGCTGCGCATCTACCTGCATGAGGGTGTGGTGGGTAGTGACCTGCTCGCAGCGCAGTGGGCTGACGCGCGTCATATCCAGCAGCCACAGTTTGATCCCATCAGGGGCCTGCAGCACGGTGTGACCGGCTGGCAGGGTGGGCAGTGGTCTGGTGGCAGCACAGTGCGTGTGACGTTCAGCACGAGCGCCCTGACGGGCAGGCGCTACACCGGAGCTCAGAGCTGGGAGCATGTACCTGGCACCAGCTTCGAGCTCGACATCAGAGCCCCTGCGACGGTGGTGTTTCACTGGTTTGTCGAGGTCGAGGCTGGCCCCGATGATGGCAGCCGAGGACCGGGCACCGATGAGCGCTATGTCTGGTTCGCGCCCTACATCAACAACCTCAACCTGGTGAAGCCCACCTCAGGCGCTGAGGTGGTCAGCAATTACAACGGGTTCGAGGGTGGTACCGGCGTCGTCTACGGTGCTGACCAGCCCTACAATTATTTGGGATTTGGGCACCAGGGTGGGGTCTACATCGACACGGTGTCGAACCCGCAGCGGTATACGATCGGGCTCGCAACGCTCTCGTACATCGAACGCACCTCGGTTCTGAACTGGGGCATCGCGATCGAAGTGACCTATGACTGAGGTGCAGTGATGGCAGCGCTGACAGCATTGATGGCAGCACAGGCAGGCGCGAGCGCTCTGGGCTCGGCTACTCGAGGCATCGGGGGTGCACTGGCTGCGCGTCAGATGTTCACCAGAGAGGACCGGGAGCGCCTCGAGGAACTCAAGCGACTCGAGCGCGAGGGTGCCCTGGGTGCGAGCGAGGAAGAGCTTGCCAGGGTCGAGGGGCTGGGTGCGAGCCTGCGGGGTGCGACGCTGCGCCAGCAGGAAGCACAGAGCGCTCGCGAGGCAGCCATGATGGGTGGCGCAGTCAGCGGTCGTGACATCTTCCTGCGCGAGCAGGCAAAAGCTCAGGCAGGCCTCGAGGCTGATGAGGCGATCCGCACTGCGATGACCGAGGCTGATGTAGCTGCTCGGGCAGCGCAGGAGGCTGAGATCAAGGCTCTCGAGGATGCTCGAGCAGCTCGCAGGGCTGCGACGGTCGAGGCACTCACCGGGGCAGCTGCGGGCACCTTCGAGGCAGGGGCAGGAGTGGCACAGGAAGAGGCTGCGCGCCAGTTCCAGCGGGATCAGCAGCTTGCTGAGCTCGAGGCAGCCCCGAGCATCGAGGAACTGATCAAGCAGCTGGGGATGACCTCCGGCGCATACGGTGGAAGGGCAGGCTGATGGCAACTCGCGCAGATCGATACCGCAACGCAGTCAGCGCCCGAGCTCGGTACGCATCGCAGCTGCAGCGCATCACCACTGACATCGCTGATGAGCAGCAGCGCTACCAGGCTGAGCGCTCCTACCTCGAGCAGATGCGCAGCGAGCTCAATGCGCTTGACCTCGAGCTGAGCAAGGTCGAGACACAGGACCAGGCTGCCCTCGAGCTGCTGCGGTTTGTGGACAAGAGCCAGATTGAAGCAGTGCAGGCCCGAGCAGCACGCGCTGAGCGCGCTGAGCGCGAGCGGGCACTGCCCACAGGCCTGCGCCCTCTGGTGGCTGCTGATGATCGCGTCATCCCTGGCAAGCAGGCCACGTTTGCCACCAGCGCAGTGCAGGCGCTGCAGGCCACTGGTGAGGGGGCACTGACTCGCGAGCAGGCAGCAGAGGTGCTGCGCGTCGCTGAGCAGTCTGGCCTCGCTGAGTCGGAGCTTGCACGGGTGCAGCGAGCTGCTGCGGGCACCAGGCGCGCAGCTGTGGGGCCTGAGGTCGGTGGCAGGCCACTGACTCGAGAGCAGCAGGAAGAGCTCGCACGGGTTGAGCGTGCCATTGGGATCATCGAGTACGGTGGCCCCTCGGGCATCGCTGGTGGCGCTGCGGGTGATGCAGTGGTGCGTCGCAGGCAGGAAACGGCGCTTACACCTGATGAGCTGTTTGCCACCGAAGATGATGCCTTCGAGGCCTACCTGACCCTCCTTGATGATGGGCGGGTGACCGTCGATGAGCTGGCTGCGCGCTTCCCCACTGCCAGCCCCGAGCAGCTGCAGACGGCGCTCACCACTGCGCAGCGCGTCTACAATGAGGCAAAGGCAAAGAAGGCCTACCGGAATGATCAGCGCAAGCTCTTCAACGACCGCTATCTGAACCAAGCGCGCGAGGTGGCTGAGGCGCAGGGCAGGGTTGAGCGCATCCGACCCGAGTACACCGATCCAGTGCGCGAGCGCACCCGCAGGCTGCTGCGCGAGCAGGGTGTTGACCCTGATGACCCCTACCTGCAGTACTACGGCACAGCGCTCTACAAGTACGCGCCAGCCGCTGACCGCATCATTGAGCAGACTCAGGGCGAGCTGCCCATTGAGCCTGCCAGCAAGACGCAGCACGGGATCGTCAGGCTGCTCGACCAGTACGAGGCCACTGGCACGCAGTGGAAGGTCAGCGACCTCGAAAAGCAGCTGAGCAAGACGCTCAAGGGTGATGAGCTCGAGAATGCCATCGGGTTTGCGCTGGCCTACGATCGCCAGCGTGCCGAAGGCGCGAAGCCAAAGACGCAGCTGCAGATGCAGGTCGAAGAGCGACGCAAGCAGGATGAGTTCAAGCGCAAGCAGCGCGAGTTCATCAACCGCGAGCAGCTCATGCTCGATCGCATGCAGGCTGAAAAGCAGCGCCTCGGGCAGCAGGCTGAGCGCGCTCGCGATGTCGAGGCTGCTGCAGTCGATGCGCGCCAGGTCTATGCCCGAGCTCGAGCAGCCGGGCAGAGTGAGGAAGAGGCCCGCACCACTGCGCTCAACGCACTGCGAGGTCAGGCAGCAGCACTGGCTGAGCAGCGCGAGCTCGCGCCTGTGGGTGGCTCGCAGGAGCTGGCACGCATCGCAGCAGAGCGACGCGCTGCCAGGCCTGAGGCTGAGCGCGCAGCTCGAGTGGGCATCAGTGCCGAGCTCGGCAGGGTGCAGGAGGGTGCCTACGAGGAAAGCCCCTACCTCTTCGGTGAGGCCACCCCCGCTGAGCCCGAGCCTGCCCCTGAGCCCGAGGCAGCACCAGCCCCAGCCCCTGCAGCCCCGAAGCGTCGCACCTACCCCCTGCCTGACTTCCTCAAGCCCCCCGAGGTCGCTGCGCCACCTGCAGCAGCCCCTCGACCGCTGAGCGCAATGACGCAGGCTGAGCTCGAGGCAATGCGGCTGAGCTTGATGGGTGGTGGCTGATGGCAACCCTCGAAGAGGTCGAGGCAGAGCTGAGCAGGCGCGAGCAGCTCAAGGCAGTCGAGGAAGAGCTTGCACGCCGGGCACCAGCCCCAGCGCCCGAGCCTGCCCCGGCTGCTGAGCCTGTGGCCCCTGTGCCTCCCCCTCGAGGTGAGGCGATCGAGTTCCCTGCCTTCGCACCCCCGACCGCAGCGCAGACCGAAGAGGATGTGCAGCGTCTGATTGACGAGGAAATGGAACTGCGAGGGGCAACGCTGACCCCAGCACAGCGCGAGCGTGCCAGGCGCATCAGTGAGCAGCGATTCAGGCGCGAGCTCGCAGCCGAGTACGGTGATGTGCTCACCCAGGCTGCGCCACCTGAGGCGCAGGAAGCGTTCAGGACGCGCACCCCTGCGTTCCGACCGACGCAGGTGACCTACACCCCTGCGTACCGCACTGCGCAGGAGGTCATTGAGCAGGAGGGGCCTGTCAGCCCCGAGGTGCTCGACCTCGAAATGGCACGGTTCCCCACCCCGCTCGCTGAGGCTGAGCGCAAGGCAGTGGTGCCTCAGATCTACGATCGCGAGCGAGGCAGCTACCGCTTCCCCACTGCGCTCGAGGAACTGCGCGAGGCTTATGCCAGGCAGCCCCGGATGACTGAGGCTGAGGCGCAGGCCCGAGGTGCTGCGATCAAGGCAGACCCTGATGAGGCCTTCCCCCTGCAGGGGGTCATCACTGAGCGCCTCGGTGGCCGTGGCACCTTCGAGACTGAGCTGGGTGCTGCCCTGCGGGGTCCGCTCGGTACCCTGAGCGCCACCCTCGCTGATGCCTACTTCCGGGGCCTTGGGTACGAGGTCGCGACTGATGCCAAAGGCAAGCCCATCCTCGATGCAGAGGGCAACCTGAAACCGAAGGATATCAATGACTTCGGCTACAAGGTCGCTGAACTGCGCAGGGCAGTGGGTCTGCCTGAGACGGTAGCGTTCGGGCTCAAGGCTGGCCTCGCACCGATGCCCCTGCCTGGTGTCGCCACTGACCCCAGCATCCTCACCGAGTACGACCCCACAGGGGTGCGCGCGCCCTCGCCTGAGCCTGAGACTGCCCGCAGGCTTGCGAGGCATGTGGCTTCGGGCAGGTCGATGGGCGATGAGTTCGCGCAGTCACCTACGGTGCGCAAGGCCTATGCCGACCTCTATGGTGACCCTGATGCAGCGTTTTGGGGTGGCACGCTGCTTGATGTCTACATGCCCACTGGCATCGGTGCGATCGCGAAGGGTGGCGCGACCGCAGCGAAGGTGCTCGGCAAGGGTGCACCCAAGACTGCCCGCTATCTGCTCGAGCTCGCAGCTCGAGGCATGGAAACCGAAGCTGCTGAGAGTGTGCTGAGGCATGTGCGTCGCTCGGGTGCAGTGCAGGACAGTCGCACTGCTGGTGGCCTGCCTCAGGCTGTGGTTGACGCTGTGCTACCCAGCCCCCAGCGGCTGCGCGCTGCTGCCCGTCAAGCTGATGTGCTCGATGCGGTCATTGATCCGCAGGGACCGTCAGACCCCCGCCTGATGCGAGCAGTGGCTGAGCGCCTGGTGCCCACCCTCGGGCTCGAGGCAGGCGCTGAGGCGCGAGCGATCAAGGCCATCAGGGACAGCAGCGCCACCACTGGTGCCACTCTGGTCGATGAGGTGGGTGAGGTGCTCGAGCTGGCACCCGGTAGCCCACAGGCGCAGGCCTATGCTCGAGCAGTAGACCTGCGCACCCCTGCAGACCTTGTGCTGGTCACCCCTCGCACTGCAGTGCCTCGAGCCATCGCTGAGGATGTGCGAGTAGCGACGCGCGATGAGGTGCGCAGGGTGTTCGAGGGCACCCCCGTCAGTGAGCGCGAGCCCGAGTCACTGCGCGAGCTCATCGAGGCGCAGGCTGATGCCCTGGCTCGGTGGGCAAGCGGTGAGGAAGCTCCAGCGCTGCGCCTGAGCAACGAAGAGCTCGCAGCTCGACTGGCTGAGACACCACTGGCAGACCGGTACCCCGGAAACCTCTTCCGGGTGATTGAGCGCGATGGCTTCGATGCCCTGCCCGGTGATGTGCAGCGCAGGATTGTCGAGGACTACGCTGACCTCATCGCGAGGCAGCGCACCCGTGCGATTGTCGAGGACCACGCGATGGGTGCGCATGTGACCCTCACCCCTCGCGAGCGCGCCCTGCTCGAGCGGTCGCTGACTGCCCTGGGTGAGCAGCAGGGTGTCGAGGATGTGCCTAAGTTCGTGGCTCGCACCATCGCTGATGCCCCGAAGGCTGACAGCGATGACAGTCTGGTGGCCTACCTGGCGCAGGGTGCAGCTCGTGACATCGTGGCTGCTCGCGAGGCAGCTGATGCGGGTGACCTGGCTGAGGCTGCTCGACTGCAGCGCAGGGTCGGTGAAACCATCACAGCCTCGCAAGACCTGCAGGCCCGAGCTGACCGGGCACGCACTGCAGCTGCTGGCCTCAACTGGCGCGATGCGAATGAGGTGAGCGACGCTCAGGTGTACCTCGATGAGCTCGCTGACCGCAGCCTTTTCGACTCCCCCACCCTGCGCAGGGTGGTCAGTGTCTACGGTGACCCGAACCAGCCCTACTACCGTGCCAGCGTCACCGAACTGCAGCGCGAGGTGCAGACGATCGGGCAGGGTGTGCTGAGGCGACTCGGGCAGGATCTCACTGCCAGGGTCGAGGGCACCGGACCCTACGAGGGCAACCCCCGCACCTACGAGGAAGCGCTTGACAGCCTGCTTGTCGATGCCCTCGAGGATGTGCCTGACGCTGACTCTGATGGGGTGTGGGCTGCCATCCTGGGTGAAATGTACGACCCCAGCAGGGTTGAAAAGGTGCTGCGTGACAAGGTGGGGCGGATCATCGTGGACAGCAACGGTGGCCTGCGAGTGGTCGATGAGGTCAAGGCAGGCGATCGCCTGGTGACTGACTCGCTGCCCACCCTGCAGCGGCTGCGTCAGCTCGACACCCTGCTTGCTGGTGCAGGTGATGTGCCTCGAGGCAGGCCCCCGAGCTTCGATCGCGCGATGCTCAAGATGGTGGTCGAGGAAGGGGTGAGGAAGAACCTCGGGCGCTCTGCTCGTCAGCGAGCTGCGCAGCGCTTCGGTGCGCCGGATGTCGAGGCACTGCCCGGTCAGGTCAGCGTGCCCTTCGATGAGGCTGACGCGCTCAGGGATCCCCGGTTCGCTGAGTACGCATGGACCATCGACCGCGCCAACAACCCCGAAGAGGTCGCGCTGCTGCAGGAGATCGACAGCGCTGTGCGCCTCTTCGATGATGTCGAGGTCAGGCAGCGTGGAAACGTGGCAAACCTCGCGAGCTACTACGGTGACAAGGTGGCCCGAGGGGCACGCGATGCCCTGCACAGCCTCAACTATGGGGTCAGCGTCATCCCGAACCCGCTGACAGCGACCAGCCGGGCAGGGGTGAGCAGCATCCTCATGCTCAGCCAGATGGGTGCTCAGCGTGCCCTCGAGGCAGCAGGGCGCTCGGTGTCGCGTGCAAACCCGCTGGCAGCACGCAGGGTGGGCAGGGGCATCACTGCGGTCGATGGGCGCACCTACTCGCCTGCAGAGCTTGATGAGCTGTGGCAGCAGAGTGGTGGTGCAGTCACTGCCATCGATGCAGCGCGCAGGGGCAGCCTCGCTGAGGACATCCTGCTGGATGCGAAGCGAGCCAGCGAGCGGGTGCACGGCAAGGGCTCGACAGATCGGGGCAGGCTGCGCAAGGTCTATGACCTGGCAACCTCGCGAGGCTACTGGCAGTCGCAGGCTGAGGCTGCTGAGCTCTCATTCAGGCGCTCGGTGTTCGAGCTCGCGCTTGCTGATGGGGCCAGCCCTGCTGAGGCTGGTGAGCTCGCGCGCACTGCGGTCATCGACTACGCAGGGGCCACTCAGGCGCTCGACACCATCGCTGGGGCCATCCCTGGGGCTGATGGGCTGCCTAAGTATTTCGCGAGCGCAGCAGAGGATGCAGCGCTTGCACGCGAGGCAGTCAAGACGCTGGCACGAAACCCGAAGGCAGTGCGGGCAGTGGTGCAGGCGCAGCGAGCTCAGCAGCGGGCCTTCGACCCCGAGCAGCTCTATGGTGATGCAGGGCTCAAAAGCCTGGGTGTGATGCCTGTGCCTGTGAGCAAGAGCGGTGAGGGCACTCTGGTGTTCGGGCCTCAGAACCCGCTCTACATTCCCATTGAGCACTCGCTGGGTGTCATTCGCTCAGCTGATGCAGGCCTGAGCGGGGTGGCTGACGCGCTCAGCTACGTCAACGCGCTCGAGGGTGCTGGTGCGTTCGAGACTGCTGCCTACATCGGGCCTGAGGTCAGTGGTGCAGCTGCTGATGCACTGGCGCAGTCAGGTGGGGACATCAGCCGGGCAGCGCTCACCCGGTACCTGCCTGCAGCTCTCGAGGCCTACGAGGCATCGCAGGAGGTTGACCCAGGTGAAATGACGCGCACCGGTCTGCCTGCCCTCGATGAGGACCAGCGCGCCCTCTGGACTGCCTACCTGTATGCCGACCTCGCTGACCCCCTCGGGCAGTACGGGCTCAAGGCAGGCATCAACCGGGTGCTCGAGCCCCAGGTGGTCACCCCTCCCCCTGACCTGGCTGTGCCCGTCGAAGGGTTTGAAGCGTTCTGG
>Ga0070746_10002083_pt1 | contig 11891 bp, 14 predicted proteins | sample VirMetDEL_Mar_21_FD_77016 | JGI IMG/M metagenome (GOLD analysis project Ga0070746, IMG submission 77016) | Aqueous microbial communities from the Delaware River and Bay under freshwater to marine salinity gradient to study organic matter... | ecosystem: Environmental > Aquatic > Marine >... | reverse complement strand
TTTAATTCTTTATTAGTGTAATAATATTGTTTTCCTGTTAATCCTGAAACTTGTGGAAGTTCTGTATTTAATGTTTGTAAATGTTTCCAGTAGTCTGTGCCTACTTTATCCATGTGCATTAGTTCGGTGTGCATGTAATTCATACCTGCTTCCATTTTTTTATTTTGCCAATGCTTACCTCTCATTGTAGCGTCTGCAACAAGAGCATTAGCTCTAAACTCACCAAATTGTGTTGCAAACCCAGTATTAAAACCTTTAGATTTACCTTCTAAACTTGGCATAACTGAAGAACCATCTTCGTATTTAAGACTACCTACCCATTCATTCCATGTTTGTTCTTTACCATCTTCAAAAGGCGTGTAGGTATCAGCCATTCTTTCTATTTCAGCAATAGCTTTGTTTGCCATAAACCTACCATTGTGAGTATCAATAGCTGTTTCAGCATACATGTTTTCTAATTCAGGGTGACTACCAGTTAAAATTTCTGAAGCAAGTTTATCAGGTGTACCACCAGTAGCATAATAACCTTCTAAATATTTATTAGCGGCGTCTTTTTTACCATCAACATAATTTTCAGCAAATCTTTCAAAGTCACCAGTGTTTCTATTAATAGCGTCAACAATTTCTGACAAAGGTGTTTCTCTTGAAGTAGCGACACGCCCTGCAAATGTAGAGCCATAATATCTATTTCTACTTATTTTACTTCTATATGCCATATATCATTATCCTGTCTTTTGGTTTCCATAATCTTTAAAGAATCTTCGTTCATCTCTTGGTTGACCCATATAACTTCCACCTGCACCACCTATGTCTAATGCAAGACTCATAAAGCTAGGTTCGTATGTTGGTGTAATACTATTATATGTTCGTTGTAAATTTGCGTAAGCGTCACTTCTTTGACTATTAAGAGTAATCATATCACCCATGTAATCAGCCATAATGTCATTGTATTCTAAATCTGCTTCCGTTCCTATGTTCTGAACTACTCTAACAGAGTTACCAAATCCTAAATTAAGAGCATTAGCTTGAGCGGCTTTTCTTGCAAAATCATTTTTCATTTCAGCTACCGCTTTTTCTCTAGCCGCAGTTCCTCTTTCAGTTTCTATTTTTCCTAAATCAGTTAAATATGCTGAATCAGCATGACGCATTGTTTTATAATCTGCGGCGGCTTTATTTCGTGCTTGAGTTTTCTTTTCATTATGACTAGCGACTGCTCCGACTACTTTCATAGCCATCATTGCTTCATTTACTCCGCACATTTTATCTCCTTCGTTACTAATAAAAATGGTATTTTTGCATGACCAAATTCAGTTATTTCTTCTTTAGGTTCAAACCCTAAAAACTGTAACCATTTTAAAGATTGCCAGTTTCTTTTATCTATAAAATTAAATAAGTGAGTATAACCTTCAGACATTTGAGCTACCCAATAAGGACACTCTTTTAAAAATTGTCTAGTATGGTTAAATAATTCTTTGCTTGATAACAACCATGCTACACCATAACCTGCTTGTGTGCTTGGTGTTGAACCAAACATGCCTATTACACCTTCTTCTTTTGTACCTATAATGCTATAAATCTTTGCACCTTTAATTGTAAATGGTACAACTAAAGACTCAAGTGGACTCATATTATCTGAGGCTAATACTTCTTCTACATCTTCTTTTCTCATCTTAGGAGCTAAGTGTAGAATATCTTTTAGCTCTGCATTTCGTACATATTTTTCCATATTACATTCTTCTTGAACGTCTATGATAGTATCCTTCTACTTCTGCACTTGCTATGTGCATTGGTAAATGTGAAGAACTTTTAATATGTAATTCAAACGCTGTGTTTCTAGCTTGTATAGGAACTCTAAGTGTACCTGTAGCAATCGCTACATTGTTAGGAGCTCCTGTAAAACCAATTACATAACCTGTCATAAATGTTGTGTTAGTTGTTCTATTTTCTGGTGTTACTTCTACTTGAAAGAACCCAGAGTTTTCATAGTCAAACGATATGTTTCTAATTTGGTATCTACCTGAAGTTACTGCTACTAATCCTTTACCAGTATCTTCTCTAATATATTGTGGACTTAAAACATATTTAGATTCATACGGCACACCTATCCATAAACTTGTGTGGTTTCCTACTAATGTGTAAGTTGACCCTGACGTATTTGTTAGAACATAGTTTGTTCCGTTAGTTCTATCTATTGCTATTAGTCCTGTTTTTGCACCATAAGGTGACGTTAAAGTTGTTAGACCTGTTCCACTAGAATATGAACCAGTTACTTCAGTTTTTAAATCAACATAACAATTAAAACCTAAAGTTGGGTCTTTTAAATTTCGTAAATCTATTTTAAATAATTTTGTGTTTGTTCCTTCTGCCGCAAAGACATAAACATAACTGTCTGAAGACAAAGCACCTAATATTTTAACACCACTAAATTCCCATTTAGACCATGCTGTTTGGACTTTTTCTCCTCTATCAAAGAAATATTTATAAACATACATAGTGTCTGCATTAGTTGCTGTTACATTTGACCCTGTAGTATAAGGTGCAGATTGTGAGTCTGCGGTGTCTGCATGTAAAAAGATAAGTGTATCTTCAATCGTGTTACTAATAATTTGATATGGGTTAGTAGGTAGTAAGTTTTGTACTGCTACTGTTATATCTAAACCATCATTAGTTAGTGTGTCATCATCTGCATAGTATTCTCTTACGGCTGTGTTTGCATTTCTTGATTGTGTAAAGTATGCAAATCTACCTGCCGCTATAGGTGAGACTGTATCATCATGTTCAAAACTAGATACTTCATTAAGTATAGCAGTTGTTGGACTGATTGTGTCACCTGCGTGGTCAAGTTTATATTGTGCTGTATCTGAAAATAACAATAATGTTTCATTAAATGATACAGAGTTTTTCAATGTATTAACTTGCGTACCTGACGCTGATATATCAATAGGGTCTGTATCTAAAACTTGTGTTACTGTTGTTGCAAAGAAATTAAAGAACCCTGCGTTTTCAGATAAAATTAAATTTTCACCTGATAGTATTCCTAATCTATTTTTATAAAATGTTAAATTTTGTATTTTTTTACCAATAAAAGAAGGGTTAGAGTTTGTTTCAATATCACCACACACTCTATCGTCCCATGATAATTCTTGAAATGTAAATGTTCCGTTATTATTATTAATAAGAGCATGAGGCATTGTACTGTTTGTTACACCTAAACTTGTAGCAGGTGCTATTGTTTCAGACCACACACCATTACCAGTAAATTTAACATAGTAATCTGAAAGTGTATCACCCTCTTCACCTGTAATTTTTACTATAACTCCTGTTTTTCCATAATAAGGAAGTTTACTAAAATCCTGTATTGTATCTCTAATGTGATACATAGCTGTACTACCTGCACCATCTGAAGTGCTAACAGTATAAGAAGAATTGTTATTATTTGGTTTTCCGTAAATTACGTTATCATACGACTCAAAAGTAAAATGACTTGTAATACCAGAATAGTTTGCTAATCCTTGTGAGGTACTTAAAGTAGAATTGTTATCTGCTCTAACAGTTTTAAATCCTATCTGTGAAGCACTACCATTCCAGTGTGTACTAGAAGTACCATATAATAATATATCTTTAATTTTATTTGAATCTCTAAATTCACTATCTGTTGTTGCGTCATTACCTGACGGCATTTGAAAGATAACTTTAATACCACCAGTTATACTAGCGTGAGTTAAAGTAACTGAATATTCTCTACCATAGTTTGTTGCTTTAACATAAATTAAAAACTCTTCTTGTTTAGCCGCCGAAGTATTTGAATCTGCTGTTGGTGTAACAGATTTATTTACTAAGAAAGTATAATCTGCAATATTAACTAATTTAAAATCTTCTTTTGGATTTGTTGAAGTTAAATAACTAGAACCACTAGCGATAGTAACTGTTTTAGAATTACCTGCTAAATCATATACTTTAATTCCACCATTGTAGAACGCACACATATACTGGTTAGATTCATCACGCTGAATGTTCCATATTTTAGTTTTGTTAGGATAAACATTAGTGCTATCTAAAGTCGCTACATATTCCAATGAAGGTCTTCTACTTAAACCATCTACAATATTATTTTGTAAATTGATTTGGTCAGACCCTTGATTAATCCCCCTTTGAGTGGGTGTCTGCTGACTAATCCCATTAATAAAATTAGGAATACTCTGCGATACTACAGCCATTAGTAAGTCCTTCTAGTAGGTCTATTTATTATTGAGTATGTATTAGCGTCACCTTCCAACATGTTTATGTCAGCTTCTCTACTGTCTGCTTGATGATATGCTACAAGAGCTTCTTGTTCATCTTGTCCGATTAATTTAGTAATTTCTTTATCACCTAAAAATCTTGCCGCAAATCTTCTAGCGGACTTCATTGTAATATATCGTCTAGCGTATTCTGGTAGGTGTTCAAATTGTTGAACTGTTACTAAGTTAAGGGAAATATCAGACGAGAATACATCTGTTTTTTTGTCTAAGTCATAAAGGTAACCATTACGAGTAGTTACATTAAAAACTTTTGAATAACTATCTGCTTGAACGCAGTTAGCAGGAAGTGGTATTTTGTTATTAGAGTCTAATGATACTGTTACTTCCTCTTCAGTATTATAGTTCCAACCCATAGATTGAATTGACATAGAAGTTTCATCTAAAATATTTTTAGCGACTGATACATCAACACTATTTGTCCCTGTGATTGTGTTTACAGGAGCTTCTCCAATAACGGAAAGCATAATGTTGACAGCTTGTAACTCTGTCGTAGGCGTTATCTGTGTTGTCATGCTGTTCCTTTTTAAATTTTAAAATTAAAGAGGCGGCTTGAGTCTCCCCTTACCGCCTCTCCTTATAAGTATAAAGTAACGTAAAGTATTACGCTTCTTTAATTCCTACAGCCGCTTCAGGTCTTAGAACTCCATGACCCATAGCGTACTTAGCTACCATCAATGTTCCTTGACGTCTAATGTCATATTCTGACTCGACTGCCAAATCCATTAATTTCACTGTACCTGCCGCACTAGGGTGAGAAACTAAACAAACATAGTTTGCTAGATTAACTCTTTGTGGGTAAGCACCTGTTGCAGTTTTACCTGCGTCTACTGCTGTAGATGAAGATAAGTCTGAAGCAACAAAATGAGCAGTTGGTATTAATTCAATACCTGCTACTTTCATTACTTTACCTTCTGCAACTCCGCCGTTAGCACCGCCTGAGAAGTCGACATTAACTGCGTTTGTAGCGTTAGCTAGTTTGTAATATTCCTCTAGTCTTATAAAGGCTTTTCTACCTTCTTTAGGAACATAGTTTGCGTCCATAGCTTTAGCGGCGTCAAACAAACTATCTATCATTCCGTTAGCGGCAGTTGCGGCTGTCGCTGAAGCGATAGAAGTATTTGTTATAACTGTACCTGCACCATATCCTGAGTCAGATACATTCGCTGAAGCCTGAGCGGCTTGACCGATTGTTTGTAAGATATGCTTATCTTTTTGGAAAGCCAAAGCTCTTCCAATTTCTGTAGAATACGCATTTCTTAAATCCCAATGATTTTTTGCCTCTTCGATTGAAGATAAAAACACTGAGCTTAGTAGAAGGTCATTAATTGTAATAACCTTTTCGTTGTGGTTTACGTCTGAGCCTGTAATTTCCGCACCTGCTACATGGTAATCAGCACCGATTCTCCCCATAACTGGGAAGGTTGCCGACTTACCTGAAGAGATAGTTCTTACCATCTCTGCTCCTTGTGTAACTGAAGCTCTATCAAAAGAAGTTAAAACTTCTCCTGCAAAAACTTTCAGAAACAGAGCGTCTTCTGTACCAGAAGCATTAACTTTACCGACTGAGACTGGACTTGCGTTTGCCATAATTGTCTCCTTTTGGTTTGTTACGCTTGTTTAGAAAGCCTTTTTACTTTGGTCTCTTAAACCAGATTGTCTACCGCAGTAGGTCAAGCTAATTAACTTATGTAAATTAGGCAGTTGCCCTCAATAAGAGTGCACAACTATTTCTTCTTTGCTGTCTTTGCCGCTCTTTTAAAGTTAGCGGCAGTTGGAGCACCTTTGCTCCCTGCTTTTCTCATGCTTTCACCAGAACCTTTTTTGATTCTGTTACGCTTTGCATGAATGTTTGCGTATAATCCTTTTTTAGCCATGTTAATATCCTTTACTTGGTTTTGGTTTTGGCTTCGGCTTTGGCTTCGGTTTTGGTTTCTTCTTTGACATTTACTATTTTCTCCAATTCTTCTAATGAATGTTTAGCACATGTAAGTTTTTCAAACCTGTCTTTAACAACTTCCAATAACTTATCATGTTCACCAATACCTACAGGTTTCTGCAAGTATATGTCTATGACAGCAGAGTGCTCTGCAACATCTGCTTCAAAAGATTTTTTTAATGCGTGTAATAGCATTTGTTCTCCTTATAATTTACTGTTTGCAATTTTTGCTTTAACTGCGTTTTGATAAGCAGTGTCTTTACTATATCTAGGGTCAGACATTGCTTCCGTTACTTGAGCCCAAGACTCATACCCACCTTCACCAGTTGGTACAGCTTTAGCTTGAAGTAAATTGGGTTCAGTGCCATTTGCACTATCATATTTTGCTTTTAATCCTGCAACTGCAAGTTTAGTAACTTCTAAATCACCACCATTAATAGCAGTGTTATAAGCAGTCTTTTCACCTTCAGTCATATTATCAGCCGCCCACTTTGCCATTTCATTGTAAGCGTCATCACCACCAACTACTGCTTTAACTTCAGCAGATTGTTTAGCCGCTAGTGCTGATTGACCATTTATAAAAGCGTCAACATAACTTTTTGGTATCCCTGCTTTTTCAAGTGCTTCATAAGACTTGTCAGCAAGTTGTCCATTTTCATTATATTCTGATTGCAAAGTTTCCATGTTAAGCCCTGCTTCAGATACAGCTTTATCAGCTATCTCTAAACTTTCTTCTTGTTTAGTTTCTTTTGCAGGTTCATTTGATTTTTCTGTTTCATTTTCAAATGATTTGTCCTGAGCTCCTAGTTTGCTTTCTAGTTCACCATAAGATTTAGCCATGTCTTCGACAGACTTAAATTTTTCAGGCAGTCCTTCAGGTCTTGGTTGTGTTACAGTTTCATCTACTGGTTTTTCATTTGTAGTTTCTTCTGCTTTAATTTCTACTTGTTCTACCATTTTAGTTTCCCATATCCTTAGTCATATTGTTGGCAACTTGTGGAGCTACAGACTGAGCCGTATCCATCATTTGTTGCATTTGTTGTTGCTCTTGGGCTTCTTGTTGTTCTGCTTGTAATTGTTCTTGAGATTTAATTAAACCTTCAGTATCAATTCCTAAACCTGTTGCTAATCTAGTTAGCAAGTCATTAGGATTTAATGATTGAACTACAGCAGGATTTATTTGTGCCAAATTACCTATCTCAGCTACAAATTCTCTAAGTTTCTGTAAGTCATTACCTCTGCCTAGAGCTTCTATTCCAGTAATGATTGTTGGTTTTACAGTCCCTTTTGGTAAAGTTGGTATTTCTTTTGCCGCACTCATTCTCTTCATTAACACTCTAACTAGAGGAAGTTGAAGTTCTTGAGACAGTAATGAATAAACACCACCCATACTCGTTTCTAATTGTTCCGCCATGTATCTTATTTCTTGAGCGGTTACACGCTCTGCGTCTCTTTGAATTGCAGTGTGTAATAAGAAAGCATAAGACATACGCTCTTCTAATTTTTGAATACTTCTTTCTACAACTTGTAAGTCATATTGTTTTAATGCCTGTAGAACAGACACATCATCTTGACTACCTGTAATAATATCTCCGTTTCGTGTCTGTGCTAAATCTTTTTTTCTAGTAACAGCATTAGGTCTTACCATGAATACTATTTTAGAAGACGCCGCCGCACTTTCTACAAGTGATTGAGATAATCCTTCTAAGCTCTTGAGGTCTCCAAGATACTCCTCAACAAAACTTCTTCCGTAATTTTCATTATCTATTCTTACCATTCTTAATGCTTGATAAGGCATAGCGTCTGCACTTAGTGTACCAATAGTAGATGGTATTTTTATTCCCATTACTTCTTGGCATATATAAAATTTCTTATCGTCTAATTTGTAAATGTGTGTGTAAATATCACAATGGTCATCATCTTTATAATCACCATTTATTTTCATTTGCTCTTTAATATCTTCATCAAGAGCTATGTGAGCAATACTTTCTTTAATAACTATTTCAATTAATGTTCCTTGAGGGTCTCGTCTTACAACAAATTGTGAAAGAGGATAGACTCTCATAGTATTATTCTTAGGTAAGTACGTTAAGACATTACCACCAATGATTAAATGTTTTAATGCTTCAAACATGCTTACACGCAAAGCTAATTCTTCTATCTTAAGTGAAACTTCTTTTTCAATATTTGCTAAAGATTTTTCAACTTGAGTCTTCATTTCCTTTTGTTGTTCCATTTCTTTTTTAGCGTCACCACTTACTTGTAGTCTAAAGAATGGAGCGTTAGGGGGAAGTAGGAGAAGTAATAATTTTGAAGCTAGATTATTTACGCCTCTAGCACCTACTGATTGAAAAGGATTATATAAGTCTGACGATTTAGTGAAACCTTCGTCAGGTATTAAAGATGGAATAGTTAATTCAGAACATTCTCTGGCTCTATCTAAGAAGTATTGTCTATCTTGTTTTAATGTTTCATAGCGTTCTGCCGCAGTATTTTGTCTAGTAACTACTTCGTTATCCATCTGCATTACGCTGTATTAACGCCGCTACCTGAACTTGAAGCTATGTTTAAACCAGAAGTTTGTAACATTCCTGTTCCTGACTTCTTAGCTTTTTTAGTAATCTTCTTTTTATCTGACAACTCGTCTGCTGTTTCCAATGTAGGAACTAATTGTTCACCAATAGGTGAAGCGTTTACTACAGGATTTGGAGCAACAGGTTGAGGAGCAGGTCTTGAACCACCACCACACATATTTATTTCTCCTTATTATGTTATATTTAAACCAGAGTTTGAACCTTCAACTCCGCCTTGATTGTAATTGTCTTCCTTCTTTTTAGTAGGTTTTGCCATGTTGTCAGAAGGAGCAGGATTTTCAAAAGGGTCTTTTTTATCGTCATATATATTACCATCTACAAATTTAATTTGTGGGTCTTCTCTGACTGGTGCACTGACTGGCTTACTACTACCTATACACATTATTTTTCTGACTCCTCTTTTAAGTTATTTAGAAATTTGACAACATCACGCTGTCCTGCTTTGAAGTATATTGTCTTACTATCATCACTTAATAGTGGTGATTGTTCAGGATATACTTTGTTTAACAGTTTAATTAAGTCATCTACCTTAACAGGTAAGACTATATCATCTAAGTTATCCATCTTGTTTCCTTCTAAAAAGGGTACTTTACTTCCATAGTGAGCCTGTGAGTGTCCCTTTATTGTACTCAGTAGCCCTGTTTTCAAAGAAATTCGCATGTTCTACTCCATTTAAAACCCAGTCTAACCAACCTAAAGGGTTATGTTTTACACCATAATTAGGTTTTAAAGACAGTTGTAATAGTCTTCTATCTGCAATGTATCTTATGTATTCTTTAACTTGGTCAGGTGTTAATCCCTGCACACCACCCATATCAAATGCTAAATCAATAAACCTATCTTCTAAGTCTACCATATCTCTACATGTTTGATAGATACTTGCTTTAAATTTTTCTGTCCAAATATCAGGGTTCTCTTTTATTAATTGATGAAACAATTTAATCATGCTTTCAACATGGTGTGTCTCATCTCTTATAGACCATGTAACTATCTGGCACATTCCTTTCATACGACCAAACCTTGAGAAGTTTAGTAGCATTACAAAAGAAGCAAACAGTTGTAAGCCTTCACCAAATGCAGAAAAACATGCCATCTCTCTAGCTAGTCCTGATAAACCTTTGCCTTTACTTTTAAATAAGTATTCATGTTTATCAGCCATCTGTTTATATTCTTGAAATGCTTTGTAATCAGATTCAGGTAAACCTATTGTATCATTTAATAATGAATAACTTTGTGCATGATTTGCTTCACTTGTTGCAATAGCAGACAACATCATTCTTATTTCTGGTGGTTTAAATTTAGGAATATAATTATCAAGGTATGCTTTTGCTATATCTACATCACCTTGTGTGAAGAACTTTAGTATTTGATTAATCAGATTCTTTTCATTAGCTGTTAATCTATCATTCCAATCTCTTACATCTTCATGCAAAGGGACTTCACTAGGAAGCCAGTGCATTTGTTGCTGTAGCTCATACGCTTCAAAAGCCCATTCGTATTGAAATGGTTTGTAATGTACTCGTTCTTCAAATAATCCCATTCTATAATCCCCCCAATAATTCTATTGTTTCAATTATAACAATCATTCCTAATTCAACTGCTAGAATGGTATGGTATACTGTCCACAATATTGTTTGTTTTTCTTTTTTCTTTTTTTTCGTATGACATGAACAATACTTTTTAGGTTTATCCATGTCATCAAATATACTTGAGTCTGTCATCTATGCCTCACATGCTAAACACTCTGACTCTGGTATTATAGTTCTCTCAACTTTAAGAGAAACTAACTCCGCCCTTTTAATTGCTTCTGACCTACAGTAATAAAGTGTTTTTAGTTTTTGTTTCCAAGCTATCATGTGTGTATCATGTAGCTCTGTTATATCTACATCAGCAGGAACAAAGACATTAACCGATTGACCCTGACAAATATATTGTTGTCTGTCTGCGGCATGTGAGATTATCCATTGCTGATTTATTTCAATAGCAGTTTTAAAGGTATCTTTCTCATGCTCAGTTAATTCATCTAAATGTAAAACTGAACCTCGTTTACCTAGAATAGACTGCCAAGTCTGTTCATCATTTATTCCTTTAGACTCTAAAAGTTTTTCAAGGAATTTATTTTTAACTAGAAATGAACCAGACATAGTTTTCTGCACATAAGCATTAGCTCTGTATGGTTCGATTGAAGGACTGGTTGTCCCACAAATTATTGATGAAGAAGCGTTAGGTGCAATAGCTAATAGGTGTGCATGACGCATACCAGTGCCTTTCATGTCAGGAGCTTCACCTCTTTCAACTGCTAAGTTTTTAGATTCAGCAACAGCTTCTTCTTTTATCTTTTTAAATATTTGTAAGTTCTGTCCTTTAGCTAAAGCAGACTCAAACGGAATACCTTTAGACTGTAAGTAGGCATGAAAGCCCATAGCTCCTAGACCAATACTTCTTTCTTGGTGTGCACTGTACTTAGCTTTAGCTAATTCATCTGGTGCATTATCAATAAATGATTGAAGAGTATTATCTAAGAACCTAATTAAGTCAGGTATAAATTTATCGTTGTCTTTCCATTCATCATACTTTTCTAAATTAACACTAGACAAACAACAAACGGCACTGCGTTTCTCGTCTGTAGGTAATGTAATTTCAGTACATAAATTTGAATGGTGTACTTTTAATTGTTTATCTTTTAAAGGTTGGGGAAGTGCATTATTGATTGTGTCAATAAAGCAAAGGTAGGGCTCACCAGTAGCAACTCTGTTTTCTAATATCCGTTGCCATAGTTCTTTAGCTGAAACAGTCCGCACTACTTGCTTAGTGTGTGGGTCTATCAAGTTCCAACTGTCATCATAACTTGGGTCTTCTATACATTTCTCAATCAGTTGCATAAAACTGTCAGGTATGTTTACTCCATGATGAAGGTTCAAACATTTTCTATGTATGTCACCACCATTAGGTTTTCGTATGTCTAAAAATTCTATAATCTCTGGGTGAGATATATCTATGTAAGCGGCGTAGCTTCCTCTTCTAGTTTTACCTTGAGAAAATGCTAACATCTCTGAGTCA